>ERZ773186.554-NODE-554-length-34982-cov-22.736565_pt1 | contig 34982 bp, 59 predicted proteins | sample MGYA00581000_ERZ773186 | MGnify/ENA primary metagenome ERZ773186 (study PRJEB29015, sample SAMEA2737752) | human gut metagenome | biome: human gut; feature: human-associated habitat; material: faeces | place: China | collected 2012 ...
CGATGCCATTTGCCAACGGCTTTTCAAGATGAATTACTACGCAATTTGCCTTTTCATCTGCCCCATTAGCAGCCTCCGGCAACACCTGTGTCTCTGCAGGCTCTGCCTCATCTGTATTAAATTCCACATCTTTAGCCATACGTCAACGCCTCCTTAATTCATGCCGATAGCCCTGCGGATTTCAGCAGTAATATCCTCTGCACCAATCACGCATTTGTAGCCGTATTTATCAATCTCAATCAGATTTTCATCATTGTACTCTATTTTGATGTAGTACACCTCAATGGTGGTTTTGGAATTCATGGCCTTCTGAGCTTCTATTGTGCCAGGCTCATGACTCTTTACCCTGCCCTTGATGATAACGTGATACTGATCGAAGCTGTAGCTTCCTTCGCCGCCGTCAAAAACCTGAACTGCTGCATAGGCATCAAGGGATATAGCCTTGCCAGCTACCAGCTTGGTGCTGGTTTTGGTTGGCACCTGCCAATTTGCCACAGCTTCCATGCTATCAAAGTGCCCCAGCACCGGTGCACTGATAGTTCCCATAACACCAATCCCTGTAATATCCTCAGTAGGATTGTTAAACTTTGGCAATTCCAAGCTCTTGACGGAAATCATATCATCTGCCCCGTCAAGGTAGGCACGCATATCATTGATTAATTCCGGAATCCTATTTGTAGCCATCTTCTAACCCCCTCTTCTTATTCAAACAGCTTGCTAAAGCTGCTGACATCGTACTCCAGTATATCCTCAATATCCTGAGCTGGCACAGGCGGCGTAAGTTTTGTATGCACGCGGATAATTCCTGCCAGCAAATCAGTAGTCGGATTCTCGTCCTCCAGAAACTGTACACTGGCTCCCAGCAAATAGCCACGGGATACAAGACCATTCAGGCGAATGTTTTCCGTGTTGATAATTGTCTTGATAAGCGTTGGCTTGAGAGCCTGATCAACCTTCTGCCAATACTGCAAAATGAATGTCTGATACTGCCAGTCAAACATGCGGCGCACACAGATAAAGCAATCCTTGACATCTGTATTGGATGGGTAGCAGCCGGTATAATTCCCCCAGCTTTTCCAGCCACCGACAAAGTTAAGTCCTGTCATAATACCCTGGCTGTTCAGCAGATTTGCCTGAGGCAGGCTCAGGGCTACCTCCGTGCCATCAGCCAGGCAGAGGCCTGTTGCCTGCAGGGACTGATTCGACGGGGACTGATATGGAACATCACTGTTGGCCGCATCCATAACACCGATAACACCAAGAATATGAGTAGACATGTGGAATACTGCATCGCCATTCCTGACACATGGCCAGCATACCACCTGGTTTGTGCCGGTGTAATTGTTTTTGTTCTTCCACCCACTCACATCAAGATAGGATTTTGCCTCCCTGGTATCAACGTCCGTCAGGCAAATGCAGCGGAATAATTCGCTGATATTGGCAGACTTTGCTTTCATGACGGCAGCCACTACAGGATCCTCGGACCAACCGGGAGCAGCAATGATGCCAGGTACCAGGGACAGCATGGTGTAGATGCTGTCAATCAGCTCCATGCCTTTGATGGAACCATCAGAGGAAGCGCCGCCAATAATATCATCCCGGCTGACCATAGATGCATCAACCACATCACATTTTATGAAAATGGATGCGGCATCCTTCAGGCTGCCATCCTCCAGGATACTGATTACCAGCTGTCCATCATCATTGTAGGCGGCTGTGTAGTCCTTGTTGATTTCTGCCGGCGTATCAGAAAGAGCATCCGGCAATACCTGGAGACTGTCAAGCAGCACAGCATTGTCAATTACAGCAGAACCTTCTACAACTTCTGCGGCTGTCTCCATACTCTTTTTATGCTTGGCGGGATCCAGTACATTGACAAAAACGATAGGCTTCACTGCGTACAGCTTGAACTCGCTGTACATAACCTCCGACAAAGTGTATTTGCTCCAATCGGCAGAATAACCAAGTGCTGTAACTGCTTCATCCCAGCTGTAGCAAATGACAGGCTTGTTTACGTATTTTGCCGGTTCCTTGGTCAGATGAACAGGCGCCGTGCCGAATACAACAGGCAGACCTGCCGTAGTGCTCACTGTTGCCAAAATGGATGTAGGAATTTCCTTCACCCTAACTCCATGAAAATAAGCCATTATTTTTCCTCCTTCTTGTGTGCCTCGATAGCCTGCTGATAGAACTCATGCATAGCTGTGCCCTTGTGGGCTATGTCTGCCCTCGCTTTATTCAGTCTGGCTGCCGGCACAAATAATTTTGCAAAAATTGTGCCCTGAAATTCCCGCGGCACCCCATCAGCAAAAATGCCAAAGGTGGTCAGACGTGAATTTCGGAACCCTGGCCCCACATAGATTAGCGGGCCGTGATTACTTGTCTTTCTCTTTTTCGCCATATTCATTTCCCTTTGTAGCCAGAATAATACCACTGTGACTCATTCCTTGATGGATGTGGGATGTGGATGGCCGCCTCAATATATCCCCACCATTGGGGGTATGGCTGGTCGGGTGGCACTCCCATTGTCAAGGAGTCGTCCTGCAAGGGCCATTTATTATCTATAGGGGTATTTGCCAGGAACTTGAAGCGAACCCATTCCAGCAGGCTGTAGAGGCTCAGATACCCCTGCTGCTTGTCCCTGTCATAGGTGGTAACATTGATAAGGAGATGCGCTATGGAATAATCCTGCCTGTCCTCAACCAGCTCAGGCCGTATGACGATAGCGGGACAAAGCTTTCTTTTTTCCGCATCTGTAGCCGCGTAAGGAAGAAATCCCGTATACACATTGATTTCCTCCTGTTCTTCACGCTTCTCATCATGCAGTAGAAAGCGCAGCTTCATGCTATCTTCACTGACAGCTTTGCGCAGATATGCAGCAATTCCGTCTGCACATTGTATAGAGTTCATTTAGACCACCCCCAGCTGACGTCCTATTTCATGGTAAAGGCGTGTCTCAAAGACCTCGCCTGCCCTCTCCTGCATCTCTGACATTACGGCTTCATTGCCAAAAAGCTGGGGCACAGATGGACCATGCAGGCCTTTGAGTGGAAATCTCTCGGAGCCGCGCCTCTGCACATACTGGCCGGAATTCATAGCAAACGACCGTGGAACAATCCTGCCCCCGCCATGCTTGATGGCAACAAAAATGCCCTTTTTCCGCTCATTGGCCCGATATTTTTTCACCGATTCAGTAGCACCTTTTACTTTCAGTGTAGCTCCGTCAGCTTCACTGAATATCATGGTGCGCTCCTTCATGTCACCGGATCGGATAGTATATATCTGCCTGACATGCCCGGTACCGGCAGTGCGGGCTGCCAGAGCTGCCCGCTTGGCGGATGCTTTTACAGCACTGCCGATGTTTTCCGGCGATAGCTTTTCCAGATTCTTTATAGCTTCCTCAGCACCGCCCAGCATAATTTTTACTGCCATGTTATCACCTCAAATTCTGATGGAGGGTTATACTGATATTCCCCATATCCTCAACACAGGCAGAGACAAGCATCACCTCGCCGTCAAGGGTAAATGTCATCCCCTCTGCCGGTATCTCCGGAAGCTCGGATTTCTTCACGTGGACAACAATCTGCCTGCCGCTGATGCCTTCATAGCTATCATAAGCCTGCCCCTGTAGGAATACCTCTCTGGCAGTAGGTGACTGCACAATACAGCTGCACATAGTACCGTTAAGCTCATGCTCCTCTGCAAATTCCTCTGAATTAAAAAACACATTCAGATCATCTTCAAGCTGTTCTCTGAATGTGCTCATTTTTTTGCTTTCGGCTTGTCAGCCGCCTCCAGGGCTGCTGCTATATCCTCAGGTTTGTCGGCCTCGTCCGCCACATCGGCAACATCTTCCTTTGCTTCCGGCACCGCCTCGATGACCGGTGCAAATTCCTCAGGATAATCCTTCAGCAGGGCCTTGGCCAGTTTCTCAGGAATATCAGCTGTATCGCCTTTTTTGTAGGTTATGCCGCCATTTCTGAGCATGTACCTGATAATGCGGATTTTCATAGCGCAACGCCTCCTTACTTCGCCTTGATGACAGCCCAGTCATCAACGGTTTCAGGTACCAGCACGCAACGGCTGTACATGGCCAGGGAAACGGTGTTGTCATTCTCATTAGCGCGATACGCAGGCACGTAGTTGCCAACGTAGGTCTTGAAGGACCTGCCCTCCACCAGGGTAACAGCACCATGCAGCTGCTTGCCACGGCCAGGAATACCAATAATAACATCATCATCACCGATGAAGCTCTTGATGTGGCCTTCCTCATCGGTATAGGTCTCCATATAGCTGTACAGCTCAAGGTTCAGGCTCATAATCCTGCCCATGAACATTACCTGCGGTGCGGTGATGCGCGGCTGGAAGCTCATCAGGGAGAGGTTTGCATTATTGGAAATATTCATGTACTTCATGATAGCATCGTTGCCCAGGATGTAGTCCATGATATTCTTGCCGCAGATGGCAATAGTAGGTACCATACCGGCATTTTCCTGAATGCTGGCAGACATTTCTGCCAAATCGCCATAGATATCTGCATTTGCCTGATTCCACTTGATAGCAGGGATCAGCTTCTGGGTCCAGTCGTCAAACCTGACGGTATCAGTCTTGACTACCTTGCCATCAGCTGCATAGCCTGCAATCTCGCACTGGCCGTTCAGCAGAATATCAGCTGCCATCTTGTTTTTGCGGTTCACAATCATGTTCTGCAAATCAGTCAGATCCTTGGCCAGCAGTTGGGTTGCCCTCTGCTCCGGCGTCATGCTGGAATAGACATTTTCACCGAAGGAGCGGTTGGCAATATCATCAGAAGAAATCACGCGCCGCGGCCCCATCATAGGCGGCTCGTACCAGTCAATCTGGGACTGCTCCCGTGCCACGTTGACACCGCCGGTGCCGGAAATAATAAAAGGTGCCAGCTTGCGTGCTCCCTTGCGATATTCCACGCCAATCTTAGTGGTTACGGCTGTTGCCGGAACAACAGGAAAAAAGGTATCAACCAGAAAAGATGAAGGCTGCTTGATGCGCTCCATCGCCATCATCATAGTGTATGTATCTTTCAGAAAACCATCAGTAATAGACATATTTTTCACCTTGCCTTTCTCTTAGGAATGAATTGACGTCAGGTAGATATTCTTGTCCCTGAGCTGTGCCTCATGGGTTTCAACAGTATCTCCCTCCGCCACAATCAGCTTCTCGCGATTGAACATGCCGCTTACATAGACGGTAGCTGTTGCATCATCCTTGGCCAGCGGCACGGCAAGTACATATTCGGCAGTATCGCCAGTGCCTGCGAGGCTGCCATCAGCTGTCAGGACAGAGCCCCTCTTGAGGGCGGTGCCGGGAGTGACGGCAATATTGAACATTACGGCGGTAATTACAGTGCTGCCAATCAGTTCATCGTAGGATGTGGCCGCTTTCATAGTTTCATGGATTGCCATTATTTGTCACCTCGCATATTCTTCATGGCGGCTACCAGGCTGTTCACCTCGGCGGCCTTCTTATCTGCTTCCTTGTTGGTCTCATCTGCAGGATTAAGCCCTACCTTGTCAGCTCCGGAAGCCAGCTGGTCCTTGATGAGATTTTTAATCTCCTCGATGCCGGACTGCTGAGGCTTATCCTTGGTAGCGGACTCCTTTACCTGGTCCACGTATTCCCGGATTTCCTCTGCGGTATTGCCCTTTTTCTTGGCAATATCCACAATCTTGTCCACAAGCTCGCTGCCATCACGCATAGCATCCAGGTCAAGCATGCGCTGACGCTCAACAGCTACCGGGTCAGGCTGTTTTTTCTTGTTCTGCTGGCTGTTGTCAGCTCCCAACAGGTCGCGGAGCTTGTTCAGCAAAGTCTTTTCATCATCCATATCCTTATCCTCCTTTGGCTTTGACTGCAAGATATCCTTCAGCTTTTCCGGCTGCTTGAATCTTGTCATGTCGATAGAAACATTATTCACCACGGCCACACCGCCCTGCAGGAAATTATTCACCTGCTCATCAGCGTCCACCTCATCAACGAAGCCATAGTCTAAAGCCTCATCAGCATTCATCCACGTCTCTGCATCCATCAGCTTATTCAGCTTGCTCTCGGAAACATTCTTGCACTTTTTCATGTACACGTTGACAATGGTCTGCTTGACAACTGTCAGCCTGTCGGTCATTTTCTTCAGCTTCGGTACATCCATGTAACCCATCACGATGCACATGGGATTGTGTATCATGAAAATGCCGTTGCTCGGCATAACCACCTTGTCAGCGGCGCAGGTGATGATTGTGGCCGCGCTGGCAGCCATGCCGTCAATGCAGGCTGTAATATTGCCTGTATAGGATTTCAGCTGATTGTAGATGGCCTGAGCGGCAAAGACATCGCCGCCCGGACTATTAATCCTCAGCTTCAAATCCTTGCCGCCCAGGGCTTTCAAATCCTCAGCAAACTGCTTCGGAGTTACATCATCCTCATACCAGCTGGAGTTGGCTATCTCCCCATACAGAACCAGCTCAGCCTCCTCCTCTTCGGCTTCGTTTTTTATCTGCCAGAAGATATTATTCTCCTGGCTGTTTTTTGTTATCCTCCCCATCTGTATCACCTCCTTCCTCTACCTGCTGTGAACCGCCATCATTATTTGTCTCATTGGCGGTACTAAGCACAATGCCAGCTTCCGCAGCCCTCTGCTGTTCAATGCGGATAGTTTCCAGATTCTCATAGAAATCACTGCCTGTCATTTCGGCAGCTTCCCTCTCATGGGTGGAAAGACCGCACTGGATGCGCAAGGTTGAACCGTTGACATCCTTGATAGGATCAAGAATACTCATAGACGGCCCATACCATTCAGCATTGCAGTAGGCAAAACGGATGGCAGGATCAGCAAAGAAGCCAGGGGCCTCAATCCGCCCGGTGGCCACAGCCTCCGTCAGCCACATTTCATATACAGGCTGGCAGAAATCACGGCTGAACCATGCGCGCCTGAGCCTGAACTGCTCCCAGGCCTGCAACAGGGCTGCACGGCTGGCACTGTAGGAGCTGTTGAAGGACTTCATCAGCACTTCGTAAGGAATGTTCAGGGCTGCGGCAATCATCTTGATGTAGACCGTCATGAAGCCGTCAAAGGTTGCCTGTCCGCCTGTGGCACCGATGGATTTTACATCGATGTTTTTAGGCAGGGCATTGATGGTACCAGGCCCCAGGCTATACTCGTTGGCATCCACCACAGGCCCGGTGCCACCATCTTTATCATAGGTGCTTGCCCCCAGAATGCTGGAGACGTCTCCGGCAAAGCTGGAATTGCCTGTCGAAATGAAAAAGATGGTGAAATAGGAACGCAGTATAGCTGCCGCCAGCTCTGCATCCGAATACCTAGATACCTGCTTGAGGGCCTTTATCACAGGTGCCAGATATGGCACGCCCCGATACTGCTCAGGCCGTTCATCATGGCAGATGTGCAGCACGTTGGGCTGGCTCATGATGTCGCCAAAAGCCTCCACCCTTGCCCAGGTAGTTGTGCTGTTTATCTCTACAGGGTCAAAAGGCACTTTGTTGGAAATCCAGTAGGCTTCCACTGCTCCGTTGCCATCCACCTCGACACCGTTGATGATTTTATTGCGGCCATTGGGGGCAGTCATTTCCACTGCCAGTGGGCCCGTAATGCCGTAAAAGTCTCGCCCTTGCGGATTGGAAACCCTGTTGCCCTCAATGGCCTGTATTCTAAGAGTATACGGCATGTTGATGTCGTAAGCCCGCCTGAAAATGGCAAAGCTGTCACCATCAGTCATATACGCCTTATACAAAATTTCCTGCAAATCGTAAAAGTTATTCCGCTTCCTGATATCGCACAGCTTGGAGCTGGCCCAGAGGTTAAATTCCATAGCTGCCTGCTTGTTCCAGCTTTCAGCTTCCTCGGGGGTCATATCTAGCAGCTGATATTTCACCTTTGGGAACACCTTCAAGCCTGCCCCCACTGTATACTGGGTGGTTGTGGCAATTGCCGCGCTCCCTACAGGGGTATTGATGGCCTGATCCGCCGCCCGGCTGCGCAATATATCAAGATGGGCATTGATATCAGACTTGGCACTGGATTTTGTGGGGTTCCAGGCTTTCAGGATGCCGGAAGTGCGGGATGCGCCGCCTCCGTCATAGCCGCTATTCTGCATATTTACTTGTGTTTTGCCCTGAACGGCCGGCTTTTTCGCCTTGAATTTCTGCTTGCTCATTGCAAACACCTCAATCTATGAAAACTACTCGCTTGCTGCGCCGCATTTTTGCCTCTTCTCCATCGTCCAGAGTGGCACCGGCAGCCAGCAAATCATCTATCGCAGCCCTGATTTCAGCCAGATTGGCTCTTGTCAGGGCACGGTTGCCAATAGTATAGCTCTGGCCTGACAGAACTTTCTGCTCCGCCTGCCAATATTGGCGGAGACGTTCATTTCTCATCTTCTGGATGGTGTTCATTTTCTCACCTCAGTAATAATTCGGCGTGTAAGAGGAACATTTTGCAACGTTTTTCCGGGAATGATGCTCTCTTTTCGGGGCAAGTTCCCCGTTTTCCTCATTATCGCGGCGGCTAAACCTGCTTTTGGTACGTTTTTCAGGCGGAACGTAACGGCTTGCCACCAATCCGGAAGTTTTGCTGTGCGTGTCAGAGTCTGACACATCATCAGCTTCCCCGGAGGGCGGTTTTTGGCCGTGCAGCTGCTCATAGAGCAGTCCCCAGTCCGGCTTCATGGACTGCATGGCTGCCAGATTGTAGACACGGAGGTCAAGGGGCTCGTTCCTGACGCCTGATTTCGGTATCCACACATTCTTCAGCACGCCGTTGCGCTTGACTAACCGCTTTTCCTCGGACAAAAGGCCTTTGAAATACACTTCATCATAGCCACGGTACGGCAAATCTTCATCACCATCACGACCGAAGTGAAAATATTTGTCTCCTATCTCCTCAACGCCAAGCCTATTAAATACCTGCTGCTTGCCATCATCAACGCCGAGGATAACCAGCGGCACCTTGCAGGCTACATCCTTGCCCAGCTTGTATACCAGCGGTATGCCCGGGCGGTTGGCATAGCCCTTGATTGGGAACCTGCCTGAGCCCAGATTTTTCTCGCAGTAGCGGTAGACAAATTCAGTATAATGGCCGCCTGAGTCTATGAAGGTCCTGGCTATTTTCATGCCTATTCCGTTGCCAAAGGTATATATCCTGTCCAAGATGCCGTTCAGCTCCTGCCATGTGGCAGCTTCATCAGGCTTGGACAAAATCATGCCCTTGACGATGCCCCAGCATGCCTCCCCAAAGCCCCAGCCGCATACTTCATACTCCAGGCGGTTATCCTGGGTATCTACAGCAGCTGTCAGCAGCAGTACGCCATCCGGTAGGGCGGCACCGTACTGTTCCCGCCTTTTCATCAGTGGTAGTGCATCTATGGTGTTGTCATTTAAGGAATACGGCTCGCCAAAGCGAGTATTAACTATAACCTTTTCCCTGTTGGCATCGCCTCTGGCCTCCAGCCATTCTGTCATGATTTGCTTCCAGGACAGCCATGGGCTGGTGAAAGCATTGAGCCAGAAGGAGCGTATGCCATTTTGAATAGCCTCAGGATTTTGCGGTACATACTTCTGGAGAGTTGTCTTGATTTCCTGTTCGCTAAACTTGAAGCCGCAGTCAGGACAAACCCATTTCACATCGTTCACCACGATGATTTTGCGCTTTTTCTTGTCCTCATGCTCACTGTAGTCAGCCTCCATATCCACATAACGCAGTGCATGATATTCACCGCAGTTGGGGCATTGGTGCTGCCATTCCTCCTGAGTCCCGGCAAGGTATTCATCTGCAATCCTGCTTTCTCCCTCGTTGGTAGGTGTGGAAAATAGCCCCATAACACGGTTCCAGAAGGTGGTCATGCGCTTTTCTGCCAGTCCTACAGGATCACCCTCTCCACCAGCTGAGGCAGGGAACCTGTCCACCTCATCCGCCAGCAGGATGCGCACAGGCCTTGACGCAAGACCTGCAGGGGAATTTGCCCCGCACATAATCAGGCGCCCGCCCGGAAAAATCTTCGACAGGATGGTGTTGTTGCCGTCCCTTGTCTTGGCTTCTCCCTTGCCATTCTTGCTCTTGATGTCATAAAACAGGCCGTTCAGCACCTTGGTATCACGAATCATAGGGGCAATACGGGACTTGGAAAAATCCTCTGCCATCTCTATGGTGGGCTGAATCATCATGATAGGGCATGGATCCAGATGGGCAAAGCGGCCAATGACATTGTTTATTATGTCACTTTTTCCGATCTGACTTGAACTCATTACAACAACCTTGTTCACGCCCGACTGGGTGAAGGCATCCATGATTTCCTGCTGATATGGGGCGCGGGAGGTTTTCCACCGCCCAGGCTCTGCCGATATGCCGGCGGATAGCATCCTGTAGCTGTCCGCCCAGACGCTGGTGGATGTCTTCGGCTGCGGTTTAAGGCCTTTTTCAGACACATACGCCCACAGCTCATTCGCTGGTTTCAGTCTCTTCATTCTCCACCACCTCCTCGGACATAAACATATCCGGCCTGTACTCTGATAGTTCAGCCAGCTTTTCCTCTATTTCCTGGGTCAGCACATCATAAATCCTGTCCCTGTCAGCTCCATTCAGGATAGGAGCCAGCTTTGAGGGCAGTCCCAGCAGCTGGGTGCGGAGGTTGGAAACCATTTCAGTCATAACCAGCTCCACAGTGGCAGCGTCATAAGCTCTGCCTTCCTCCTTGGCCAGACGAAGCTCCGACAGCTCGCGTTTTACTTTTTCGTGCTTGGCCTTCTCGGCCATGTAATCAAGCTCATTATCACTTTCAGACTTGCCTTTGAAGCTGGTATATGCCTGTACCGACTTCACCAGGAATACACCGCCGCTTTTATCGTTATCATCGCGGAAAACAACCCCCTCTTTGATTAGCTGTGCTACTCTGCCGGTAGTCAGCCCCAGGGCCTTGCCCAAATTAGTCTGAGATACGGTTATTTTACGTGGATCGCATGTCACTTTCATGGTTTCTTCACCTCCTGTTTTCTAAAATTTTCTGAACAATTTTTTCTTTCTCTGTAGATTGTTTAGAAATCATCAGCTTTGCACCATGTGAATTTTTTTACTTAGCAATAATTTTTTTGCATAGCTAGAGCGTTTTTGGGCTCGCAAGGTGAGCGCAGCCTTTTATTTTCGCTGAAAGAACCTACCCAAATTGCAAAACAGGCAATAGAAAAGGAACATAGCGCTATACCATGTTCCTCTATTTCAGCACTTTTATATCCTTGTTTTTGTAGCTGCCGCCTGACTTCTGGCAACGTGAGCCGCTGGCACCCTGCATCAGGTCACGGGTGCTGACAGTCCTGCGTGTCCTGCACCTGCGATTGACGCAGTATATCATAGCAGCCTGGCACACATCATCTTCATTGTGCGCACAGTCACTTGTATTGCAATACACCTTTGTCACCAGCTCACCACCTTTTTCTCCACAATACAAAAGCCCCGCAACATCTGCGAGGCTCTTTGTCTATATCCATCAGTATAACCATTATACCACGGATTTTTCGTTTTTATTCCCGAAATAGATTTTTTTATTTCGTGTCAGACTCTGACACATTTAACAAGGCCAACATCCTATCCGCCAACTCAGGATTCTTTTTCAGTGTGCTGGCGAATAACCTTATCTTTTCCCATTCATCGTCAGATGCTCTTAGCTGGTGTTGTTTCCTTGGTAGTCCATCAGGTGCAGTGGCTTTTCTGCCAGCTCCTTCCCTTTTGCCTCCCCAGGTATTTTTTTGCTCCATGCCTATTCCGCCCCCTTCATTTTCCAAATCAGATACCCCACGACAACAGCCCAGGTAATATACAGCAATACAGATGGTTCGCTATTCCAGCTACTAACCATTAGCAGAACAACAAGTCCCCAATAACCTTTGCTTATTCTCTTGATTCTTTTTAACATTTCGCTTACAATGGATTTAGGATATTGGCAGGAGCATTTCTGTTCCTGCCGTCTTCTTTACTTTTTGAAGCGTTTCTTGGTCTTTTGCTTGGTTGGCTTGGCCTTGATTCGCTTCTTTTGTTTTTCATCGTAATCTGTTTTCCACTTCCAAAGTGTATAACCGATTATGACGATGTGTTCCAAATCCTCTAAATCCATTGGCTACCTCCTTTCCTTAACTCTGATTATATTATAATGCATCCTCTCGATTTTGTCAACCCTTTTTCAAAATTAAATATAAATAAAAAATGCGGATGTCTAGCTACCTAGATGTCCGCATTATTTTTTTTGAACTCTTAGAAAACTTTTATTAATCCTGCTTGCACAGCAACTACCACAGCGTAATTCCTAATGGATGTCAATGTCTGAAAATATGTGGTCTGGGATATCGTTAGATTAATGCAAGTTCTCATGTATGGCTCACCTTGTCTATACCGCTTTTTTGCAATAGTCTTTTGCTTTTTATTCAGCCCTTCGTATATTTTCTTTATAGCTAGAAGCCATAGCTCTGGCCTAACTACCTCGGAACCATCTGACAAAACGACCTTTGACAGCGGGGTTATATTTCTCAGTGCTGCACTCTCTGTTGGGCTGCTGATTATTGCAGAACTACCTGCCCCCGTGGAAGCTACATCCAATCTCGCTTCATCAACCGCCTGCTTTATTTCTTTTTCGTGGAACAGATGCCATTCCACCATCATTGCGTACTTGTTTGTATTTCTGCCCAATCAGCTCCCGCCCTTCTCAGCTCAGTATTTGCATTTTATGCAACATCTATCATCACATTTTATAACACCATTCATGATTTTGCCACCCCTTAAAAAGGTATATCATCATCAGCAGCAGGCCGACCACCGAATACATTCTGGGGCTGACCAAAAGCCGCATCTATATTGCTATTATCCGGTGGTGGCGGTGGTGCTGAGTTGTTATTATTACTACTGCTACCGCAGAAATCAAAGGTTTCTACAACAACCTCTGTAACATACCGCTTGTTTCCGTTCTTGTCGTCATAGTTTCTTACCTGCATACGGCCCTCTACTAATACCTCGCGACCTTTGTATAAATAGCGGGCAAAGGTTTCTGCTAACTGCCCCCAGATTACCAGCGGAATGAAATCCGCCCCCTGGTCTTTACCCCTGCGATTTACTGCTATATTTACCTGTGCTACGGACTTGCCAGAGGCAGTAGTCCGCAAATCTACATCTCTGGCCAACCTGCCATGCAATATTACCTTGTTCATTCTCAACCTCCGCATTTATTGCCATTTATCATACACTCCGCTGGTATCTGATACCCTAGCCGTATAGCCCACCTTACATACTTTGGGTAATACATAATATGTTCGTACATCTTGCTACCAGTCAGTATATACAGGACGGATATTATATCTAGCTGTTCCTCTGTGAAGTTTTTCTCTGCTTCTACCCTGCTGGTCGGTGTCGGATTCTCCGACAACTCTTCTGCCCGAATTGTTTTCATAGCAGCCTTTGTCAACTCACTACACTCTTCTGCTAATTGCTCCAGAAGTTCTCTCCTAGTCAGCTTGTTTTTGATGTACTGTCAGCATTCAGCCAACAACATCTCAGAACATATAATTTGAGTACCATCATACTCATATATGTCATTCCAGAATGTCTTTATTTTCATTCTCGCTCTCCTTAATGTCTGCCATAAATTTAGCCAGCTTCTTAGATAATCTTTTTGCGATATACAACATTTTGGACTCTTTCATTTTTCACCCTCCTCAGATTTCCTCCAACCAAAATGTAAATTGTAAGGGCTCCACCCACACCGCCCAGCAGCATGCCGACAGTGAAGGAAATGGCCATAGCAATATTAATCTCCATAATCATTTCCCTTTCTCTTGATGTGTCAAACTCTGACACATTTCCTTTACCATTCGTGTTCCTTACTATGCTTTCATCCATGCATTGCCATCGTCAAATATGCCCTGGCCTTTTCTGATGCAATCAAATTCCTCGATGTGCTCCTTGCACAACTTTTCCAGATATTCCAGATACTCCATGTAGCTCTTTATGCCAACATCATATTTTGCCCTTATGGTTTCTATGAACCGCCTGATACGCTTTATCCTAAAACCAAAATAATCGTGGAGCACCAGCATAGATGCAATCTCTGAATTTTGAAACTCCTGATACGTGCGCTGATACTTTTTATAGCCGTGCATAGCTTGGTATGCATTCTTACCCTCGATTTTATTCAGATAATAGCCATCCGCGTCAAATGGATCCTGCTGATAGTCTGTATAACCAAATGAGCCCTCGTCCTCTTTGGGACTGCCTTTGACTGTCACTTCTATGATATCCCTTACCGTCCCTTCGCCAGTATCATCGATAGCATACCGGTAAACATCTTTCAGTTTTTCACGGAACTCACTTAACTGCTTGCCTGTGAACTTGAAGGCTTCTTTCAGGGTAATCATGTGGAACCACAAGGCATGAGCCCTTGCTATAGCCACTATCTGATTTAGATCTGTCTTTGAGATATAATTGCTGCGCTTTTCATCTTTCATAGCCATATGTATCTCCCTGGTCTTGAACGGCCTACTTCTAGGAGTTTCCCCAGATGCCATTTTAGCCTTATCTAACTGTCTTACCTTGTTGATTAATATTTTCTTCTTGAAACTTCCCATTTCCTGCACCTCTATTATCATGCTTCTTCAAATAGTCTTTGCAATTCGTCGTCTAATCGTCTAGCTCTAAACAGGTAAGTAGCACTCTGGGGGGTTGAATCTGTCAGTGTGCAATGATCATAGGCATAGAGAGGGCAATAGTCACATTTTGATTCACTGCCTGGATAGTTTCTGATTTTGGCACAGGCAATGGCTATATTTGCCACAGCCACCCGCATCATATCCTTGTACCACTCCAAATCATGCTCTTGTTTTGGTTGTTCCTGCGTGTCAGACTCTGACACATTAGCTATTGCTGAATGTTCTTCTTTCTCTCCGCCCGGCAGGTTTTTTTCTTGCCCGTCTGGCACTTCTTTTGATTCCTCGTGTTCACCCTCTACACTCTCTGCTTTGTGACATCTCTGGACCATTCCGCATGTATTTTGGCATACATTGCAACATCCGCTGCACATATTTGATAGCTTGCAATTTTGGCATGGACTCAAATTTGCAGCACCATATTTCCCAGCCAGTTCCCGCAATTTAGTTAATTCTTCAGCTGGCAAAGCTACATATCCGCTTCTTAGAGTCCATTTTTGCTGTTTTTCCTGCGTGTCAGACTCTGACACATCATCTTGTACATTATCCGGTACATTAGGTACATTAACTGGCGCTTTAGCTTCTGCCTGCTGGCGGAACTGTCTTACCCCATCAGCTGTAACCTTTTCCCCTGCTCTGATTCTATCCAGCCAATTCATCTGATCAGCTGTAGTCAGCTTGGACAGCTCTACTGCTACAGCTTTTGATAGCTCCCCTTTCAGGAAATCCTGCTTTAGATAAACAATCAGATTCTGCTCAATGGTCATGTACTCGCCAACAGCACCAGCTGACATATTCAGCTTCTTGGCCACCATATCTCTTACCCGCCCAGGCAGATTCTCCTTTTTCTTTTGCTCGGTCAGCAGGCTGTACATTTTCAGCGTCTGCTTCATGATTTCCCCCTGAGATAACTCACGATTGACAGCGTTAGCAGATATAAGCTTGATGTGAGCTGATGTATCGTCTTTATCTGGATCCAAGATTACCGGTATCATCTTCCACTGCTCCGGATCTTCCTTAGCCAGCAGGCGGATAGCTGCTACCCGCCTATGGCCACTGATAATCATGTATTTACCGCCCGGCATATAACGCACCAGAGGGAACTGCAGCAAGCCGTTCAGCTTTATATCATCAGCTAGAGCTTCAACACCGGATACATTGTATATTTTCTCGTTAAACTCATCCGGCTCTATCTGATTCAGCCACACCCACCTTTGCTCCATGCGTGGCTTGCTATCTCCTGCTGAATCTATGTTAAATTTTGGCATTGTCCACATCTCCTATCATACTGCCAGCATGACTACCATAAGCCATGCAAATCCTGTCCACGCCATGCACTGTAATACCTTTTTGACGGTTATATCCTCTGGGGCCAGTCCAAGACTATCAAGGAACTCCACATAAGCCATATACAGATTGCTTGACTTTCTACCCCGTCTGATTACTTTTACATGAGGCATAAGCACAATATTCCTGCGCTTGCCCTCTACGTATCTACTATCACGGAAATTTTCTTTGATTGCTTCTCTCGCCATCGTGGCACCCTCCTTTAGTTGTTCTCAACGAATCTTAGGTACTCGGCTGCCAAATCTCTATAATTCTTGGCCGCCATGCTCCGAACGCTTTTTACAGTGATTATCTCGGAGCTAAAACTTGTGTCATTAACGCGTGGCGAATATTTGATTTTTGTTCTTAACAGCTTGTATCTCTGCTGACCTGTACTGTCATGCCCGCTTTCCAGCCATTCCGCCCCTTCTCTTTCCAGAGTATTGTTATTATGCTGCATGGTGACCAGGCACCCCACAAAGTTTATATTAGGATTCCAATATTGCATTATGGCTTTAACCCGCTTCTGAATGAAGCTGATACCGTAAAAGCTGTACTTGTCTATCTTCACCGGTACAATGTAATCATTCGAGGCTATGATAGCGTTATCAAAACTAAAATCAAGATTAGGCCCGTTATCAATAATCGCGAAATCGTATTCATCTCTTACCTCCAATAGCGCTTCCCTTAATCTTATCTCTCTTGGCATCTTCCCAGATTCAACCATCAGCTCACGATTGGCAGCCGCCAGATTCATATTCGATGGCAAAACATCTATATTGGGATTGCTGGTATTACAGATGCACTCTCTAATATTTTTCTCCATGCACAAGATTTCTGCTGTTCCTGATGCATCTATATCGAATACGCAGAAAAACTGGCTGGCATTGCCCTGCTGGTCGTTATCCACCACCAGCACTTTTTTGCCAAACTCCGTTGCTAAGATTCCTGCTAGATTCACAGCGGTGGTGGTTTTACCCACCCCGCCTTTCAGATTGCATACGCTCAATGTTCTCATTGTTTTTCTCCTTTTGTTTTTATAAATGCATTTTTAGCTTCTTTGGGATTCTTGTAGTCAAGAAATAATACCGCGGGGCCTGTGCATTTTACCTCATAAGGTTTTAAATCCTCCTGGGTAACATACTGACGGCCGTAGATGTTTTTCATATCTCTGAATACCGCCCAGGGAACAAAATAGTATTTGTCTTGAATTCCGCAGCATACGCCAGCGAATGCAGCCATCTTCCAATACCTTTCCAATGACTGCCACTGTCTGCCTGTAAGGGCCCTAGTCTCCAATCTATCCTTGCTGGTGTATTTAGCTTCAAAGACGATGCATCGGCCTTTGCTGACCGCACCCATGAAATCCGGATCAGCATGGCGCAGGAATTGGACATTGGCCCTGCCTGCTGCCAATTTCTTGATTACACGGAAAGGCTCTGGAATTTTTGCCACGGAAGCCTTGTTACTCTCTTCATACATCATGCAGGCCGTTTCGATTTGATGTTCAAATGTCTTTCCCGAATCTGACGATTCTCGGCTTCTCCTGCTGTTCTCCTCCCTTGCCTTGGTGCACTCTTCGCGGAACTTCTCTGGGTTAAAGTCTTTATCCCAGGGCATTGTGTCAAATCTCATTCCGCCCTCTCCTTTGCTTCCTCTGCCTGCTCAGTAGCTTCCTCGAAATTAAGTGACTGCTGAGCACGACAGCCATCTATGTACTTGAAGCACTCCTGCTCCAGCTCATTCACCAGCTGGTCTAGCTTCTTTTCAGCGAAATACATTTCAGAATAGCTGCTGACAAAAATGGCAGGCAGATGTATTTTGACTATACACTTGCTCTCGGGGACATATCTCTCCCCTTTAACGTTTATAACAATTTCGTTTTCTTCGTGCTTGATAGCTACAGCATTGATTACCATGTTGTCTGCGATAGCTTTAGCTTCACCACGGAACCAGCACAGGCCTTGAATAACGTAGGTAAATCTGTGGTAGGCTTCCCCCAGAGCTGGATCAGCCAGCTCCGTAGCTTTCAGGGAACGATTCTCCCAGGCAAAGGCTCCTTCCTCTGCCCATTTGATTACCTTGGCCTTATCGCTGATAGAGCAATAAAGCAGCTTTCTGTTTTTACTCATTTCTTCACTCCTCTCTTTTTATCCACACAGGTGGATTGTTTTGTGGATATGTTCTTTTTTAGTCTCATGCGACAGAATATATACCAGTGTCCTGTCTGCTCATTGTAGGATTTCTCAATACTCTGGACAAAGTACCCTGCATTATCCTTTTCGATGGCAGCAACGAACAGCTCACTGTCCTCTGGAAGCTCCACGATGGTATTAAACCTCTTTCGGGAGATACTGCTTTTAGCTTCACTTATCCACGGACGGGTTAAGCCTCTGGATGGTATCCACCGCTTTTCCCATTTGCTTCTTTCCCCGTCCTTGGTTTTGGGATTGTTCCCGCCTTTTGCCAGATAGTTGATAATGGCGGTCAGCCCCTCCTTTGGATCAGCTTTCAGGCGGTCAGCATTACAGAAACCGTACTTCCATGTGGCTTCCACGGTATCTCTATCCAGCTCCCCATCCATGATGATGTGAAAGTGGAATCTGCCTCTTTTGCTTATCTCAAAGACAATAATGTATTTGGCATTGCCAAGGCCCCGCCTCTTCCTCTTGCCATTGAGATTACGCAGGAAGCACTGTACTCTTTTCTTTGCCTCCTTCTCTGACTCTGGATAATTATTTTTATCAAAGGTCAGATGGAGAACTAAATCTCTCCCTCCTTTGAAATTTGCTTCTATGAGAGCTTCAAAATATCTTCTAGCTCTCTTCTCATTCATCTTCTTTTGTTTGGGCATAGACTCTTTATAAATCTTTCGCCCTCTCCTAAGGTGATCACCAGTAGGAGAATCAAAGTCCAGATACATCACCTGCATAAACTCTGATTTTTTATTCATGCCAGATGCATGACGTCTGATTCTTCTAATGCTATTCACCTTATTCACCACCTAGATAATTTTTCTTTGAGGACTTTTAGATATATGCTGACTTGTTAATACCCTACTACAAGCCCCCAAAGCGGCTAACACCGCTTTTTTTCTTTTCGCAGGCTCCAGCAGAAGTGGAACACTCCTGCTGAAACTTGCTTCTATAGTATTAGGGAGTATGCTACGGAGCAGCTATCCAAGCTGCTTTCTTCTGTAATAACTGCATGTCCAGAGAAGCGGCACGAAATATTCGCAGTCAGGGCAGTGCTTCATTTTTATTCTCCTTCAGTTTCTTTTCCTCTATGGCAACGATACGGCATATATCATCGCCCTTGTGTACTTCGATGAAGCGGTTCAGCTCCGTTTTGGCAACTCTGGCATACTTGCCAAAATAGACTGGCTTCAAAAGCTTCAATATTATTAACTTCTTGAGAAATTTGTTGTCCGTGCCAAGCCTGGCACATACTTCATTGGGCTGCATCAGCCTGTCCCCGTCATCGGGAACAATGTAGACATTCTTTTTGGGAGTAGTTGCTTCTCTCTCCATGACTTTGCCCCTTTCTTTGGTAGTTTTCAGTTTGTTTTCCATCAGCACATCGGTTTACTGATTTCTGCAGCTTCTGCTGCATTGTTAATCGTTCCGGCAGTACCCCTGACGATGCGAAGTGTTTAGAGGAGGTACTTATCCTGCCACTCGGAACTGGCAGTGCAGTCTATACCGGAACGCTTAACAATAAGTAGAAGCGTTGCCCTGCCTGCTCAGCAGGGCTTTTCTTTTTCTGCTGCATATCGCAGCAGATTGCTGCTTTTTATTTATTTTTCTCTTCCTATTAAAAATGTGGTGTTCAATGCCCGGCAGATTTTATCTGCATTTCTTAAGCTCGGCTCGCTTTTGCCTTTGCTGTAATTAATTATCTGATTTAGCGAGATGCCAGTTTGTTTTGCCAAACTATAAAGGCTGACCTCGCCAATGTTTTTCTGTAAGAAATCACTAAATTTCATTTTTCGCTCCTCCATGTGACAGTTTCATGCCCTGGGATAGACTGGATGGTATTATAGACGGCCCAACAGATCTGTCTGAATGGAACTTTGTAGAGATATAGATAAGCCCCCGCAAAAGCCCTATTCCCATATTCACAGTAGATATATCCGCATCTTCCCGCGCCATATACTCTTGTAAGTATTCCCAGTAAAACTTTTGAATATCAAGGAGGAGTTCCTTTTCTTCCTTTTCAAATGATTTATCCATATATGCTCCTTTCTTAGCTCCGCCCAGCGGGGCTTTTTATGTGTCAGAGTCTTACACGCTTCTCTTGCTGGCACAGCGGATACCTGCAGCAGCATCGCCCCGAAAAAATTTTACGAAAAAACTAGCGATGCTTATCCCCTCCCACCATCTGAGGGAGGGTGCAGTCTATACCGCAGGCACCTGCTGTGCCAGCAGGTGAATATCCTTGCCATGTAGCAACCTAACGGGCTACAGACCTCAGAAGCTCCAGCCCCATTGCCTGAGTTGCTTCGTCAATCGAAGCGATACCACGGACTTCTTTGTAGTACCAGGCTGCCGTGGCTGTCAGCAAATTAATTGCTTCCATCGGCTTCATGTCATCCGGCTTGAATAGATGAGCTTTTTGGGTTTCATCTATTTTTAATACGATTATTTTCATGATGTTCTCCTTTCTGCCTTGCTGGCATTGTCTTTCTTATTCATATCTCCATTTAACATCTTTAAGCTCGCAAAGAGTTCTCAGCTTCAACGCGTTTCGCAAAGTATTTAACTCGTCTTCTAACTTGTCAACTTCGCGCCGGTACAGATAAGTCTTGTAGTACAGCTTGCTTGCTATATCTATCTTTATTTCCTTATCTTCCTTGTCTGGGGTATACAAACGAGATATTTTATCTGCCATTTGATTGAATTCATGGGCCTGATATCGAAGCTCAGCGCACCTTACAGCTGTAAGCTGTTCTTTTTGGCAAAACTTTCTATATCTTTCCTTGTATTCTTCGAAAACATCAGGGTGTATCCCTGTTGTGTACTTACCCATGATCGCTACCTCCTTTTGCTATTCCCTGCTTTCCTTTGCTACTGCCAACATCTTATTTGCCAGTTTAATAGCTTCTTCTGGAGTCTTGCAGACAATCCCCATATCATATCGTTTTATATCAACACCGCTGTTGTCCCAGTAATAATAGTAATGCCTATCATAAGGTCGGATAGCAATACGTGGCACATAATATTTCTCACCTTCCTGTGGTTTCCACGGAAGCTGAATGATGTCAGCTTCCCCAGTTAGTAAAAGGGCTAAAATCCATTCGTCCCCCTCATTCCATTCTCCATTAGGGGTATCGCTTTGCTCCAGCCCATCCTCCGTGAGCCTATAATACATTTCTGCGACGCTTCGACAATTGTCAATCTGGAACGCTTCTCCCAGCTCTAACTCTAATAATTCCGCAACTTCACTCATATGATTAGCCATTATTCTTACCTCTTTCTGCTTTTCCTTTTATCTCTTAGCTCCGCCCGGCGGGGCTTTTTGATTCTTTCTTTACATATTGCACAATATTTTGTACAATATACTCAGAAAGGATGTGTTATTATGCTAGCTGTAAATTATTCGACTCTCAGAAATAACCTCAAACAGTATTGCGACCTCACTACTGATGATATGGAAACTATAGTAGTAACCCGCAAGAACGAGAAAAACATTGTCATGCTCAGTCTTGAAGCCTACAACAACCTCATGGAGAATCTTTTTATCGTCAGCAACCGCCAGAACTACCAACATATATTGGAAGGTGTCCGTCAGCTTGAAGCCGGCTGTACTCATCAAGTAACTGATACTGAGCTGGAGGATATGCTGAATGAATAAAATGTTTTCTGATAATGCCTGGCAGGATTTTCTTCTCTGGATGCGGGAGGATCGCAAGACTGCCAAGAAGATTGCTTCCCTCCTGGCTGACATTGAACGCAATGGCAACGAGGGACTTGGCAAGCCTGAATCCTTAAAGGGCAACCTGTCCGGCTACTGGAGCCGTCGCATTTCCGAAAAAGACCGCTTAATATACCGTTTTGATGAAACTACTATCTATATAGCAGCCTGCAAAGGCCACTATGGCGATAAGTAGTCCCTACCCCGCCCAGCGGGGCTTTTTTCATGTGTCAGAGTCTGACACGCTTCTCTTGCTGGCACAGGGAATGTCAAGGAAACATTCTTTGCAGCATATTCCGCTTAATTTCCTTTAATACACCAATAGCCAGTTCTTCCTTTAACGCAATCTGATCGCATTTCCTTACTGCCTCCACTATTTCTGATTGCCGTTCCTTATTCTCCGTGAACTCCACTTTGAAGTACTTCAACAACGTATTGAACTGCAAGTTTATGCCTGTCTGATATGTATGAAAAAACCTGGCAGATGCACGTTGTACCGTGATAAATAAAAATTCTGGAATAACTTTTTCATTTGGAATAACTACAGCAAAGCGATTTTCCACTGCTGAGGCAGTTTCTAAAAATCTGACCAACTCAGGAGCTGAGGCGCTAAGGGGTATTAGTGTGCACCCAGCAGGGTAAATTTTATCCTGTGCCCTCTCTATGGCTGCCAGCTTTATAATTTTTATTTTTCTCATGGTATTCCCTTTTCTAAAAAAGACTATCCATCCTTGGCATTTGCAAGCTTTTATATTTTTCTCGGATATATTTTGCGTATAGCTTTTTTTCTTTGGTAAGCCTTTTATCCTCCTCTAGTGTTGTTCCCTGTAAATCATCAAACATCTTTGCAACATCCAATTCCGTGCTATGAATATCTCTTTCAATCTGACTCAGCTCATGAATGAGCTCAGCTAAATCCTCGATTGGTTCAGGTTCAAATGTATCAACATATCTTGGTATGTTGAGGTTGAATTCGTTTTCCTGGATTTCGTTAAGGCTGACAATATTAGAAAATTTGTCCACCTTTTTTCGATTGAGATAAGTATCAGAAATTTTTGTTATGTGTTCATTTTGCATAACATTATGCTTGCCATCTTTTTTAAAGCTATTGGCAGCATCGATGAAAAGAATATCCTCCTTGGTGCGATTCTTTTTCAATATAACCAAACACACTGGTATATCTGTATTTGCAAATAGCTTGTTTGGAAGTCCTATAACCGCATCCAAAAGGTTTTTCTCTATCATCTTCTTCCTGATGCCCGCCTCCTTGTTTCCTCTAAACAAAACACCGTGAGGCATTATAGCGATAAGCGTGCCATTTTCCCTCAGCAGGCTTAGACCATGAATAAGAAAAGGGAAATCTGCTATATTCGGCATTTTGCCAAACTCATCATATTTCTGTGATTCTACCGGCTCCCAGCGCATTGAATATGGTGGGTTCATTACGATGTTCTCAACATTCACAATGCTCATTTCTTCATTGACTTCAATGCTGGAAAATCTTTCCCCTGGCATTAGGCTGTACACTGTGTTTATCTCACCTGTCAGGGAATTGCCATTAACCACATCAGCCCTTCTATTTCTTAGTGCCAGATTACACAGCAGAAAGGGAATTGCACGCTCCGAAACCTCTTCGCAATAAGTGTAGTTTGTATTGGAAATGGCTATGTTCAGACTCCCAGTGCCGGCGCATATATCTCCCAGACTAATTGTCTGTGGTAATATCTTAGATATTAGCTTTGTCAATGAGTCCGGAGTATAATCCTGTTTCAGCTTTTTACGGTCAGCGTGTTCATTTTGGAAAATATCTCGCAGGCCATCGTATGTATAATCCGTGGTTTGCTCTGCGATTTCAGTGAGGATTTTTTCCCTCTGTTCGCTGATTAACATCTCCAGCAAAACATCCGCTATTTTATAGGATTCCATTTGTAACATTTCTGCTAACAACATGATTGAACTTCCATTTCCTCCAAGCCCCTGCAATATTTCGTTTTTCCTCTGTGAACCCTATCCACATATTGCTGTAGAGGATTTTAGCTTTCTTTATCTCACTCATCTTCTACTTCCTCATTTGCTAATATCAGCCCTAACGCTGGGGCTAATACCTTTAAATCTTCCAGACAACAATCAAGAACTTCTTTTTCTGACAAAACATCGCAGATGTTCATGAAAGCCTCTGCTTTGTCCTGTCTATTCTTTGGGAACATCACAGCAAAATTGGTATTTTCAAGGCGTAGACCTTCTAGTTTCATTCTTCTTCCGTCCTTTCATCAGTAACCCGCCATTGTTTTTCATTCATCCATTTACTCTCTAATGCAGTTGTGATGTCTTTCATGATTTTAGTAGTGTCAACACCTGTTTCTTCGGAAATATTTTTTATGATAGCAGCAACCAAAGCTATGTGCCCTAGCCCTACCACTTTCCCTGCCAATTCGACTTCAATGTTGCCAGTTTCAAATTCCAGCTCACTCATTATGCGTGCTCTTCCTTTGTACATTCCTATCCCCCTTTACTCCTGTTCTTTCCTCTCAATCAGCGGAAGCAGGTTTCGTTTCTTCAAGGTTTCATACAAGAACAACCTGCCTTTTTTGTGTCCACTTGGTGTTCATCACAACCTTGGTAGTCCCGTCCTCTCTGGGAATATCCACTGTTTCAGAGAATGTATATCCCTTGGCTTGGTGCTGACTATATAGCAGCCATTGCTTATTACAGCTGTAGATGATGTGCAAATCGTGGAGCACTTTGTTCATTCCCTGACCGCTCATGCCGTAATCCTTAGCAATCTGAGTGATAGTCACCAGAGAATTACTTTTCAGAATCTTGTCAACATAATCAGCCTTTGGCTTTAGCTCGCCAATTACCTGCTGTTGCTGGGAGCAAGTTTCTGTAAGCTGTTTATTCTGTTCCTGTTCCTTTTTAAGTTCTGTTGCCAGCTTGATTATGAAGTCAGGTTCTGTCATAGCCTTTTTGATTGTGTCCTCTGTCATGTAGGCACCATGCTTTCGGATAGAGGGCAGGACTTCATCAAATACCCAGCTCTCAAACTTCTCTGCTGCTGGTAGTTTTGAATGAGTGATAAGCCTGTACACATCACCCTCTGGAATAATTTTCAATTCCTGCATACCACCATTTGTAGGGAGTCGGTGTTTCACCGACCCCTTGCAATGAGCTGTAATTGCATCTGCTGGACGTGAATAGCCAAGAGCCTTAGCTACATCAGAAGCGACAAACATATTTTGTTCTCCTTTCTGCCTTGCTGGCACAGCGGATACCTGCAGCAGCATTGTCTAAAGAAGTTGAAAAAATGACAATGCTTATCCCCTCCACTCAAGGGAGAGTGCTAGGAAAGAGGCCGGGGATAATGCTAGGATTAAGCCTCTTTCAAGGGTGCAGTCTGGACTGCAAGTATCCGCTGTGCCAGCATAATGGATTTTCAAAACTCGCCTTTGAAGCCAGTTGCTTCTTTGGCTTGCTCAAAGGCTTCCTTGTTTATTCTTTTGGCCTTCTGCAAGACCTTTTCTTCTTCATCGCTATCGCACAGGCGGGACAAAATATTGTAGGCCATATATTTGGCTCCCAAAAGCTCTCTGTGTTCTCTTGAATTGAGAATTGTATCTTTCATGAAACATTCATAGCAATGGGTGATTGCTTCTTTTACTCTCCTCAGTTTCTGCTCTTCCATTTTTGTGTCTCCTTTCTACCTTGCTAGCACAGCATTCTCTCTGCTCTACAGTCTAAAGCCCCCGGCGATTTTGATTTTTGGTTTTGGGTTTTTACATGCTCGGTATATAAAGGAGTGCCGGGAGCTGTAGACTGCAGAGCAGTCATTGGATTTACTTTTTGTTGTGCCATAAAGTTTTAAGCGTGGGCTGATAATTCAGCCTTGGACTTGGCTGGGGTAATCAGTCTAGGCTGACTTATGAGGCGGGATGGCTGCCATACCCATATTGAAGCATTTGGAAGCCATTCGCTTTACAGCCCGCTCCCAGGGATTGCCCTGTCTTAGCTCTTCAATGAGCTGGTGGGCATCTCTTACGATTTCTTCCATTTCTCTGTCTTTGGTTTCCATGATGTGTTCTCCTTTCTTTGTTGTGTTAATAATTAACTTTATGGCTATATAATAAGCTAGTTATTAACATTTGTCAAGATATTTTTCTTGCTTTTTGTTAATTACTAACATATAATGTTTGCAGAGGTGATTTTTATGAGTATTAATAAGAGAATAAATTTATTGCGAAAGCAACTAGGTATGATTCAACAAGATTTTGCTAACAAAATTGGAGTGCAAAGGGTAACTATCAGCTGGATGGAAAAGGAAGGCAACACTATTACCAAGCAGAACATTAAAATTATCTGTGACACTTTCAATGTCAGCGAAAACTGGCTTTTGAATGGTGAGGGTGAAATGTTCCGCCCAGCTGATGAACCCGACATTCTGGACAGACTGCAGCAGGAGCTGAAGCTGACCAGTCAGGAAATGGAGATTATCAGAACTTTTGTGGAACTTTCCCCGGAACAGCGCCGTATGGGTATTGAGTTTGTACAGACCTTTACCAGTAAGCTTTCTGATGCGACCAGTGCTTTGCAGGAAAAAAAAAGCAAAAAAATTGATGTGTCAGAGTCTGACACATCGAAAAAAGCTAATATTAATAATTTGGATAGCTGCCATCAGACTGCTTCTCCAGCTAGGGAAAACTCAGCCCCGCCAGCGGATAATTTCCGCCCAGAGAATCTGACAGACGAAGAATGGCAGCTAGTCCAAATGGCACGGCAGGAAAAAAGACAGGCATCACAAACCTCCTCCTCTACAAGCTCCGACATCGCATAAGGTAGTCTTTGCATACTAGAAGGGAGTACATATCATGACAAATAAAACTATCACGGCCAAAGGCATTAACATCCGTACAACATTGGGAATAAATGAAAATGATTATATCTCAATAACTGATATTGCAAAATATGCCAGTGGCGAGCCTAATGATGTTATAAAAAACTGGATGCGCAACAAGGATGTTATAGAATTCTTGGGGTTATGGGAGCAACTACACAATCCTAACTTTAAACCCGTCGAATTCGACGGGTTTAAAACGAGGGCCGGAGCAAATGCCTTTACTATGTCGCCAAAAAGATGGATTGAGGCTACCAATGCTATAGGCATACAATCAAAATCTGGTCGTTATGGCGGTACTTATGCTCATACTGATATTGCCTTTGAATTTGCATCATGGGTTTCGCCCGAATTTAAGCTATATCTAATCAAAGATTATCAAAGACTAAAGGCAAATGAATCATCACAGCAAAACCTCGAATGGAATGCCCGCCGTGAACTTGCCAAGACCAACTACCGTATACATACCGATGCCATAAAGCTACACATCATACCATCACTTCCTGAAAAGGTTGCTCATTTCACATATGCCAGCGAAGCTGATGTACTTAACGTGGCACTTTTTGGCAAAACCGCTGCACAGTGGCGCAAGGAAAATCCAGATAAGAAGAATATGAATATTCGTGACGAAGCCAGTATTCTTGAGCTTATTGTATTAGTTAATTTAGAAAATCTAAATGCTCAGTATATAGCTGACGGAATCCCCCAAAACGAACGATTGCAAAAGCTCCACGATATAGCAGTTCAGCAAATAAAATTGTTATCTGGTAACTATAATGTACAGAAAATAGAACGCAATTAATTGGAGAAAATAGCAAACAAAGATTTGTTGACAACTGCCAGTGTGAGATACCATTTTCCTAACACCACGAAAATGGTATAAAAATAGCTGTGCCCCGATTATGAGGCACAGCTATATAGCAACAATTATGCTGATGTTTCGATTTTCTCAATAATGAGCTTCTGGCACCAGGATGGCGGCATTCTCTTGCCTGCAATCCAGTCCTGGACTGTACGATATGGTGCATCCAGCAGAAGAGAAAGCTTCTTGATGTTCAACCCCGCCTTTTTCATGGCGTACTTAATGGGGTTGTTTTCCCGGTCTATAACCTCCTGATAGGCGACTGTATCAGCCATAATCAGATTTACAAAACCTTTGCTGGGAGCTGGTACATCTTCCAAAGCTGTTGCCTTGGGAATATCCATACCGGTGGTTTCCATATGATGAATCATAAGATTCAATACATCATCAGCGTTTTCCATTGCTTCTGTAACTGTAGCTCCATCAGTAAAGCATCCTTCCACATCGGGAAAAGTTACATAATAAGTTTTATCTTCGTCACTCCATGTAAACACTGCTGGAAAAATATACTTAGCCATAATCTTCCTCCTATATATCAATGGTTGGGGGCGAATTACCGCCCCTCCATCTTCCATGTTACTCAATGCCAGCCTGTTTGAAGATTGCTCTTGCTGTGCCTGGCGGTATGTCCTTGGCGTGTCTCCAGACTGGAAATGTCTTTTCTGTCAAAGGACTGTAGAACTTGTCATGATTGCCACCATGCTCTATGAATTTGCAACCATGTTTCTTTAAGATTTTTACAAGCTCTGAACGTTTCATTATATCCCCCCTTACAATTATATTATACATTATGCGTGTTTATTTGTCAACATTTTTGTGTATTGCGTACATATTATGAAAATAAAAATAAGCCGCCCAGGAGGACGGCTATGAGAAAGGAGTCAATATAATTGACTACCATTGAGAACTATTTTAATTTAAGTTCGCTTATCATTATGCTGGCGTATATAATTTCTCAAAACATCCCAGGAAGCAAGTACTAGAATCAAGGTATATCCGGTTCTCAAAGGATCCTCGGATATTTTTATAATTCCAGCTGCACCTACAACTACTACAAAAATATTGAATATCAGGCTATACATTATCATCAACTCACTTCCTGCAATACTTTTCTTATATTATAACATTATAAGGTAATTTTTTACATATTTTTGCATATTTTTACCCGGTAAGATACAATGTATCTAACAGAGCTGCCCAAGGTCGCTTTTGCGATATGGGGGCCAAGCCGGGATTCAGTCTCGGCTTTTTTATTTGCTCTAAATAATACGTACTTGATTGATACGTATTACTATGTTATATTACAAACACCATGAAAAATCTGGCAAGGTTACAATACCTTTCCACAAGAAGCCCAAAGACCTGTCAACCAAAACCCTGAAATCTATATTTAAGCAAGCCGGGCTGTAAGTCCGGCAAATGCTATCTGAAAGGATGATTTATATGTTGAGTGTTTATCCTGCGCTTTTCTATCAGGAAGAAAATGGTATTTCTGTAGTTTTTCCAGACCTTAATCATCTGTCTACCTGTGGCGATGATATGCAGGAAGCTATGGAAATGGCTGTTGACTGCCTGGCTGGTTATTTATTCTCTGAGAAGCTGGATGGCGATGAGGTTCCCGCCCCTACTCCTATTGATAAGCTGGATATTTACTGTGAGGACGATACTGATGAGGAGCGAGCCGTTCCCCGCTTTGCTAATATGGTTTCTGTTGATGTGGAGGCTTATGCTGCCAAGCATTTCAATAAGGCCGTTAAGAAAACCCTCACTATTCCCCAGTGGCTTAATGATGTAGCAATGGCCAGAAAAGTAAATTTTTCTAAGGTATTGCAAAAAGCACTATGCCAGGAGCTAGGTGTTAGTGTTTCATAAGGATGTAATCATACAAGGAGGTTGTTACTATGAAAAAACTCGTCTATCCAGCTTGCTTCTATCCATACTCCAATGACGAAGGAAGCGGCTACACTGTAGTTGTTCCAGACCTATTAGGCTGTACAACCTGTGGAGACTCCCTTGCTGAAGCTATAGAAATGGGAATCGATGCCGCCTCTGGCTGGGTGCTTACCGAGATGGAAGATGGCAAGCCTATACCACAGGCAAGTAAGCCAGAAGATATAAAAGCCGATGAACAGCCTGATGGCTTTGTCAGCTTGCTTGTGCTGGACATGGATGCTTATGCCGAAAAATACGGCGATAAAGCTGTAAGAAAAAATCTCACTATCCCAGCATGGCAAAATACTTTTGCCGAATTGAATAATCTCAATGTTTCAAAGCTCCTTCAAGATACGTTGTCAGCTCTGTATCTGAAACAGGCTGGCGAAATACCTGTGTAAGCCCTGCCCCACATAGGAGGAATTGCCATGTATAAGAATCAATAAGCAGTACAGAATTTGTTTTGCACTTGCTGGCACAAATGATTTTATCAATGTCGGCGTAGAAGACTATCATTGAGGTGATTATTATGATTTCAACCCCTACTATTTCAGAGATATTGCGTGAAGAATTTATGATACCTTTCGGCATATCTACATACAGACTAGCAAAGGACATTCATGTACCAGTATCACGCATACAGGATATATTGAAAGACAGACGAAAAATAACAGCTGACACTTCACTTCGTCTTGGCAAATATTTTGGCATTGATGAAAAATATTTTCTGAATATGCAGAATGACATCGAACTCAGAAACAAAAAAATAGAGATGAAAGAGGAACTGGACAGTATAGTTGCTCTCATCGCATGAGCACTGCCCCATCGAAGTGTGACATGTAAAAATTATTTATAAGGTGAAGATATTGTCACGCATGTAATTATAAGGAAAATAGCCAACATGAAACTTAATGCATTAGTTACATGTGCTTTGTATTTTATATTTCTAAAAATGTATTTGAGCGTTAGATTAATCAGGCTCCAGATGAGTATCAAAAGTAATGTGAACGTTATAGTACACGATAGATAATGTAACATAATCATGATATCACCCCTTTAAGTTGAATTATATGCTAGAGAATTATCCATGGTCAATATAACGAAAGGACGATTTTTTATGAAAGAATTTACAATGAACTCCAAGCCAAACACCGATAAGCGTATACTTACAAGCCAAAACTCCCCTGAAATAGCTGAACGCATAAAGCAGGCATCTGCTGAAATACTGAAAAGAAACTATAATCTCTACAAGGAGCTGGAGAATAAATGAGCAACACTGCCGAAAACATCCAGCTACTACTTGCCGATATTCTTTCATTTCACGAAGAACTTGAAAAAGTATTCGCTATGGAAAAAGGTATTCATGACCACGGCCTTCTGGAATCAGCTGTACATGCACCGTTTCAAACATTTGGAGGTGAAGACCTGTACCCAGATGTTTATGCCAAAGCTGCCCGGCTGTGCTTCGGCATTGCTAAAGATCACCCTTTCCGGGATGGCAACAAGCGCACAGCAGTACACGCATCCCTTGTTTACCTAACCATCAATTCTATAAAGTTGCATTATCAGGATATTGAGCTAGAAACGGCCATCATTGATGTTGCTGCCGGAAATATGACAAGTGACGAACTTGCCTATTGGTTCCAGCAGCACACGGATGCCAAGAGCTAACCTGCCTGTCCAGCAGGCATATCCGATGATGAATAGCAGCTCCTGCAGGCCGCCCGCAGGGAAAAAGCTCAAACGTCAGGTACATCCGGCTCTATCAGCTCCGAAGAAAATAGGGCGTAAAGTAAAAAGTGGTTGTTTCACTTTTTGGAAACAACCACTCAAAATATTGAAAAGATGATTTTAAAGCCATTATATAAAAAGCCGTCCAGCAGGACAGCTTTGGAAAGGATATGCAGATATTGAGATTAGACATACTATGTATACGCGATATACTGCTATGTGTCGAAGAACACACCGATTATAGATGTGCTGCTAAATTCATAGACCTTGAAGATGCAAAGAAAATATGGTCTAGCATTGGCGGTACCGCAAAAGTCCCAGAGTATAATCATGCTCTTTATAACAAGTATGGCATGGACAAAGTTTTATACCACATAAACTACTGCATAGATGCCGGGCTGGTACTTGCTGCAGAAACAGAAAGAAGCAGCTATATATTCACAATAGTTGACTTGACACCTTCAGGTCACGATATGGTTAATGATATGCGGGATTCTGCCATAGCTGAACGCATAAGCAGCTTGAAATCTGCATCACTGCCTGTCCTTCTCCATGTAGCCAAAGAATTAAGTAGCAGTGCAGTCAAGAGTTTTTTGGGATTACCATAATAGCTGGCATGGCATTTTCTAAAGCCCGAAATACAGCCTTGGCCTCGTTGTACGTGAGACTGTGCTGACGTATACAAGACAACATTTGCTCAAAGGCTGGTTTCATTTTGTTTTTGTCATTCGTGTCTGTTTTGTCAAAACGCGGATAACCATCTGTGATAATCATTAATACCGCCCCTTTTTCAAGATAGATTCAATTGAATTAATTATCTCCTATATGACCTTTATATTTTGCTCACAGCCTATTGCCTTGCCAGCATTTGAAACAAATTCTGCAAAAGCAATAAGTGCCGGGGCAAGCTCCCTGACATCCATCTCGCCATCCGTCAATGCAGGGCCTGCATAGGCAATTCTGGCTTTTTTTATACTGCACATTATCATCACCTTCTCTATAGGAATTATATATTAACAGTCCAATTTATTTGAAGTGAAAGGATAAATATCACTCCCTACGATTTATTGTAGTCTATATTCTCGGAAACCGCAATGGAATTTATTGCAATCCATCTTGCTGTTTGTCATGATTGCTTGAGTGCCTTGAATAGTTTCAGTGCTCAAGCGATAATGACAGGCCGCAAGCCTGAACAAAAATTCATTAAAACATCTTCCATCAGCACATCGGAAATGCCACAGAAAGGAAGATGCGAAATGAAGAAGGATAATTTGCCTATCAGAAAGAAAGGAGGCATCTGGTGCTACAGGATTAAGATTCCTGATGAATACGGTGTACCTAAATGGGTGGAAAGAAGCGGCGGCAAGACAAAGAGGGACTGCATTGCGGCATACTATGCAGCTCTCAATGCCATTGACGAGGGAAGCTTACTGGCCTCCAGGAATGTCACCGTAAAGAAGCTTTTTGAGGTGTGGTTTACCGAGTATGTGTATATCTACCTGAAGCCAAATACCCAGCGGGCCTACAGCAGTGCCGTGCGGACTCATATCCTGCCGGAGCTGGGGCATATCAGGGTGGCGGACATGACAGCCAGGATTGTCCAGCGGTTCATCAATACCCGCAAGGGACTGTCCCATGCCTCGCAAAACCATCTGGTATGTATACTAAAGGCAGCCTTCAGCTACGCTGTTGAGCCATGCTGCTTTCGGATGAACAACCCCGTAAAAAATATACGGCTGCCGAAGGATGCGGCACGCCGTACAGAAGATGTCCATATATTTACCGCTGAGGAGATGCAGCGTATCTTTGAGAAGTGGCCACAGGGCCACCATTACTACCTTGCTATCAATATCTGCTACCATACAGGCCTGCGCATCGGCGAGGCTCTGGGGCTCAGGTGGCAGGATGTTGACCTGGAAAACATGGAGCTGTCAGTGAATGGCACCATGCTGGAGAGCGGTGAGTGGCAATCATCGCCCAAGTCCAGGAGCAGTATACGAACCATCCCATTCGGGGAAAAGATTGGTGCCTTGCTGAAAGCAGAGCGCAGGCGTCAGTTTGCCGCCCAGCTGCAAGCTGACGGAAACTCCTATAACCCGGACGGCTTCGTCTGCGTGTACAGGTTCTCCGGTATGCCCATCAATCCGTCAGAGTTCCACTACTTCAACACATGGTGCCGAAATAATTTCGGCGGTGGCAGCACCCACTGCCTGCGGCATACACACGCCACCATGCTGCTGGAGAATGGTGTTTCACTGGAAGCTGTATCCAAGCGGCTCGGACATTCCTCAATAGGAATTACCTCCAAATACTACTCCCATGTCACCCAGAAAGGCAAGGACGATATGAGAGCAGCACTGGATGGAACATTCTAGTTTTATTATATGTTTTAATTCTCGGAAAAGCAACTAACTGCACACCGATACCGATTTTGGAACGATTTTGGAATTTGGGGGTTAAAACTGGCAAAAACCCTTATATAACGCGGATTTGAAGTCAGGTATAAATTATCGGATGTAATTGTAAGAGCTAAATCTACAACACAATATACAAAACACTCTAATTACAGTAGCATTGTACCATAATTAGAGTGTTTATTGTCAATTATTCGCAGTCCCCGCAACTATAAGCTGCGGGATTGCATATTATTTTAATACAGCTTTGCGCCGGCTGGGATGCGATCAGATACCATTAACAGATTCAGAGCTTCCTCGTCATCCTCCTGATGAACAGCACTTATGATCATACCACAGGAGTCAATGCCCATCATCTTTCTTGGAGGCAGGTTAACAATAGCAATCAAAGTCTTACCGACCAGCTCCTCTGGTTCATAATACTGATGAATACCGCTGAGGATAACTCTGTCATTGTCAGTACCATCATCCAAAGTAAACTTCAACAGCTTCTTGGACTTTGGTACAGCCTCACAGGCCTTAACCTTAACAGCACGGAAATCCGACTTAGAGAATGTCTCAAAGTCTACGCATTCCTCAAACAGAGGCTCAATCTGAACCTTGGAGAAATCAATCTTTTCCTCAACCTTTGCTGGTGCATTTGCATGCAGGTTCTTCTTACCCTCACCAGTCAATGGTTTCATGGTTGGGAACAGCAATACATCACGAATGGATGCACTGTCGGTCAAGAACATTACCAGACGGTCAATACCGATTCCAAGACCACCCGTTGGTGGCAAACCATATTCCAGAGCAGTAATGAAGTCACGATCCATTTCATGAGCTTCATCGTCACCAGCCTCACGCTGCTTCAACTGATCCAGGAAACGTCCCTCCTGATCAATTGGATCATTCAGCTCAGTAAAGCCGTTAGCCAGCTCACGTCCATAGATAAAGAACTCAAATCTATCTGTAATCATTGGGTTCTCAGGGTTGCGCTTAGCCAATGGGGAAATCTCTGTTGGATGACCAGTAATAAAGGTTGGCTGAATCAGAGTCTCCTCAACCTTTTCCTCAAAGGCTGCGTTGAGAATACCGCCAATACCGAAACGCTCCTCATAAGGTACACCAATTTCAGTAGCCATAGCTCTTGCTTCCTCAACAGTCTGACAGCTAAGGAAATCCTTGCCAGTTGCTTCCTTAACAGCATCAT
>ERZ773186.571-NODE-571-length-34271-cov-4.057955_pt1 | contig 34271 bp, 38 predicted proteins | sample MGYA00581000_ERZ773186 | MGnify/ENA primary metagenome ERZ773186 (study PRJEB29015, sample SAMEA2737752) | human gut metagenome | biome: human gut; feature: human-associated habitat; material: faeces | place: China | collected 2012 ...
TTTGAAAGCGAAGTAGCTGAAATATAAGCGGTTATAGTTGTGGGTTCAAAACCCTCTCTCTCCGCAATAAACATTGAAAATCAATGATTTATGAAATTTGTACACGAAAATGTACACGAAACGCCCGAATTTTAACACTTTCGGGCGTTTTTCATTATTAAAAATCAGACACCACCCCATAAGATTGAAGCCCGGCAAAACCGGGCTTCTGCATTGTTCCCCGATGCAACTCCGGGGCTTTCGCAACAATGTGGGTGCAAAGTTAATGGATTTTTCATAAAATCTTGCGTATTCCTGCAAGTATCTTTCTAATCCAATCCAAAATGGGCATTCTTTTCCAATATAACACCAAGGCAAGTGCAATCACGGCAATGCAAGCCCAACGCCAATTGAATGATGATGTTTTTGTGGCTTCTTGCTTTTGGATGTGGTTTTGCTGCTTTGACAACTCCGCATTTTCTTGCGTTTCCTCGCTTTCCTTGGATTCGTTGCTTTTGCCGCTTTGTTCCACACCTTTTTCAATGATTGTTTGCTTGATGCCCTTGATTGCTCCCTTGACATTGCCAAAGGTAGGCAAACGGACATCCGCCATTGGTGGTGTATCTGTTGCCGTATCAGGGGCAAAAAATGTGATTTCGGTGATTGTCACCTTGCCCGTTTCCGTGCGTGTGGTGTCAATCGCCCGTTGTTCCCTCTCGATGCGTGCCGATGATGCCGCCACGCTGTCCACGTTGCTTTTGTCGCTCTGGCTTTCCATGTTCCGGGTTGCCCGGCATGACACAAGGGCAATAAGCAAAATCAGGTATGAAAGAAACTTTCCCATAATCACAACTTTTTGATGTCCTGCAAACGGTTCAACCACCCCTTGATAAAACGCTTTTGGGTGTACTTCAACAATTCCGCATCGGTTGCCTTTCGCCCAATCTTCTTTTCATAGGCTGCAACACTGTTTGAAACAATGGCATTCAAGAACTTCACACGTTCTTGATATATCGCATCAAACAATTCTTCGGGGTCTGCAAAGTTCACCGCCGAAAGGGTTTTATCACCAACGATGCCATCAACCTTGACCCCAAGCAATGCTTGCGGCTTCTTGATGCCGTGGATGCCTGACCCCCAAACCCAATCAACAAGGATGTTGGCAACCTTTTGGGAATGGATGTCATCGGCTTTCCATTTATCCCAAAACATAGTTTTCACTATCTCACGCCAATGGGCATCGGGTATGTTCTTCAAGCGTTCCACCGTTGGGCGTGGATAACCCTTGCGTTTGCAATATGCTTCATACGTTGCCAAGGTAACGCCCTTGTTTGTAGCCCCGCCCCTGTCGGTGGGGTCATTCACAAATCCGCCCTCCCATTTAAGGATGAACGGAATCAACTTATCAATGTTTGCCATCTTCGTTGTCTTTTGGTTCAATGTATGATGGGCATTTTGTTACATCACAATGTACCTTACCACGATAAGCACATACCATGTTGCCGCAACGGGGTTTTATCTCCGGCGGTTGTGGTTGTTCCTCTTTCAATTCGTGCAAGTCGATGTCAAAATGCCTTTCCGTTTTATCCACCATTATGCGCTGGGCAATCTTCGCCCACTTTGCATCATTGCAACTTGATTCATTTTCAAGCATTGACCAAATTTGCCAAAAGCACACCGCCCCGGCAACGATTTGGGGCAAATGCAAGGAAACTTCGGGAAATACCATCACATCAATCAGATGCACAAGTATTGTCAAGGAATACACCTTGATAAGCGTTACAAAGACACGCCCGGCATAGTTGGATTTGAATTTTCCATCATTCGCACCGGGAAATCTTTTCTTCACTCTCTTTGACAACGCCCAAGCCGTGTAACAATCAGCAAGCACGGCAAGGGTACACACAAGGATGAATGGGAACGTGGGACGGATAACCGCAATGCACGCACCAATCAAACCCATAATGTGTTTGCCAAAGAACGAAACGATTGTTGAATGAATGTTCGTCATAACTTGAAATCATGTAAAATGAAACATCTTGCCAACCTTTGCGATTGTGGTGTCAAACACAATGAAATCCACGGGCGGCAAGCCTTTTTGCAACCGTTCCGTTTTCCATGCTTGTTGCACCTGTTTCATTTCAGCCATCAAGTTATCTGACCCGGTAAAAACTGAACGGCGTGTGCCAACCACTTTCCCAAATTCATCCTTGACAAAATAATCCCCATTCTCATCGGGGGTATCACGGAATTGGGCATCTGGCACAACTTGCATTTGCATACGCATCCCGGATGCGTTCTTTCCCGGAAATTTGGTTGGCTCGATTTTGGCTTTCTCAATGACAATTCTTTTGTCAAATAGTTCATCCAAATCAATGCCTTTACCAATTATCGCATCCGTTTCAATGTTAGAATCGCAAAATCTTGGCATAATTCACACACTCTTTAATTGTCCGACAAATCCTTGATGATTTTGGCATCCAAATCCTCGGTAAACTGCAAGTATTCCTTGTATTCGGCAACTGCCGCTTCATTTGGGGCAATGCCCAAAACGTGTTTGTTGTACGAATTGACCAAGGAAAATTCCGCCGTTTCATCAATGACGGAACGGATGAAAGCACGCTTCAAGTTTGCCTTGTTGGGTTTGTCAAACGTGCGTACCTCATAGCATTTCCACCCGATTTGCGTTTCCTCGGTCTGCCCCTCCGGGATGCCCATTTCGGGTTCAATGTTGATTCGGTACACTGTTGAACCATCGTTATCATGTTCGATAACTGCCGGAATGCCATGCGCCATGTCATAATGGGCGTTTGGCTCTATCGAATTTAATTTCATACGGAAATGAATTTGAAAGTTTGTTGAAAAAATGAATTGAATCGGAATACTTGCACCATCCCCACCAACTGCAAATGGCTTGCTTGTACTGCTCTTTCGTTGGTTTCTTCTTGCGCTTGTTCAACTTCGCCACCCGGCGGCAAAGATTTTGTTTGATGTTCTTGCGCAACAACGTATGGGTGTGATAAAACACGAAACCAAGGAAATCAATGCCCCGTTTGTCCACGGGGAACACTTGATAATTACGTTTCACCTTTAATTGCAGCTTGCAGAAATAAGCCCGGATTTCGTGCAAAAGGTCATGCAATGATTGCTTGTCAGGTGCAAGGATAACAATATCATCGGCATATCGCCAATAATACTTCACGCGCTTTGCTTCCTTTATCCAATGGTCAAAGTATGCCAAGAACAAATTGGCAAAGTATTGGGAAAGATAATTGCCGATTGGCACGCCGTTCAATGATGTTGCCACCATTTCACCCGTTTCAATGTCCGTGACAAAGTTTCGGATTGGCAAATCAGTGTTGGCGGATGAATCAATGATTTCATCCAACAATGCCAAAAGGCGATTATCTTTTATCTTTCGCCTTACCACAATTTTCAACACTTCATGGTTGATGGATGGGTAAAACTTGCGGACATCTATTTTCAAGCAATACTTTGTTCCCTCCTTGTCTTTCTTCAATGCCTTTTTCAAATCCTTGGCACAAGCATGGATGCCACGGTTCTTGATGCAAGAATATGTGTTGCCATTGAACACGGACACCCATATCGGTTCAAGGATGTTCATTACCGCATGATGCAAGATTCTGTCGGGAAAGTATGGCAATTGATAGATTTGCCGCTCCTTTGGTTCAAAAATCGTGAAAACGTGATATTTCGATGTCTTGAATGTTCCGTTTTTCAAACTCTCATGCAATGCAAGGATATTGGCATCCCTGTTCTTGTCATGCTGCTGTACACCATAGGAACGCAACTTGCCCTTGCGGGCTTTCTCATCCGCAAGTTTCAAGTTTTCCAAGGATATGACCTTTTCAAAAAGATTGCCAATTCTTTTCATTGTCTTTCAAGTTTGCTTGTATATTAGGATTCTTCGGGTTGCCCCTACCAAAACCGTTCAACTTATTCTATTTTCTGCCGCCGGGCTTCTGTTCCCGGCTCATTCAACCCCGGATGGGTTGTTTTTGTGGCAAGGTTTCCGATTAGCAACTATATTTTTACAAGCATAGCTGAGAACCGATATTCGCATTCGCATTCGTAGCCGTGTTATTCGTATTCGCATAGACGAAGCCTGCATTCGCCCCATTATTCGCATTACCGCTGAACAAAACGCCACGACATCGGACAACCTTATTTTTTTCATTCAATCACACCGACATATCGGAATGGGCGATTTGGGCGTTTCACGCCGCTTCGATTTGCGGGTCAAAGCAAAGCCGAGAACCGATATACGCAGCCGCATTCGTAGCCGCGTAATTCGTAGTCGCAAAGACGAAGCCCGCATGCGCCCCATAAGCCGCAACACCGCCGAACAAAACGCCACGTTCACTTTCTCCCGATGTTGGTATGTTGGTATAGAAATAATCGCAAAAGTACGTTGTACTTCCACCACCTACCGCCAACGGCATGATTTCGCCATCTTCACCAAGGATAAGGGCTTTAACATAACCCTCTGAACGTGGCAAGTTTCCACGATAATCATAATTGGTTGTGCCGGATGATGTGAAATTCGCCGGGTTGTCGCAAACATAGAATTTGGACAAACCGCCCGATGCTTCACTTTGAATGATACACTTGCATCCATCTGTCCACTTCCAAATATGCCCGAATGGGTTTTCAACGCCACGGTAACGCGGCACGGCAAAGGTTTTGACGGTTGAACCATCCGAGCCAATCACGTTGTAATCCACCGTTCCCGTGTGGTTGCCAAGGCTGTTTGTCACTCCGCAAGGTACAAGGGGATAATAACCATTATAGTTGCTCCATGATGTGCCATCCCATGTTGTCACACCTGCACCCAAGCCGCCTTGATGATAGCCGTTTTCATCCAAAGCCGCATTGAAATCAGCTTGTGAATTGAAATTGGCATACTCAACGGCAAACAACCACCACATCATTTTGTGCAAGCGATACAAGTTGCAATTCCATTCCGTTGAACCACGCTTGCGGGCGTATGCACGGAAATTGGTTAATGAAATGTTAGTTGCTGGCATTCCAAGCATCGTGCGGTATGTGCCATCACGGGTTGCATCATTGTTGCCACCTCGATAATCGGCATCAGTATTGCAGACGGATGCAAGGGTGGTTGTGGAACGCTGCACGGTTGCTTCCACGCTCCCGATGTACCCTTTTCGCCAAAGGTGGAAACCGGGCAAAGGTTCGGTGGATTGCAGATGTCGGCATTTGTTGCCATCCGTTTCAAAGCGGACATACATATCGGGCAACTCTGTTTCCATCTGCCCGGTTGCTCCCGTGAGGTCTGCCGCCGCTCCATTGTCCTGTTTGGTGGAATCATTGGCGTGCAAGTAATATGCAACGCTGCCATCATTTTTCAAGATGCAATTGCGCATCATGCTTTGCAAGGGCAATTCCTTGTGCAACTCCATCTTGCCGATGCGTGTGGGCTTCGGGTTGGAAACCGTGGTGTCCCACTCAATGCCATAATAATAATCATAAGGGAATGTTGGCTTTGTGCTGCCAACGCCTACCATTAAACCCATATCAATAACCATATTTTAAGTTAATACTTGACAACGATGTTGCCTTTACCTTTCTCACTATTTCAGGATTCCAACCGCAATCAAATTGCGTTTCGATGAAATCCCCATCTTTCATTCCGGCAAGCTGCACCGACAATGTGACGGGCTGGATGCCATCATTCTTAATGTTGAAACACATACCATCCGCAAGGCTGAAATCGGCATTCTGCAAGTTGTCAATAACTCCCATCTTTCCAATTTGTGCGGAAACGTGTTCACCACTTCTTGTTGTGTCCATACTTTTCAAATTTTTGTTTGCAAAGTTACATTATTGTTTTATAGTAATACACTTTGGTGGATAACTTGGGCATAACTTATCCGTTTTCGGGGCTTTTCGTGGCTTCTGCTTCCACGATATGCCACGATTGAACCAATTTACCATCCACCACTTCAAGCGTTTCAACCACGGCTTTTCCCGGTTCTGCCGTGGGTTGTTCACTTGGCACGAAATCAATAAACCCGGTGTTTCTCAATTCCGTTATATATTCACCTTGTTTGGTGTTCACCAAACGCAAATCAAGGGGTTCACCCTCTTTGTATTTTGCCAATAATATATCCATATCAATAATGTCTAAATAGTAAATTCCATCCACCATTGTAGTAGCGCAAACGCATTACATCACCTTTTGCCATATCAATACCGTTGCTTATTTGGTTGCCATTATTATCATAGATGTATGCACCATCTTTGGAATAAATCCGCAACTTATTAGGCATCGAACGGTCGCAAACAATCTCCAAGTCGAATTGAACCACGTTTTGGTTCACAAGGTTATCAATTACCGATTTTTGGGGTAATTCAACACCGATGTACGATGTTGCCGTTCCTGTGAAAAGGAATTTGTGCGTGATGCCAATCCACGAAACAATGGTATCGGTATATGCCGTGCCAATGTAACCGCGTTCAAATACGGCGAGTTTGCCGACATTCATTTGATTGCCATTGACATACAATGCCTTTGGATAATACCATGATTCATACTTTTCATCCGATGTGCTTGGTAATTTGTGGTATAATTCAAGCGTTGTTCCCATTATATCGGTAAGTTCCATCATTCCATTGTACGGATAACCTAACGAATTAAGACAACCGAGCAAAACACGTTGCGTTCCATTATTGAAGCGAATAAAATCTTTCAACAATGCCAATCCCTTTGTCGTGTCCTGTTCGGACGATGTGCCATAACCTATTTTACCCGCTTCAACCTTGAACCCACCAATGTAGCCGGAAAGGGCATTTATTACGCCCTCAACGGTTGCTTTGGTCATAACAACTGAACCATCTTGTTGAACCCGGAATGGAGCGGTTGCACGGTTTTCAAAGGATGCGCCAGCCCAAAAGCGGATTGATGATGCCGCCGTTCCATTACCCGTGATACCTGCAAGTATGGAATTGTTATCACCCGCAACTTGGATTGTGCCGGATGTAACAATGCCGCCATCAATGGTTGTCTTGGTGTTGTCATAGTACACGGCAATCACCCAATCATTCACATTGTATGATTGTGTTGATGTCTTTCTCGTTATGCAACGCCTTAACTCTTTGCCATCAACCCACAAATCACCCACATCATAAGGCACAGTCGGGGTTGCGACAAACACACGCCTTTTTCCATCGGCGGTGTCCTGTGCCTTGCTTGCCGCTTCATAAGCTGCAATCGCTTTGGCATCATCCACCTGCACCCACGCATAAGAACTTGAATAATACTTCAAAATCTTGTTTGTGGTATGATACCACATATCACCAACATGGGCTTTCTTTAATGCCGTGGTTGTCCATGCCGTTGATGGGTCGGATGTTTGAAACCATGTTTCAATCTTGCCATCAATCTGTGTGGTTATGTTGGTTATTGTATCTTTATATGAACCATTGATAAAATTGTTCAATGCGGTGTTATCGGTGTACTTGCTTGCTTTTTCCCAATCGCTTGATGTGTAAGAACCAGATGCACGGGATGTTTTGCAACGCATGATGTCACCCGAACTTCCTTGCACCCACAAATCCCCAACTTCATACGGTGGATATGGTGTTGATGTGAAAATTCGCCTTTTCTCTCTTGCAAGGGCAAGGGCATCATTTGCGATTGCAAGGGCTTCCGCAACTTCAGCATCACTCAATTGCTGCCATTTATATGTGCTGCCATCCTTGACAAAGCGGAATACCGCCCCGGTGTCGGTATTATAGAACAAATCGCCAAGATGTTGTTCTTTCAACGCCGTGGTTGTCCATTCACTTGCCGGGATGTTGGATAATGTAGGGTCGTAGGTGTAAAAGAACTGTTCAATCTGCCCATCCAATTGTGATTGGATTTCTTCAAGTATGCCCGGCAAAGTATTGTTGATGAAATCCTTGCTTTCCAAGGCTTCCGCCCCAAGTTCCTGCAAGGTTTTTTGCTCACCATTGGATGTGAATACAATTCGCCCGCCAATCTCCGAATTGTCCAAATCAAAGTATGTTGTGCCATCAGCCGATTCAATTCGCCCGGTCTTGATGAAACGCCCGTTTATCATGGTAAATCCATAAGTTAAGGCGATTGAACGCACGTTTGTTGTCAAATCCACCGAATTAAGCACACCAATCAAAAAGAAATATACATTGGGGTTTTCCTCACACTTGTGTTGTGCTGTCGTTACCTCAATAATACCGCTATTGTTGCCCCGGTAACATACCGCATAAATGTAGAACGCAATGGGCGCACCCAATGTGATTTGCCCATCTTGGATGACCCATGAACGGGGGGCATCCGGGTTGATGGTGTAATGTGTAAGAACACCACCTTGCCACTTCAAGATGTTTGGATTGCCGCCAAAATTGGGTTGGAATACTGTATTGGTCAAGCCAAATTGCATTGACTTCGCACCAACGGACAATGCCAAGGTGTCCACGCTTTCGGGTGTTATTTTGTCCTTGTAATAACCCCCTGTTTCAGGGTCAAAAACCATGTTCAACACCTCACGGGATGAAAGCCAATTCGCCCTTGCCCTTGTGGGGTCTTTAAGGTTGTTGATGGTCAAAACCTTGTCAATGTCCACCAATTCGGAAATCACCCTTGTTGTAATATCGGCATTCGTTTGGGTGTCGGATATTGTCAAGGTGTAATCGTATGGTTCAAGCACATTGCGGACAAAAGATTTGATGCGGATTGCCTTGTCAATGCCCAAATCGGCATCAACAACTTTGAGGAAATCACCCGGTGCAAAGACATTCATTATCCCGGCATCGCTTGTTGCCAAATACTTTTCGATGTATTCCTTTGTTACGGAAACGCCATATTGCACCTTTGGTTGGCTGTTTTGGTCATAGTATTTGTTGCCCTCCTCTGCCAACTTCTTTTCCGCTTCTTCCTCAATATCCTTGGAATAAGCAATGTCCAGTACCTTGTATGTGTCATTCATGCCAAATTGGAATGCCGGGGATGTTGCGGATGGGAACACATCGCCCCGGTCATCGGTCAATTTAACCAAAGTGAACTTGTGCGTTGCATGGTCGTATGCGTGAACCTCAAATTCATACCCTGCAAGGTTGCCCGTGTTGAAATGTACCTTTGCGGACACTCCGGCAATAAGGTACAAGGTTTGCCCGGCGGCATCGGTTGCGTTCAAATCAAAGGGGAATGTTTCATCAATGAATGACAATACATCACCATCCACAATTGCCGTAACCTTTCCCGTGAATGTTGGTTTGATGTCAAAGTTCTTTCGCCCCTCAAAAATGCCGTATTTTGCCACCGCTTCCGCCTTTTCAATATAGGATGTGGATTTGTCCTTTCCAAACATACAAAGGCGGTCGGCACGGTATTTTGATGTAATGTTTTCCGTGCTGCCAAATACTTTCAAACGGGTTATTATATTGGCGGATGACACGTTTTCACGGGTCATGGAATACAAGCCCTTGTTCTTTCCATATTCAAACGTGAATGGCAAGGTTTGCCCCACGTTTTCATAAAGGTTTATGGTGTAAACGCCATCCACCTTTTCAATCTCAAATTCCACATTGAAATTGTCTTGGCTGCACAAGGTTTGCAGAACGGACAAGCAATTGTCGGATTCTCCAAAAGTCAAGGTTTTATCACCTATCGTTTCGGGGCATATACCAACCTCCCATTTACCGGGGAACACACGGTTGGCATTACTTATCAACACATCCATAAAGCGTTTCAAATCACCTGTCAATGTGTCGCCCTGAATGTCTTGCAATTCATTCTTGGTGGTGTCAATGGTCAAATCGTATGTTACACGGAAAAGGTCATATTGGATGCCCTCAAATTCCAAGTCATATTGAAATTCAGCCATGCCCGTTTTCTTTACCTTTGGCAAACGGTTCAACTTGTAATCACGCCCGAACACGGTTATTGTGTCCCCAATCCCATACGATTGTGGGAAAGGGGAAACAACCGTGATATTGATGGTGTCCTCGGCATTCAAAGCCCAATTTTGCTTTGCCGCCGTTATCCCGGTTGCCGTGCGCCTTGATTCAATAGGCACACGGCTTCCATTGGGTTTTGTGATAATTATATTCGCTCCCATACAACAATTGCATTTGTGTCAAATGATGTAATTTCATCCACGCACCCGGTGACAACGGGGAAATAATCGCCGTTGTCCGAATAATCATGGGTAATTTTCAAATCAGTTCCGGCAATGTCATAATCAACGCTGCCATCACCCCAATAGATGTTCACATACTTGGTTGTTGTCATTGTGATTGTGCAAGTTTTGGTTGATTCCCCAACGCGGATGTGCTTCAAAACCTTTTTCACGGGTTCGGGTTCTTTCAACTTCAATTTGAACGTGCCAACCATCAAATAATCGTTCCACTCCTTTTCAACCTCGATGGCATCGGTGGAATATACTTCATAAATCAAGGGTTTTACCGGGTGGACATCCACGACAAGGCGGTTTGTTCCTCGCTTGTCAAACAAGCGTTGGAAATCATTTATCTTCTTGATGAAATCCATCTTGGATTCCGCCTTGCAGAAACACGAAAGGGTTATTTCCCTTGTGTCATAGTATTTGTGTGCCAAATCAACGCTTTGCCCGTGGTAATTGTCCCAATTTACTGACATGGGGTCTTTCAGCTTCGGGCGGTTCAACAAGCCATCGGATGATGCGACATAGATTCCGTAATCCTTGAAATCATGCCCATCAATCAAGTATGCTTGTTGCTTTGATGATGACAATTCATTGATGATGTCCTCTTGCGATAAGGCGATATTATACATCTTAACATCATCCAGTAAGCCAAAGCCATAATCACCACCATAAAAATCTTGATTAAGCGACACACCAAGCAATGTGCCGTTTCTCACAACCTCTTTAAGCAATGATGAATTGACATAGAATTGGAACACGTTACCACGCCTTACAATGGCAAGTGAAAACCATGTTCCCGCCTTGGCTTCAATTGGAACTTCTATATAGTTCTTGTAGCCTGAAAAGTTCAAAACCCAAATGAACTTTTCAGGTGTGCCAACTTCGCATTCCCTGCCTTGCACCCACATAATCATGGAAAAATTCACGCTCATGTTGGGTAATACGCTTTTGGACACCTCACACGTATCAGCCCCGGCAAAAGATATGGCATTGCCATTCTTGCCGCCGACAAATCGCGCCCCGGTAACAATGCCATCGGCTCGGTTGCTTGAATAATCGTATGCGGTTGTGCTGCCATCGCTTTCATCGAATGGCATTTGAAAGATTATGTTGTTCGTACTCATATCCTATGATTTTATTTGTTTGACTTGTCCCGGAATTTCACCACGGCATCATCCGTAGCATTATATGTAACCTTGCCACCATGCTTGTTCACGCATACTTTCGCCCGGTCGTATGCACAAACATTCACAACGGCATCATCATACACATCAACCATCACAAAGGCATTACCCTTGGCAATGATGTTCAAGGCTGCTTGATGCTTCGCCCAGACTTCAACAACGGCATATTCATCCGCTTCAACCTTGCCATTGGTTTCGCCAAGGGCAATGCACTTGGATGGGTTTTGCAATTCAATTGCATCATCAAGGAAAACGCCGTGTTTTTCCATAATGCCCTTGAAATGCTGGCGGATGAAATCATTGGATGGATAATTGTGTTCAAGGCAAAAATCAAGCCCACGGATATACATTTCAATCAAGGCTTCCTTGTCCTCCAATGTTTTCAATTCATTGTACCACGGTTTGCAAATTCCGTGTTCCTTTGCTCGCTTCGCAAGCTGTTTTGTAATGCTGTTCATATCGTTGTTATTATGCCAATCCTTGTGAACGCAAAGCATCACTTGATTGGTTGGTTTCCAAAATCGTAATAATCCGCTCGATGCGTGCCAAATATTTGTTGTAAGATGTGTTTGCAACAATGGTGTTCAAGGCTTGCAAGGACTGTCGCAATATTTGCGTTGATTCAAGTTGGTTGATACGGATGGCATTCATCTGCCCGGCAAGGATGTTGGCGGTTTCCTCACTCACGCCCTTAACCGCACCCGTTAATGATTCATCGGTGTCATCAAGCCCCAAATCCGCGAACAAATCTTTGTAGATGTCCAAGGCTTGATTGAAATTGCTTGTTGCTGCCGCCACTTGTTGCCGGAATTGGGCAATCTCTGCATCGGATAATCCATCAAAAATGAAATCATCGCCATTCCAATAGCCCATATCCTTTTCCAATTGGTCAAGCGCACTTTGCAATTGCTGTTCCAAGAACTTCTTTTTCAATTGGTTCACGACAAGGTTTTGCAACACTTCATTCACGGTGGTTTCCATCGCTTTTGCGGCATCTTCGCCACTCTTGAATGCTTCAACCAATGAATCACCCAATTGGCTTGCAAAATCCTTTGCGTTTGTCTGCAACAAATCATTGGATATTTCATCAATCATATCTTCAATTTGCCGCCCAAGTTCCGCATATTGCTCCTTGAACTCATCCACACGCCCCCAATCGGTGTGCTTCTTGGAAATTTCGGCTTCCCATGATGCTTTAAGGTGGGCTTGCTGCTCCTGCATATTGCGGATGGCTGCTTGTTGGTTCTTGTACACCTCGCCACCCAAAGCCTTGTCAATCTGCCATTCAAGTTGCTTGTATGCGTTTTGTAACTTTGTAATGGCTTCTTGATGCTTCTTGATTTGCTTCTCTGCCTTGCGGTCGCGTGAATTGAACAAGTCAAAAGCGGATGAAAGCAACCCGATTGAACCTTGGATGATTGAAAGGGGGTTGCCCGTTGCAATGCCTTGTGAAAGTTGGCTTGCACCCTCCATGATGCCGCCAATGTCATTCATAATGGCTTGGGTTTCCTCATCCATTTGGATGCCCATCTTTTCCAACCCGGATGTTACCGAATTGAAAACACCATTCACAAAGTCGATTGAGCCGCCAACGGATGAAAATGTATCTTTCAAGGATTGTTTCAACAAATCACTTGATGATTTGCCACTCTCCGTTTTGCGTATCATGGCATCCAAGATGTCCATTGAGTTACCGACATCAACGCCCATGTCAATCTTTCCTTGCAATTCCTGCTTCTTGCGTTTCAGATATTCAAGGTATGTGCCGCCTTGTTGTGCAAGTTCGGAAAAGGCTTGATTTGCCCCATCTGCAAGCGTGGAATTGCCCGAATTTACCCATGCTTGGAATTGCTTATATTCTTCCTCCTTGGCTTGCAGTTCACGCAAGAATGGGTCATCGCCCGAAAGCAACTTGTTATCCCTCATCTGCTGCCGCAAACGCTCGTATGCCGCACCAAGGGCGGTGAATGGGTTGCGTGATTCGATTTCCTTGCGTGCCTTTTCCAACTGTTCGTTGATGGCTTGCAAATCCTTGGGGTTCATTTGTGCCGAAAGGTTTATTTTTTGGCTTTCTATTTGCCCCATAAGGCGTTTGATGGTGTCGGTTGTCAATCCATCAAGGTTTGAGAAAAGCAATTGCCAATCTGCCGATTTGGTTATCAAATCACTTTGCAACCGGGACAATTCTTCTTGCTCCGCCTGTGCAAGCTGTGCAAGCAATAATTGGTCATTGTTCAAAAGTGCAATACGCCGCCTTTCGGCATATTGTTCCATGATACGTTGTTTCTTCTGCTCATAACCGCCATATTGGTTCAACATATCATCATAACCGCCGACACCCTTATCATCCTTTTCATATTGCGCACGGCGATTGGCAATGGCTTGGTCAATCTCCGCACGCTCGGCATCCGTTGTGGCTTGCATACGCTTGCGGTTAAGCAATTCCACATCCGCATTGAATTGTTCTTCAAGGCGGCGTTTCTGTGCCACGAATGATGCGTATTGGTTCAATAGGGTTTCCGTTTGTTGGCGTACCTTGTTTTGGGCTTGCTGCTCCGCTTCATCAAGCACATCTTTTTTGGCGTTGTCAAGTTCCGTGCCATCGCCCGAAAGTTCCTTGCGCTTCTGCTCGATAATGTTCAGCATTTCAATAACCGATTTGGCGTTGTCAAGGCTTGCCGATAACTCTTGATTGAATGCTTCAAGCACCGTTCTTTTGGTTTCCTCGGCTATCGCATCATTGAGTTGCCGCAATTGCTTGTTCTGTTCCTTGGTACGGTTGGCAATGCCCACTTGCAAGATGATGTCACGTTGCTTTTTCAGGTAATCAATGTATGTTGCCCCCTCTTTAAGCAATTTTTCAAACTCCTTGTTGGCGGATGCAACCAAGATGGCATCACCCGAATTGACCCACTTTTGAAAACGGGCATACTCAGATTTGTACTTTGCCAATTTTTCCAAGAATGGGTCTTTGGTGGATGTGCTGCCACCTCCACCGCTTCCACCGTTCTTATTTTTATTCCCGGTTATTTTATCAGCTTGTTTCTGCAAATCTTCAATTTCTTTCATAGCCTTTTGATAATCGGCATTATTAGTCAATTTTTTCAAGGCTTCTTGCTTTAATTGAATGGCTTGTTGTATCGCACCAAGTGACCCCTTGGCATACGTTTCGGTTGCATCAATCCCGGCATCTTTCAATTTTTTCAAACCTGCTTTCTCTGCGGCTGCTGCATTCGTGTACCCTTGTGTAATTTCGGCTTTCAGCTCATCTAATTCTTTTTTCTTTTCCTTTTTAGCCGTGTTTTCACCCTCAACATAATACCCAGTTCCAAAGGATGATGTTTGGACATAATAGCTGCGTGTGTCAGGCATCGCATTATACTCTTGCTCTGCTTTTATATACTCTTTTATCTTTTCTTGTGCTTGGGCAAGATATATGGATGCTTTTGCCTTTTCTATTTGGGCATCAATAAAGGCTTGCTTATTCTTTACAAGCAAATTTTCGGCATCTAAAACATCCTTGATTGATGCACCCAATGAATCAAATGCCTTGGCATTATCTTCAATGAATTGTTTTTTTGCTTCCAAATCATCACCAAGTGCATTCCACTTAATGGATAATTCTTCAATGGTTGCAATGGGCTTGTAAGCGTTTTCGGCAATGGATTGATACCATTCCTCTGCTGCTTTCTTGGCTTCGTTCGCCTTACCCACGAAATGCGACACAAGGGCAATCAACGCCGATATTCCGGCAAGAATCCAACCGAACACCGGGATAGATTTTATTGCCGCCCCAACCATACGGAATGCCCCGGCAAGCCCGATATTTGCCGCCGTTCCAGCAACTGCGGATGCCGTTTGCACTCCTTGGGCTGCCGCCGCCCCGGATGTTGCGGTTGCATTTCCCGTTTTTGCCGCCGTGTTTGCTTGAACCGCCGCCGTGTTTGTGGTGGTTGCGGATGTTTGGGCAATGGTTGCCGTGGTGTCTGCGGTCTTTGCAACGGTTTCGGCAACTTGTTCACCTCGCCCGATGGCTGTAAGTTTGTTCCACCATTCCTTTAACCCATTGATGGTTGCAAGACGAAATGCGGAATCCTTGTTCAATGCTTGTGATACCTGTTGCAATCCCATTGTTATTGACATAAGGGATTGGACTTTCAACATTATCTTTTGCAAGTTTTCATTTTCTCCGGCAAACAATGCAACCGCGCCTTGTGCTGCCGTGAATCCACCCACAACACCATTCAAACCCGAAATGATGCCTTGGAATTGTGCTTCATCATTGGAAAGGATTTTGCCTTGGGTTTGAATATCCCCTTGGATGTCCTGCAATCTTCCCAATTCTGCCGCCATTTCACGGTATTTGGCGGTTTGGTCACCATACTGTTCACGGTACAATGCCATTTCCTCACGCAATTCACGGATGCGCCCACGCAAGGAAACATGGGCTTGGGCGTTGTTTTCAACCGCCGCCCTTGATTGCTCCAACTTGCTTGCCTCCGCTTCCAGTGCATTGGATTGGTTGCGTAACTCCGCCAACAATGATTTGCGTGTTGCCATCTCGCCTTTAATGGCTTGTGCCTTGTTCCTCAATGCCCGGTATTCTGCATCATTACCAGACTTCAACGCACCATTCATCTGCGTTGTTATCTTTTCATATTCTGCTTCAAGGGCGGCAAGGGCGTTTTCATTCATTTCACACGCTGCCCCTACCTGCGAAAGCGTTGCCCGGATTTCCTCGGCGGATGATGCCGCCCCAGCATTGGCACGCTGCAAGTTGTTCAATTCGGTAATCAAGGCAACCATGCCTTGTTTTTCATCTTCAAGTTCAGCCCTTGCCGCATTTGCTTGCTCAATAAGGGCATCTTGTGCCGCTCCCGGTTGCAACTCGTTAATCTTTGCGTTCAACTCGGCAACGGTATTTTCAAGGTTTTGGATAACCTGTTTTTGTATGTTGATTGATTCAACGATTTCTTGTGTTGTCTTGTCCATCACATCACCACTGCCGACAACGGCATTGGAAAAGCCTTGAACCCTCCGCAATGTTTCTTCAATTGCTGCGTTCATTTGGTCGTTATCCAAAACGGATGAAAAGGACAATGCACCACCGTTTACATCTGCCATATATACCTACATTAAAGAATTAACATAATTCAAAACTTGTTGTTGGTTATCCTCCGTCAATTCGATTTCACGCACGTTGTCATCTTCGGTGTCATAACTTGGTGCATCAATCATCATGCGTTGGACAATTGACCATGCAATGCCATGTAGCAAGTAATCATACGACCATCCGAAATGCTCACAGATTGCACCCCGCCGACCGTGTGGACTATTCAACCCACGTTGCTTTGCTCTATCGGATTCGGCATTGTGGTTCTGTCTGTGGACATCAATCTGATAGAGTTCAAAAAATCCCCAAGGTTGCACATGGTATTGATAAGCACATACAATTGATAAAGCCTTGATGGTTTGATGGTACGCAAGAAAAGGCGTGTCAATTGCTCCAATTTGGCTTCATCCTCAACCCATCGTGTGCCACCCTTTCCGGGAATGGCAATCAACCTATCTTCGCCAAGCACGGCGATGGCAACTACCTTTGCGCAACGCTCACAATGCTTGTGGGCATAATGTCTTGCCGCAACCATGCCATCACTTGATTTCAATGCTTCTTCATCAATGGCAAATTCTATCCATTCGGATGAAAGGCGGTCAAGGGTTGCAAGGGTTGGTTCATTGATGGTGAACCTCCTTGTTACTTCTTTGGGGGTATGTTTCTTGAAAAATCCCCAACGCTTCACGGTTTCAAACTCAACATCCTTGACCTCAAAAGACACGCCCTTACCAATCAAGGTGTTCAACTCTTGCCGTTCCTGCTCCAATTTTTCTTGTTCCTTGCTCATATTATTGTGATTAAACATTGAAGCCCCCAAGGGCTGTTGCTCCGGGGGCTTCGGGTTTCACTTTCAGGTTGCCCCGCTTTTAAGTTGTCGCGGGTTTCGCTCTCATCGCCTTTCCCGATGATACCGCACAAGGGGTAACGGTGAAATCGACAAGGAAAATACCCTTTGCCGACATATCGGCATTGATGATGGCTTCGATGTCGCCATTGGGGATTTCAAAGTTCAAGCCCTGTTCGGCTTTCACCAAGATAGCCTTGTTTGCAACGACTTCATCACCATCAAAACCCCAAACGGGGGCATCGGATGTACCCACGTTTTCGCCACCGACATAATCAATCAAATCTTGCACGTTGGCATCCATGATTGAGAATGTAAGTTTCGGCATCTTCTTGGATTTCTTGCGCACTTCGGGGGCTGCCTTGCCCTCCTCGTAATGTTCGGTGACATCGGCGGCATCCTGCGCAATCTTGCAAGTATCTTTGTAGGTCTTGCCGATTTTGGCAAGCGAGCCAGGCATCACACCAGTTGTTGATGCTGCACCAACTTGGATTTCACACAGACCAAGCGTGATTAAAGATGTTCTTTCTGCCATGATGAAATTAAATTTGAATGTTCCAATCAATGCGGATGTTCACGAAATGTTGCCGTGTGTTTGGCTCATACATGATTGTCATGTTGCCGGGTATGGCTTTAATTCCGGGGATTTCCGCTTTTCTCACTATTGCCAAGACTTCTTTTGCCAAGGCTTTCAATCTCGTGCGGTTTGCTGACAACACCGATTTGCCCTTGATTTTCTTGGGGGTGTCCGGGGTATAGATGTTGATGTTGCTTGTACCTATTTGCGGCAAGCTGTCTTGCGTCAAATCAACGGTATTCACGGCAATATCTTCATCCTGCGAATTGTCCGGGCGGTCGCCATCATGGTAACAAGCACCCTTGATGGATGTGTTGCCATTGAGCAAGCCAAACAAGATTTCGTTGGTATCAAATGATGTAATCATTCGGCTGCACGTTTAATGTTAGTAATAAGTTTCTCCAACATCCGGGGCAATTCCCGTTGGGCAAGATGTTCCGCGCTTGATAGCACATTATATCCTCTCGCTTCAACGTATGCGGCATAATTCATTCCGGCAACCACAACAAGGGCAACACCCTTGGTTTGTTTTCCCACCTTATCGGCAATGGTTTGCCCGGCTTTCATTCCTTTTGCGGCTGCACCGCTTTCCGCTCCGCTCGCCGCATCGAATTGGGTATGAACGGCAACGCCATCCACAAAGATTTGATAACCCGTGGACGATAGCAACGCCCCGGTTTGCATCATATACCCCTTGTTGTTCCTTGCTTCAATCAAGCACATTTCGCCCAGCCTTTGCAAGCGGGCAATCTGCTTTTTCTCAATCTCATTCAAGAAAGCATTAAAGCGGTTACGCACATCATCCTTTGTGAAATTTGCCTTTATACCCATAGCCTTGAATGTAATTGTGCCTTGTCAAAGTTCAAGCATATTCCGGCAATGCGGATGTCCGAACAATCCATATCGTTTGCAATCACGACCATTGCACCTTTGGCAACCTTTGGACAAGTTGTGGGCAACTGAATAACGGATGTCGCTTTTTGGGTTTTCCCTCCTGCAACTTGGTATTCCGTACCCTTGCCATCGGATTCCTCACGGCACATGGAAATGAACTTGCGCGATGATTCGCATTCAATCCAATTGCCCCCGGCATCCTGCACGGATTCGGCGGCATCCTCAATGAAAAGGAAATGGGGGTATTGCTTCACTGCTGCCATATCACCACATATTTGAACGGTTGCGAATTTTCGGACGTGTGGCAAGCACATTATCTTTGCCAAGTTCGTGACACAAGGCATTGTAATACATCTTCACGGCATCCATGTTCCATGAAACGGAATATCCACCCTCCGACACGTTTTGCATCGTGCCTTTGAGGATGACCGAAAAGCGGTCATAAACCGCCGTATCACATTGCTTGCAATCAACTTCGGCATCGGCTTGAACTCCACCTTTTACCATGATGATTTCAATGTCATCATCGGAAAGGTTAAGCCCATTCAATGCCTTGGTAAGATATTCTTTGTTCGTCATAATCCATCTTGCTTTCAGAACTCCGGGGCGGTGTCTTACGCTTTAACCGCCACCGCCCCTTTGTTCAATGTTAGTTCTTCTTCCACGATGTCGCATTAACCTGCATCAAAACGCTTCTTCCGGCAAGATTCCAAGCCGGGAAAAGGTTTGCTATGCCCTCGGTTACTTCCTGCACGGGGCTTTCGTTGGAATACTTCTTGACCAGCGTATGACCGTGCATAACCTTATCGGCTACGCTGCCGGGCATTGCCTTTGCATCAATAGGCTTTTTCCAATACGTGTTGCCCAATACCTTGCTTTCGCTGAAAAGGATAACATCATCCTCAAACGGATTTTCAGTGATGCGTGTGCCATCGGCAAGTTCCAATGTGATGTCTTGGTCAATCACAATGATTTGCAAGCCACGGAACAATTCCTTTTTCTTGGCAAGGTAAGCATTCACGGTTGCAAGGTCGGGGGCATCCTGTGTGTCGGTTACGTTCTGAATGAATGTGGCACACTTCTTATAAACTTCCTCTTGGGCGGCAAGTTTCTCAAAAGTATCAACATTCATAAACGCAAACTTGTAGGTTGCGCCATACAACTTCTTGCCCAGCTTCAGGGCGGCGGGGAAATCCTTTGTGAAAGGCTTTCCGGCTGTTCCTGCCGTGTAATCGGTTGTTACGCCGATTTTCTGCTCTGCCGGGATAAGGTAATCAACATCGTATTCGGTTACGACTGCTGCATTGTTGGAATTGGTGAACTTCACCTTGCCAAGTGAAATTTGCTTCAACGCAATCCACTCGGCACGTGCTGCAACGCCATCCCAACAAAATTTGGTGTCCTCTGCCCAAAACTCCACAAGGGCTTTGAGGTCGGGATTATTGCTCGACATGGCAACCATGATGTCATATTCGGTCAATTCATCCTCGTTTTTCTCTCGCGATATGGTAATCTTGGGGATGTCACCTTGGATGCGCGAAATCGCTTCACGGGTCTTTCTCGGAATTGTCGCACCCCTTGCCACAAGGTCGGCGGCAATCTTCAAGCCGGATTGCGCTTCAAGCATCTTCCACGTGAGGAAATTGGTTTCCTTCAACGGGAAAAGGGTTGGATAATAATAGTCTTTGAGGTCGTAAGTGCGAATTACGGCTTCCATGTCCTTTTCATTCAACCCTACCATCAAACTCTTTTGCATATTCGCTTAATTGTTTTAGGGGTTAAACATAAACCACACCTTTTAGGGCGGTTTTGATAGCATCATTCACGATGGGGGCGGTTGCCTTGTTCACTACACCGATAACCCATGCACTGACAAACAAGTTGGTGTCGCTCTTGACATCTTCGTTGCTTCCGGCAATGGCAACCGGGGTAACTTTCAATGTCTTGTTCGCTCCACTTGATTCAAACGCACAAGTTCCGGCGGCAATCTTGGATGCTGAAAGGGTTGTGCCAACGGTGATGATGTCCTTTGCGGGGTCGGACTTATCAATCGCGGTGATGGTCTGACCGTTGCAATCTGCGGTTGCGAAACGGTCACCAACCTTGAAATGATGCCCCTTGGCAACTTCGTATGATGTTGCACTTGCTGCCGCTTCGGTTACGATTTGGGCGGTCTTGCAAACAGCATACAAGCCATTTGCATCAACACCGATAGGCGTTCCCTCAAACAATGCCGTGCCGCCCAGATTGGCAACCTTAACGGTAACGCCACCGGGGATGTCTGCAACGCGATGCAAGATGCACTTTACAACGCGGTTGTCTTTCTTTCGTTCAATCTGCAACATTGTTGTTGGTTTTTACGGTTAAACTTCTTTGCCCTTGAATGTATCATTTTCGGGCTTCTGCGATGCCACGAAATCGGCAACACCCTTGGAAATACCATCTTCACCCTTTTGGGCGAAAAGGGGCTTTCCACTTGCACCGCCAAGGGCGGCATTCGCCACATTCTGATTTGCGGTTGCGATGTCCGTTTCCTTGTCTTTCAAGTATTCCGTAAACTCATCATCGGTTTCAAACTTCATGCGGGCGAAATCTTTCAAGGTTTGCGCCTTGAATGTTTCATCTTTGCATCCGTTCAATTTCTCATTGAGTTGGGCAAGCCTTGTATCGGCAAGGTTCTTGGTTTCATAACCTGACAACTTTTCTTCAAAGGGCTTGACTGCTGCCGCAACTGCCGCTTTGACAATCTCCGCAAGGTTTTCCGGGTTCTTGTTCGGGTCACCGCCGGGTTCGGTTTCCTTTTCCTTGAAATCGTACTTCTTGCGCAAATTGGTTTCAAAGGTCTTGTTACTCTCGGACACCTCTTTGTCCACATCCTTGCGATAATCCTTGATAAACTCGTTCACTTGCGCATCGGTGAGTTTGTCCACAAGGGTTTTCGCTTCTTCTTCGGTTGCTGCTTGTAGGGCAAGGATGCCCGCCATAACTGACAATCCGTCTTTCCGCACGCCTTGGAACTTCGCCACAAGTAATGCCAAAATTGTTTTCTTCATCTGAATTGAATGTATTAAGTTTCACAAATCACCTACAAAGATAATGTGTTTTATAGTGATACACTTAATAAAAGGCGGTTACTTATGCTTAACTTATCAACAATTTTGCATTGCAAGTGCATTTTTTCGCCAAAAAAGTTTGTTATATTAAATAAAACAACTATCTTTGCAGTGTGTTACTATAAAACACAATGCAACATAAGTATAACAATAAAAACTTTCGCAATAATGGCAACAACAATTGAGGATTTGAAAAATCAAATCATGGAAAGGGCAAAAGCCCAAATCGCAACCGCCGAACATGATTATCAAAAGGGCATCGAGGATTGCAAAATGGGTGTGTATGATAAATGGTTTCGTTACCACCGCAAGGATGATGGCAATGCCTATGATAAAGGTTGGGTGTTCCAAAACCAAACAACACAATGTGAAACGGTTTCTTTCCTGCCGGGCTTATAATTCAAGTTTAACAAATAATCTTTCGCAACAATGAAACAATGTATCAAAGAACAAATTGAAAAGTTGGATTATGAAACCCAACTTCGTGTGAATGAAACAATCCAAGCCCTTGACAATGGCAAGGCAAGTTCCATTGAATTTTATTCCGATGGTTCGGGTGTGTGTTTTACATATTGGTCGCCAACTGTAAATCATGGCACGCCCGGAACAATCGCACGTTCTTTCAGAATGAATGAAGCCTTGTTGATTCTTGCCGGGCATCGCTTGAAATCAAGTGAATTTCCTATTTGTTTCTAACAAAGTGTATTACTATAAAACATATAGCAATGAAAATCGCAATCATTGGTTCACGTGAGCCGGGCAATATCAACTTCGCCCAAGAACTTGAAAGGCGCATCAACATTGATGCAAATGATACAATCATTTCCGGGGGTGCAAGGGGCATTGATTCCCTTGCCGCCCAATATGCAAGGCAACATGGGCTTGAACTTATAGAGTTTCGCCCCGATTATGCCAAAAATGGGCGTGGTGCAACATTTATCCGCAACCGTGAAATCGTGGATAATGCCGATTTGGTGGTTGCTTTTTGGAATGGCACATCCAAAGGCACGAAATACACCATTGATTATGCCAACAAGAAAGGTGTTACAACTTTAATCATTATGATATGACAACAACAAACATTCCCATCATGCGGATTGAGAATAACACGGGGCAAGTTCCGGGCTTGCCCCCAAATCCGCGTATTACAAACCGGGCAAAACTTGACAAGCTGGTTGAAAGCATCAAGCAAGACCCCGAAATGCTGCAATTGCGTGGGTTGCTCGTTTATCCGATTGAGGATGGCAAGTATATCACCATCGGGGGCAATATGCGTTTACAAGCCCTCAAACGGCTTGGATTTGATGATGTCCCATGTATCATTATCCCCAAGGAAACGCCCGTTGAAAAACTCCGCAACTATATCATCAAGGACAATGGGGATTTCGGGGATTGGGATTACAAAGCATTGCTTGACGGATGGGATGCCGTGGAACTCCAAGAATGGGCAATTGACATTCCGCAATTTGAGGAACAACCGCAAGAAAAGAAACGTGCAGGGTGGAACTCTGCCGCCAACTCACAAGAAAGCGTGTGTGATTTGAAAGATTGCATCGGCTGGCATCCTAAACGTGATTTCTCTTTCATTTCTTGCTTCAAGAAAAGCGAACAAGGTTATCCATTGTCCACCATCAAGGCGGATTTCTCCAACGTGGGCTTGTTTGCTGACGCTGCTTTGAATGTCATTCGCCGTGTGATTGGATTGCACCACAACGATGATTGGGCGTTGCTTACTACACCCAAACGCCGCCACAAGGAAACGAACTTTGCCGAAAGCGTTTGTTTGGTGATTGCTGAAAAATTGGGCATACCATTCTACCGTGATGCAATAACCGCCAAGACAAGGCAACGTATCAATCCACAATTCACATTGAACGTGGATATTCAGGAACACAACATCATTGTGTTTGATGACATCTTGACCACCGGGGCAACCCTTGATGCCGTAAACAAATTGTTGCCCTCAAAGAACTGCTTGAACATCATTGGTATCAATAATAATTAAGGGATATGAATGACAGATTGAAAAGATTAACGGATGATGCCATTAAATTCATTCAGAATGCCGAAAAATTGGCGTTGCGTATGGATGAAAGGGGATTTCATGTTGCTTTCTCCGGCGGCAAGGATTCACAAGTATTACTTGCCCTTGTGGAAATGTCCGGGTGTAAGCATCATGCAGAAATGCAAGTTACTTCCGTGGATTCGCCCAATCTCATGCGGTTTGTGCGGCAACATTACCCACAAGTAAAGTTGAACTTGCCAAAGCGGAATATGCGTGAACTTATCCTTGGCAAAGGGATGCTTCCAACAAGACAAGCCCGTTATTGCTGTGCGGAACTCAAAGAAAAAGCCGGGGCGGGATGTTGCACCGCTATTGGCATAAGGAAAGCGGAAAGCACCAATCGAGCCAAACGCCATGCGGTTGAAATCATAGGGCAACGCATTGGTTATGACATAGTGGATGGCAAGTTGTATGAACAACAAGCAACATGGGGGGGCAACTGTTTGACAACGAAAAGCAATGCAATGTGTATTGTGTCGGCGGCAAAGACAAAGTTACGGTTTCGCCAATATTTGAATGGTCTGATAAGGACATTTGGGATTTTATCAAGGGAAACAATATGCCATATTGTGATTTGTATGATAAGGGCTTTCATCGGATTGGCTGCTTATTCTGCCCTATGGCTTCACCCAAAGAAAAGCAACGTGAATTATCCATGTTTCCCCGGTTTGCCGAAAAGGTTTACATCCGTGCCATCCGTGAATTGATGGAACAAGGTAAGTATGACCAATTTGACAACCCCCAACAAGTATTCCATTGGTGGATTTCCAACCAAAATTCAAAAGAATGGTTATTCAAACATAATCAACCAAAGTTATTTTGATTGTTATATTAAATAAATTTATTATCTTTGCAAATGAATACAATTGATTTCAATGGCATGGCAAGCAAATATGGCTTGGATGCTGCTTTCGTGCAATCGTTGCATGAAAAGATTGTGGACAAAGAAAACTTCACCCGTGCGGTGAGGATGTTTGTTGATGGCACGTTGCCATACGATGTTGCAATGGGGGATGCTCCCATCAACATCGCGGAACTTCGCCATCAGGTCGCCCAAAATCTGCTTGTGTTCCGCAAGCACAAAGCCGAAAAGGTAAGGCAAGCAATGGAACAACAACGCAAGATTGTGGATTATTACAACGGATGCCAACGGCTTGTGATGCACCATCGGGGCAAAAAGCAAATCCGGGAAATGGTTGCAATCAAGGATGGCATCATTGTGGCTTTCGGGCATTATGAACCCAACCAAGGGGGAATATATGCCGCCAACAATCCCGTGATGCCGGATTTCCATTGGCAACCACATGATGCGTTGGCAAGACTTCGCAAGCTGGATAAGGCTTTTTATCGCAAGGTAAAAAAAGCTGCTTCCAATTCGCCCAAAGAATGGTTTGATTTTACAATAACAACAATAGCAAAACAATGAATGGAACGACAATATACCACGTTTCCTTTGGCGATGATGAAAACCATTATTTCGGTTCAATAGCCGCCATCTTTGACCACTTCACGCCATCCCAACTTGGTGTGTCTGCTTCCCGGTTGTGGAATTATGGTATCACGGACACAAAACCATACCGCAACAATAAGGTTATCATCCGCCGTGGAATAATATACCGTAAAAAGACAAATAGAAAGAACCCTAAAAACAAAGAATGATGAAAGTTGATAATTTGACAGATAAGCAAATCATTGACCATATAATGAACGGCAACAATGATGAAATGAAAGAATCATTGCAATTGGCATTGAATGGGATTTGGGGCATCAAAGCCGACAAGAACCAAACAATAAAACTTGCCAAACAAGCATTGAAAGAAAATAAAACACTTCATTGCACTTTCATTGATGGTGAAAGTTGTGATGATACAAATGCACAAGATTCATATTTGAAATTATGGATTGAATAAGGAAAGGGGCTTGAATGCCCCTTTTCCTTATTTACACATTGACTTAACCAAGTTGCACATCTCACGGTACAATTCGGGATACAACTCTTTGAATAACTTGTTGCCACCCCAATAGTTTTCCGATGCGTGTGCGATAAATTCAGCCAATAATTTATCACCTTTCCAATATGAAACACTATGCCCGAAATTCCAAACATAACGATGTCCACTTACAAGCGATTGCAATGTATCGGCGTATGCACCCAATTGTTCCACATCATTACTTGTCATTTTTGCCATTCCACCCAAAGATGTTGCCTTTGCCCTTAAAGCTGTTTCAAGTGCTTTCCCTCCATCTTTATTAACTGCATCTTGGAATTTTTTGAACAAGTCTTTCCATGCGCTGCTTTTTCTCCATGTACCTGTTGCCAAATAATCCCGTGCGTGTCCAAATTCGTGATACAAAATCTTTGTCCTATATACTTCGGATTCTTTTAATCTTGTTGCGGTTTTAGTTAGATTGATAGGAATACGCACATGGTTGAATGTAGGTGAGAAATAGCAAGTATCACCCTTTGCACCAACCGTTGAAAGCGGAACAAATTCTTCAAGCGAATCAAAGAATCCTTTTAATGGCATTGTCTTTGTAATGTCAATCTTCAACTTCTTTTGCAATTCCTCAAACAATTGGTATGGCATTTTAGATGATATTTTACCCAAGCCATATTTAACCGCCATTGGTGATGTAGATAACTTATAGATGTTATATGCCGCTTCGATTTCCCGGTAAACCGTAGTGTAACCAACTTGCCCAATATCCATTGATTCAATCTTTTGTACATATCCATTGAATAAAGTTCGCCACTTCATCGGTATTGCCGTTAAATTCCTTGCCGTTGATAATTCAGCCCAATGATTGATGGCATTCAATTGGTCTAACAAACCATCTTTCGCCGATTTGCCAAATGGCGTTACCACTGTTCTATCAAGGGATAATGGTTGATTTGTACCTTTCAAATATCCATAACTAACTTTAATTGCATCCCACCATGCTTTATATCCCGCTGGCGTGTTTTCGTCAGTTCCAAATAAAGCACTTAAACCATCAACAATGTTTTTTGCTCGTTCTTCAAAAGGCAATTTCTTATCATCCGCAACATAAGTAACGGACACTTTTTGGGGTTGCTTGATGGTAACATTACCAACATTCAAATCTTCTTCAATATCCGCCGGGGGCGTTATATCTGCATCGTTTTTACTTGGGGCAATGGCTTTGATTTTATCCAAAAGTTCTTGTAATGCTTTCTTGTAGGATGCTTTGCCCATTATCCATTCACGCTTATCACTTGTTATTGTGGCAACGTCTGCAAGCAATCCCGAAATGTCAATTCCCTTGTGTTTCCGGGCTTCAATAATGGCATTGTTGGCATCGGAAATAAATGTTTTGTACTCTCTTTCAGCATTGAAAGCACGGGTTTCCAATTCTGCCATTTGTGCCAAAATGTTCTTGGAATCGGGTGTTCGCATTGCTTCATCAAGGATATATGTGGACAAACCCCATTCCTTACACTTTTGCCGAATGTCGGCATCAGCTTGTTCCATCTGCAATGCCTTGGATTGGATGGTTGCAATTCTGCTTTGTATGCTTGCAATATCTTTTTCGGTAACACATTTGTCTAACATTGAAAGCTGTAAATTCAAGCCCCATTTGCTTGCCATCTGCCTTGCTTGTGCAATTTGTGTCGTATATGGTGCAAGGACATCAACTTGCTTTTCTGTTGTTGGTAAAGCAATCTTCAACCCCTTGCCAAGTTGTCCATTCACAAAGTTATCCTTGATAAAATAGGGTGTTGATGACCACCCTTTTTGTGCTTCAACGTGTGCTTTGACCCAATCTTTGAACCCATCCGGCACATCGGAAACGGCATTCTTGGCTTGCAAGGGCTTGTATGTCGTGCCTTTCAATGCTGCTTTGAGGTCGCCAAACTCATTTTCATCAAAGGTTTCTTCATCCATCAATATAGGGGTTGCGTAACACATACATTGAGGATGCCACCCCTTGAACTTGAAAGTTTTTGGGTATCTGCCAACCAACTTTTCGCAAATCTCGCATTCACACAACGGTTCGTGGTTGCTTCGGTGAATTTCAAAGCCAACCACAAAATCCAATGATTGCCAACGCTGCCAATCACTTTCACGATAAGCCATATTGATTTCCGACCGGGTAAGGCGCATTGCATTCTTGTAACTTGACCTATAAACGCCACGCCCCGGATGGAAAGCCCTTGCAGCCTTTGACAACACAAGGTTTCCACGTTTATCACGGACACGGCGGAAAAGGCGGTTGGGGTCAAGCAAGTTTTGCCGCACATCCCTTGAAAGTTCATCCGCGCTTCGCCCCTCTCCTAAACCTACATCAAGGGCGGATTCCAATTGCTCACGGTATTGCCCAACGTATTTCCAAATCCTTTGTGATAAATCCATACCATCCACCTTTCGCCCTTGGAACGCTGCCAAGGCATCCAAGTTTTGGTCTTGCATTTTCTTCAACTGCCCCTTGGACAACTTGGATGTGTCCATGATGGATGCCAAAAAGCCATCATTCTTTTGGCACGCAAACAACCATTGCTTGCGTGAACCTGTTTCAATGACGGTTTGCATATTGGATGCAAGTTGTTCCGTTATCCTCTGCATTTCCTTTTGCACGGATGGGTACATATCAAACGAAAAGGGCTTGTCGGGGTCTATCTTTCCACGTGCTGCCGCCCTTGACACTGCCGTTGTTGCCTTGTCATACAAGGCTTGCACGGCTTGGGCATACGCTTCGGTTGTGCGGTAATGTGCCAAATCGTATGATTGGATTGAAAATCTTGTTGTCTTTTGCCGCTTTGCCATCTTACTTTCTCATCTTAAAATTCTCACATTGGGCATCATTCAGGAACTTGCACCACTTGCCATATTCTGACTTTGCATCATACTTGCAACGGCACAAAATCAAATGCCCATCAAGTGCCTTTGAATGCCAATCGTATGAATTGGCACAATCCTGGCAATGGAACTTGGGCTTTTGTGCCTGTTGCTCCGCTGCCGGGGTTCTTTTAATCCTTGCCATTACGCATCACCCTCCAATTGAGGTTCACCAATGATGAATGAATTATCACGTTGTGATTGCTCATCCAACTTCTTCATTGTCAATTCGGGGTTCTTGGAAATGCCAACGCCAACAATTGATTCTTCTTGTGAAACAACGGGTTTATTGCCGTTGGCTGTCATCCAATAATTCAAATCATCAATATCGGATGTAATCATGTAAGGCACGATTTCGGGTTCAATGATGATGGTTTCACAATCCTTGGACAAAGCATCATTCATCATGCCAATGTATGCCAAAAGCACGTTTACACGGCGTTGCAAGTAATCATCAAAGATTTCACACTTATCTTGGACTTTAAGATGTGCATCCATGAAAAGCAACTTCAAAGCGACACCCGATATTGCCCCCAATCCCTTAACCGCATCAAATGAAATGTCGGGGGTCTGGGTAATGGTGTAAATCAGTTTAAGCAAGGTTTCAATCTCCAATTTGACCGCTTCGGGGGCTTGCTGCCATGAAACGTATTGCATGGTTGCCCCATCTTCGCCCTCGATAACTGCACCGCTTTCGCCTTTCTGCGCCCAACCGTTGATTTGCCCGGTTGTGAAAATCTTGGGGCTTGCATGGTAATCGTTGGTGTCGGCAAAGTTGGAAAGCAAGGTTTCCAATCTGTCAATCAGCTTGTCCACATCTTCCGTTTCAAACATGGGTTGATGCCCATAAATGACGGGTATTTTGCCAATGGCAACGGGTTTGGGATAACCGGGGGCGGCTTCATATCCATTTGCCCCATTCACCCAAAGCCAATGTTCCTTGTCCGTGAATGTTTCAAAGTAATCAACCGCAACATCATTGATGGTACGGGAAAAGGAACGAGAAAATGCCACCATGTCCCCGGTTTCATCAAAGTATGGATAAAGCGTATCGCCAAAAGCGGGCGAAAACAAGGCACAACGCATCTTATACTTGCTTTCAAAGCCATACTTGGCATTTGGCTTTTCGACAACAAACCAATACTCCGCACATTCCTTGTAACCAAAGATGGAACGCCCAATCTTGCGGTTCAATGACTTTGACTTGACATCATGCAAAATGCGTTTCAAGGCATCCGCAATCATGGTTTCGTTGTCATTCATGGGCGTTGCGTTGTACAATGGTTCATTACCAAAGCAAAATGACACGGCACGTTTGATGATAAGCCTTTGCAGTGCAAGGGCGACACGTGCGACCTTGACCGTTTTATAATTCGTGCTTTCCCCATCGGTGGTAATCACCTTTTGGGCTGAATCCGCGTTATTGTCATCATTGACTTGCACACGCTTATCAGGGCGCAAGATAACATTATTGATGTCATGGTTAACGGGGTTCAACGCCTTTTCCGCACTCTCCACATCGGGTTGTGGGATGAAACGGCATGACTTCAATTCGGAAATCACATCATTTGCCGTTGCTTGCTTGAAAATTTCTTCTATTGTCATAAACTCAAAAATTTAAGATACACCAAATAATGCGGCAACATTCGTGCGCTTGCCGCCTTTGCGCTTTTCGATTGTCCCGGTCAAGGCATCGGGGGCATCATCATGTTCATTCTGCCCGGCTTTCAGATAACCACATATCGCCTTGGCGAACTCCGGGAAAAGATGTTTCCACCCTTGGGGCATGAATGTGAGGTTCTGAACCATTGCGGAATGCGAATAAATTCGTGTGTCCTTGTTTTCGTGCTGTGCAAAGGATGAAAACTTGGTTTTGCCATTGCCCAACAACCTGCATTGCTTTTCCACGTTGTTCTTAAACAACCGACCGCCATTGTTTGCTTCCACGATGCAATCCGCAACACCATGCTTGCAAAGCATCTTGGCAAGGGTTGGTTCTGTGTACTCAACCGGGCGTGTTGTGTAAAGCACATCCACAATGTAGTTGCCGATTTCGGTTTCATCATATATGATGGCACACAAGTAATCCGCCCCGGTGTCGGCGGTGTCCACATAACACCGCCTTTTCACATATTGCGTTGCCGGGCGAATCATGTATTCCACAAATCCGGCTTCGTACATCAAACCTGCCCTTGGTTGGGGGTCTTGCTGGTAAAGCGAATCGAATACTTGCGGATTTCTCTTTCGGATGGCTTGCAGCTTGGCAAGGTTGTGCCGTTCAGCCCAAAGGGGTTCACCCTCGTTTCGTGGGTCATGCTTGGTTGGCTTGCCCTCCTTGATTGCTTGGTATATGACAACAACCCATCCATCGGGGTTGCTCTCGGCATCAAACACCCCTTGTTGGCGTAATAATGTACCTGCCAAATCATCTTCGTGCCAACGTGTAAAGACAATCAATTGTTGCGAATCATTGTGCAAACGTGTTTCTGCAACCGTATCGTACCAATCGGACACACTTTCACGCACGATGGGCGACCATGCCGTTTTTGCATCCTTGTATATGTCATCCATAATCAGGATGTCCACGGGTTCACCTGTCAATGCACCACCCACACCAACGGTTTTGAAGCCACCGCGATGCCCCACGATTTCACACTCATCGGCATTCCTCAACCATGAACCTGCAATGGTTGTCACATTTGACGCATTCAAGCACGTTTCGGGGAAAATGGCATGGTATTCCGGGGTGTCGATGATACGTTGGATTTCTCGGTTGAACTTGCGTGCCTTTGGTGCATTGTAGGACACAATCGCCAATCGCTTTTCTGGGTCTTGCCCCAAAAGGAATGCGGGCAATCGCCTTGTTGAACCCTCGGACTTACCATGTTGCGGCGGCATGAACACCATAAGTTTCTTGATGTCACCCTTGGCGAACTTGGTAAGACAATCATAATATCGGCGGTGGAAATCTGCCGGGCGAAATGTCGGCATCGTGGCAAGGGTGAAACGCAACAAGTTAGAACGACTTTCACGATTAAGCCGTTCTTGCATTGCCTTGATTAAGGCTATCTTGTCCGCTCTGCTTGCCTTTGTTGCTGCCATTATTGTAATTTCCTTGTCAATTCCTCAATGTCCTTTGCAAGTTCTTCATCTGTCTTGGATGCAAACAAATCCTTGCCATCCTTGCCCGTTACTTCCGTTGTCTGCCTGTTCCTCCAATGTTCGGGGTCGCCATTGGTAAGGGTAAAGATGATTGCCGCCGTGTCCGCTTGGATATGCTTCTTGGTTGTCTTTTGCTCCTTGATGGTTGGTTTGCCGTTCTTGTCCGGGATGGTTGTTACTGCCGTTTCCGTTACCTCATACCCTTGTATCTTCTTCAACAAGGATTTCTTGGCTTCAATGACGAACATTTGCATCCGTTCCGCCTTGGCATCCTCAACCGCCTTGGCAAATTCGGGGTTGTCCTCAATCCATGAATGATATGTGCGTGGGGCAATACCCACTTGGCGGCAAATTTCGGCAATTGTGTATGTGTCGGACTTGATAAGCCCAACAATCTTTTCCGTTGTTTTCTTACTGAACTTTGCCATTTGAAAATCTCCTTTTTTACGTTGATTTTATGCAATTTGTGCATCATTCTTTCAACTCACACTTAAAGCCACGGTCTTGCAACTCGCTGAAAAGCATGGATAGTTTGGACACATCCCCACACTCAACAATCAACCTTGTGGAAATCTCCTTTTTGGTTTGTTCCTCTTCCTCGTTGTCGGGTTTTTCCATTGACACATCCACACCCCAATCATCCGGGTTGAAATCAAATTTGGTTGCCATTTCCGCAATCATCTTTTCATCCCATGAAAGGTTTGCTTTGCCCGTGGCATTGTCGGCAAGGGCAAGTTCACGCCCCTTTGATGTGTCAAGGTCAATATCCTTTCTCTTGACCGCCACAAGCTGGTTGCCATCCACTTCAACCACCAACACATCCGTAAATCCTATGTCGGCGGCTTTCTCTGCCGTTTTGTTGCCCGCAATGATACGGTTGTTCTTATCAATCAAGATGGAACGACCCAATCCGAAACGCCGTAAGGATTCATCCATCAGCCTATCGCCATACTCCGTGCCTTTGTTGAAATTCTTGTTGTCAGGCACAAGGCTTTCAATGCTTGTTTCAATTATCCTTGCCATACCTACATGATTAAATGAAATACCCACATGATGCCAATGGAAAGCAAAGCACCACACAAAGCACCTATTACAGTGCAAACGAAATCCATAAGTTCAACCGTGCCATGTCCTTTGCCATCCCACCATTCCTTGATTGCCCCGGCAAGGCAACCAATGGTAAAACCCCATTGCCATCCCAATAGACAAGCGAAAAACAAACCTATCAAAGCACCAACAAGGCAATGTTTGCGTTTGTCGGGCTGTTTGGCTGCTTCTGCAAGGCTTTTGCCTACCTCTGCAATACTTTCAACCACTTCAAGCAAAAATGCCTTGATTTGGGCTTTTATGGGGGCTTTTTCAAATACCCTTTCACCTGTTACGAACACGGGCGGTTGTGTCTTGCCGGACAATATGCCCAACCACACATTTCCACCAAACAAAATTTTGATGCGTTCCTTGATGGTCGGTTTCCAACAAGAAACACATTGTTTGCCATCATTCCACACGGGCAATGATTGGCATTCACTTTCCGACATCGTGCCGGGGCGTTGCAATACCTTTGTGGATTGCGGAAAATCAATTGGTTTCATATCTTTCAAACTTTATTAAATGCAATTGCATTGCAAAGTTAAGGGGTGTATCACAATAACACACCCCTTGACACACGAAAGATATACAAAAGTTATCCACCTGCCTTGATACGGATGGGCAAGCCTGCAAATGTCCACGCAAGCAATGCGGCATCCCTTGCATCTTGGTTTGTCCTGCCCATGATGCCCGTGAATGATGCCAATTCCTCATGGGTAATCTTGCGGTCTTTTCCTTTCCAACACTTTACCAATGGGATGTGTGGCAAAACTTCAATGCCGTAATGCTCACACATTTCAATGATTTTACGCCCGGTTTCATGGTTTGCACCCACATCCTTTGCAATCTTTTCGGCTTGCTTTCCTTGGGCTGCATGGAAACATGATTTGGCGTTCATCCATCCGGCTTCAACAACGACAATTAAGGATTCTTGCGTTTCTCCGCTCTTGCTCTTTGCGTGCTGCAAGTATTCAAGCAACAATGGGAATGCAAGGTTTGACACTTCCAATTGCCGTGTCGCTGTTTTCGGTATGCCACCCCGGACTTTTCCTTGTCGGGGTCTATGGCAATGATATTGTCATATTTGTTAGAACGGTAAGCCATCATCACCATTGCTTGATTGTTGTTGCTGTTGGCTGGTTGCCGCTTGCTGCTGGGTATTATCTTCCCCCTTGATGCCACAAAGCTGCACTTCGCTTGCATTG
>ERZ773186.587-NODE-587-length-33923-cov-7.556927_pt1 | contig 33923 bp, 32 predicted proteins | sample MGYA00581000_ERZ773186 | MGnify/ENA primary metagenome ERZ773186 (study PRJEB29015, sample SAMEA2737752) | human gut metagenome | biome: human gut; feature: human-associated habitat; material: faeces | place: China | collected 2012 ...
CCCCCTGCCTTTCTCTTGGGGGATTCAAAGGGGGAGGTTCTCTTTTGAAAGAGAATCTCCCCCTTTGCCCCGTGCAGCGCCATCGGCGCTGCCTTTTCCCTTCGGTTTAGCCGAACAAAACCGGCTTAGTAACCTCCTTGAGCCACTCCAGCTCATCCCCGCTCAGATACGGCGAGATCGCCGCAAAGACCTTAGCGTGATAAGCATTCAAAAGCTCCACATCGCGCGACGAGAGCAGCGACAGATCGATCGCATCGCGGTCATACGGCACAAGCGTCAGCGGTTCGAGCGCAAGGAAGCGGCCGTACTCATTGACCTCAGCCTCGCGTACAACGACGAGGTTCTCAATGCGCACGCCGAACTTGCCGGCAAGGTAAATGCCCGGCTCGTTCGAGAAGATCATGCCTTCTTCAATGACGCAGTGGCGCTTCTGGCGCTTCACATCCCAGTGTACGCGCTCAGGGCCCTCATGCACGCCGAGGACGAAGCCCACGCCGTGGCCCGTGCCGTGGTTGAAGTCGAGGCTCGCTTCCCACAGCGGCGTGCGGGCCAGCATGTCAAGGTTTTCGCCCATGCAGCCGTGCAGGAACTTGGCCGCGCCCAGCTGTATGTGTCCGCGCAGGACAAGCGTGTAGATGCGTTTTTCCTCGTCCGTGAGCGGCCCCAGCGCGATGGTGCGGGTGATGTCGGTCGTGCCCTCCAAATACTGCGCGCCCGTGTCGGCGAGACAGAGGCCGCGCGGCTCCATGGGAATGTCGGTCTCCTCGGTCGGCTCGTAGTGGACGATCGCGCCGTGCGCGCCGTAGGCGAGGATGGGGTCGAAGCTCTGCTCAAGATAGTGCTCACCCTCGGCGCGAAGAGATTCGAGCTTTTTCGACGCGCTGAGCTCGGTGATCGGCTCTTTGCCGATCGTGTGCTTGAGCCAGTAGATGAAGCGCGTGACGGCCACGCCGTCCTTGATGTGGGCAAGGCGCTCGTTCTCCTGCTCGGCGGGCGTTTTCATCGCCTTCATCAGCTGAATGGGGCTCGTGCGGTCGAGGACTTCAGCGCTCTCCGGCACGCTTTGCAGAATGCGGTAGTTGGCGCGCTCGCCGTCGAGCAGTACGCGGGTGCCCGTGGGCAGCGCCGCGACGAGACGGTAGATGTCGTCATAGGGAGCGAGCGTTACGCCGTCAGATTTCAAATGTGCTTCGATCTCTGCACTCACGGCCTCTCTCTGCACGCAGAGCGTGGCCTTGTCCTGCTCAAGCAGCAGATACGAGAGAAACACGGGCGTGAAGAGCACGTCGTTGCCGCGCAGGTTCAAAAGCCACGCGACCTCGTCGAGAGAGGGGATGACGAACACGCTTGCGCCCATCTCCTTCATCTTGCCGCGCACCATTGCGAGCTTTTCCCTGCGCGTCAGGCCTGCATACTTTACGTCCAGCTCCCACACCGGCTCGCACGAGAGTGCGGGGCGGTCCGCCCACACGAGGTCGACAAGGTCCTCGTCGCCCGCAAAGCGGATATGCTTTTCGCGCGTCTTTTCGCCGATCGAACGGGCGAAGTCGTTGCTGATCGTGCGCGAGTCGAAGCCGATCCAGCCGTTTTCAGGAACGTGGTCGCGCAGGAACGCGGGGATCTCAGGCACGCCGGGCTGGCCCATGCGCATGAGCTCAATACCGCTGCCCTCTAACTGCTGCGAGGCCTGCAAAAAGTAGCGGCCATCCGTCCACAGTGCGGCGGCGTCCGGCAGCACGACGAGCGTACCGGCAGAGCCGGTGAAGCCGGAGAGAAATTCGCGCGCCTTAAAGTGCGCGCCGACATATTCGGATGCGTGAAAGTCATCGGTCACGACGACGTAGGCGTCCAAGTGGCGCTTTTTCATCTCCGCGCGCAAAAGTGCGAGCTTTTCGACAGAATTCATCACAAAATCACTCCAATTCTTTGTTACGATAACGATTGCCTCATTCGGCAAAGCTCTCCGTCAGCGTGACGAGCACGTTCGTCATGGCCTCAAGGCTGTCCGCGGGGATCCACTCGCGCACGCCGTGGTAATTGTAGCCGCCGGTGGAGAGGTTGGGGCAGGGCAGCCTGTCCCAGGACAGGCGCGCGCCGTCCGTGCCGCCGCGGATGGGTACGCACTGCGGCTCGACACCGTTGGCGCGGAAGGCGTTTTCCGCGCGCTCGATGAGGTGGAAGTGGGGGAGGATCTTCTCCTTCATGTTGTAGTAGCTGTCATTGATCTGGGCCTCGGCTGTGCCGTTGCCGTAAATTTCGTTGATGCGCGCGGCGCAGTCGGCAAAGAGCGCCTTTTTCTCTTCAAAGCGCTCGCGGTCGTGGTCGCGGATGATATAGCGGAGCGTCGCCTCGGTCACGCTGCCGCTCATCTCGGTCAGGTGGAAAAAGCCCTCGTAGCCGTCGGTTTTCTCCGGCACTTCGTCCTCAGGCAGCATCGCGTGGAAGGCCATCGCTGCGGTCGCGGCGTTGATCATGACATTTTTGGCGCTGCCGGGGTGGACGCCGACGCCGTGTACCGTCAGAACGGCGGACGCGGCGTTGAAGTTTTCAAATTCGATCTCACCGAGCGGGCCGCCGTCCACGGTGTAGCCATAGTCACAGCCGAGCTCCTGCACGTCGAGCCCGTCCACGCCGTTGCCGATCTCCTCGTCGGTCGTGAAGATGACGCGCACTTCGCCGTGTTTGACGTTTTTCTCAATCATCGTCTCGACCGCGGCCATGATCTCGGCGACGCCGGCCTTGTCGTCCGCGCCGAGGAGCGTCGTGCCGTCGGTGACGATGAGCTCTTCGCCCACATGGCTTTCAAGGCCGGGGCAGAGCGCCTCGGTGAGGGAGACAGTGTCGTTGAGCTTCAGCTCGCCGCCCTCGTAGCGCACGAGGCGGGGCTTGACGTTTTCGCCCGAAGCGTCGGGAGCGGTGTCCATGTGCGCGATGAGCGCGATGACGGGCGCGTCCACGCCCTCGCTCGCGGGGAGCGTTGCAAGCACATTGCCGCAGTCGTCCATGTGGACGTCCTCGAGCTTCAGCGCTTCAAGCTCCTGCATCAGCGCGCGGCCGAGGTCCTTCTGCCGCTCCGTAGAGGGCGAGGTGCCGGTGAATTCATCCGAGGTGGTGTAATAGGTCACATAGCGCAGAAAACGCGATTTGGCAGATTCCATTTGGGGGTACCTCCTTGCAGTCATGCTGCGTGATATTTCACACTCAGTGTACCACAAAAGGGGGCGAACTGTAAAGCCGCGGCGCACCGATCCGCGCAAAAGTGAAACGGTGCAAAAGATTCTTTTGCTTGACAAAGGGCGGCAGTTGATAATATAGTGTGATACATATTAAATAAGAAACTGGGAGGGAAGAGGAAAAATGAACGTGGAAACCATTACGAGCCGGCAGAATCCGCTGATGACGCACCTGCGCAAGCTCGCTTCCTCCCGGTCTTACCGCAAAAAGAGCGGCGAATATCTCTGCGACGGGACAAAGCTCTTGGACGAAGCGCTCAAGTGGGGCGCGCCGGTCCAAACGGCGGTGTTCTCCGACGGTGTGGAGATTCCAACGCTTCCCGATACCGTGCGCGCCGTGTGCGTGAGCGAAGACCTGATGCGCTCGGTGAGCCCGATGGAGACGCCGCAGGGCGCACTGTTTACGGTCGCGCTTCCCGAGACGAAGCTGCCCGAAACGCTTGCGGGTAAGCACTATCTCGTGCTGGACGGCGTGCAGGACCCCGGGAACGTGGGGACCATCCTGCGCACGGCGGACGCGTTTGAGTGCGACGGCGTGTTCTTAGTCAACGCCTGCGCCGACCTCTTCAATCCCAAGACGGCGCGCGCCACGATGGGCGCGATCTTCCGCCGCGAGGCGTACAGCGTCACGCCGGAGGAGCTTTTCGCGCTGCTCAGTAAAAGCGGCGTCCCGCTCTACGGCACGGCACTGCGCGAGGACACCGTGCCGCTGTCTGACGCGAATCTGTCCAAAGCCGCTGTCGCCATCGGCAGCGAGGGGCGCGGACTGTCGCAGCAAATGCTGGATGAGTGCGCCAAAACGCTCAAAATTCCCATGAGCCCGCGCTGCGAGTCGCTCAACGCGGCCATCGCGGCGACGGTCGTTCTGTGGGAGATGTATCGCTGAAACAAACAAGGAGGTGCTCTTCATGGCGGGCCTCAAATACTGGGTGTGGCTCTCGGAGGTCAAGGGACTGACAAACCGCTCAAAGCTTCTGCTGCTCGACTATTTCGGCACGCCGGAGAACGTCTACTATGCCGACGAGGACGAGTACCGCCTCGTCGAGGGCATCGAGCCGCGGCAGATCGCACTGCTCGCGGAAAAATCGTTGGAAAACGCCGACCGTATCCTCGGCGCGTGTTCGCGGCTGGGGCTGCGGCTTCTCACGATGCAGGACGCGGACTATCCGATGCGCCTGCGCAATATCTTTGAGCCGCCGTGCCTGCTTTATGTCAAAGGCCAGCTCCCCGTTATCGACGAGGAGGTCGCTGTCGCCATGGTCGGCACGCGCAAGGCCTCGCCCTACGGCATCGAAGCGGCGGAGAAGATCGCCTACGGCCTGTGCAAGCAGGGCGCGGTCGTGATCTCCGGCGCGGCGGCGGGCGTGGACAGCGCATCTCACCGCGGCGCGCTGCGCGCGGGCGGAAAGACCATCGCCGTGCTCGGCAACGGGCTGGACATTGTCTATCCCGCGGAGAATGAATGGCTGTACCGCGATATCGCGGCCTCGGGCGCGCTCATCAGCGAGTATCCGCCCGGGACGGCGGCCGAGGCGTGGCATTTTCCCGTGCGAAACCGCATCATCAGCGGCTTGAGCCTCGCGACCATCGTGGTCGAAGCGCCGGAAAAGAGCGGCGCGCTCATCACGGCGAATACCGCGCTTGAGCAGGGACGCGATGTTTTCGCCGTTCCCGGTCCGATCGACGCGCCGCTCAGCCGCGGCTGCAACCGTTTGATCGCGGACGGCGCGGCGGGCCTCATCACCGACAGCTGGGATGTGCTGCGCGAGTACGAGGCCATCTATCCGCATAAAATACTCGGCGAGCGCGTGGAGCTTCCGCGTACGCTCGGCTATCAGGCGCGCGAGGAGCAAGCACGCGCCAAGCAGGCCGCGGCGGAGGAAATACTGTCGCTGCCGACACTGAATTTGAAAACCAACGACGCGGGGCTGACCGACGACCAGATCGCCATTCTGCGCACGCTGAAAGACGGCGCGCTGCAGGTGGACGATCTGATCGAAAAGACGCAGATCCCCACGCGCCGTGTTCTTTCCGCGCTGACGATGATGGAGCTTGAGGGCTACGTCGAGCAGGGCAGCGGCAAGCATTTTTCTTTGACCGTCACACTACTGGAGGAATAACATTCATGGCAAAAAAGCATCTGGTGATCGTCGAGTCTCCGGCAAAGGCGAAAACCATTGGAAAATATCTCGGCAAAGACTACGAGGTCAAGGCCAGCATGGGCCATTTGCGCGACCTGCCGAAAAGCAAGCTGGGCGTTGATATCGAGCACGACTTCGAGCCTGTCTATCAGCCCATCCGCGGAAAAGAGGAGCTCATCAGCGAGCTCAAAAAGGCCGCCAAGAGCAGCGACACCGTGTATCTTGCAACGGACCCGGACCGCGAGGGCGAAGCCATCTCGTGGCACTTAAAAGCGCTTTTGAATCTGGACGATGAAAAGGCCAAGCGCGTGACCTTCAACGAGATCACGAAAAAGGTCGTCTCCGAGAGCATCAAGGAGCCGCGTGCCATCGACCAGGACCTGGTCGACGCGCAGCAGGCGCGCCGCGTGCTCGACCGCATCGTGGGCTATCAGCTGAGCCCGCTTCTGTGGAAGAAGGTCCGCCGCGGCCTCTCCGCGGGCCGCGTGCAGTCCGTCGCTGTGCGCATGGTCGACGACCGTGAAAAGGAAATTCAGGCCTTCGAGGCGCAGGAATACTGGACACTTGACGCCGACCTCACCGACGAGGCGACGCACAAGACCTTTGAGGCGCACTATTACGGCAAGGACGGTAAAAAGGTCGAGCCGGCCTCCGGCGAGCAGGTGGACGGCATCATTGCCGACATCGGCGACAAGTCCTTTACTGTGACGAACATCAAGCGCACGGACAAGCAGCGCTCCCCGTCGCTGCCGTTCACCACTTCCACCTTACAGCAGGAGGCCTCGCGCAAGCTCAACATGACGCCGCGCCGCACCATGGCCATCGCCCAGCAGCTCTATGAGGGCGTGGACATCACGGGCGAGGGCACGGTGGGTCTCATTACCTACATGCGTACCGACTCGCTGCGTATCTCCGAAGAGGCCATCGCCGCAGCGAAGACGTTTATCCTGGGCCGCTACGGGCAGAGCTACTATCCCAAGACCGCCCGCCACTACAAGGCCAAGGCCGGCGCGCAGGACGCGCACGAGGCCATCCGTCCCTCGAACGTCAACCTGACGCCTGAGCAGATCAAGGGCGATCTGACGGGCGAGCAATATCGTCTGTACCGACTGATCTGGAGCCGCTTTTTGGCCTCCCAGATGGCGAACGCCGTGTATGACAGCGTGAGCGCGCAGATCATGGCGGGCGGACACGAGTTCCACGCGAGCGCGAGCAACTTGAAATTCTCCGGCTACACCGCCGTTTACGAGGAATCCCGCGACGACGACAGCAAGGAGGAAAAGGAGGGCACGCTGCCGCCGCTCGTCGAGGGGCAGGGCTTGACGCTCGAGGCATATACGCCGCTCCAGCATTTCACTCAGCCGCCCGCACGCTACACGGACGCGACGCTCATCCGCGCGATGGAGCAGAACGGCATCGGCCGCCCGTCGACCTACGCGCCGACGGTCTCGACGATCTTAGACCGCGAATACGTCATCAAGGACGGAAAATACCTGCGTCCTACGCCGCTCGGCGAGGTGGTGACGGGCCTGATGGAAGAGCGCTTCCCCGACATCGTGGACATGAAGTTCACCGCCCGCATGGAGGAAAAGCTCGATACCGTCGAGGAGGGCAAGACTGCGTGGAAGGACGTCATCCGCGACTTTTACGGCGGCTTTGAGCGCGACCTTGAAAACGCCGAGAAGGCGCTTGAGGGCATGAGACTCAAGGTCCCCGATGAGGTCAGCGAGGAGAAGTGCGACGTCTGCGGCCGCAACATGGTCATCAAGAGCGGGCGCTTTGGCCGCTTCCTGGCCTGCCCGGGCTACCCTGAGTGCACGTTCACCAAGCCCCTTGTCATCGAAATGCCGGGCCGCTGCCCCAAGTGCGGCGGGCGCATGATGAAGCGCACTGGCGTGAGCAAGAAGACGAACAAGCAGTACACGTACTATGCCTGCGAATTCTCCACCAGCAGCGATCCCGAGAAGAAGTGCGACTTCATGACCTGGGATGTGCCGACGAAGGACGACTGCCCCGAGTGCGGCCAGACGATGTTCAAAAAGGCGGGCAAGGGCTTTAAGCGCCCGTACTGCATCAACCCCGCGTGTTCGCGCTTTGTGCCGGAAGACCAGCGCGGCTATGTGAAAAAGAAGACCACCGAGACCGTGGAGGAGGGCGCGGAGAGCGCCGAAGCCGCCGATGCGGCGGAGACCGCGGAAAAGAAGACCGCCGCCAGGAAGACGACGGCTAAGAAGAGCACCACCGCAAAGAAAACGAGCACAAAAGCGGCGAGCACCAAGAAGACCGCGACGAAGACCGCCGCAGCGAAGAAAACGACAAAGAAGGCCGCAGCCGAGGATGGTGCAGAAAAGCCCGCAAAAAAGACGGCGGCAAAGAAGACCGCGACCACGAAAAAGGCGGCCGCTAAGAAGACGACCGCCAAGTCCGCGGCCAAAAAGACCGCGGAGAAAGAAGAGAACTGATGCAAGTAACTGTGATCGGCGCCGGCCTTGCCGGCTGCGAGGCTGCCTGGCAGCTCGCGCAGCGCGGCATCGCCGTGACGCTGCATGAAATGAAACCCGAAAAGACCACCCCCGCGCACCACACGGCGGATTTTGCCGAGCTTTGCTGCTCGAATTCGCTGCGCTCGGACCAGATCGAAAACGCGGTCGGCCTTCTCAAAGAGGAGCTGCGCCGCCTCGATTCGCTGATTCTTGCCTGCGCGGACGCGACGCGCGTGGAGGCGGGCGGCGCGCTGGCGGTCGACCGCTACGGCTTTTCAAAGCTCGTGACAGAGAAGATCCGTTCGCATCCCAATATCACGGTTGTCCCCGGCGAGGTGACGGCCATCCCCGAGGGGAACGTCATCATCGCCTCGGGCCCCTTGACGAGCGACGCGCTCGCCGCCGCCATCGCCGAAAAGATCGGCGACGGGCACACGCTGAACTTTTTCGATGCCGCCGCGCCGCTCGTGACGTTTGAGAGCGTCGACATGGATTCGGCGTTTTTCGCCTCGCGCTACGACAAGGGGACGGCGGACTACATCAACTGCCCGATGACGGAGGAGGAGTACGATGCCTTCTGGCAGGCGCTCACGACCGCCGAGGAAGCGAGCATACACGGCTTTGAGGATAAAAACGTCTTCGAGGGCTGCATGCCCGTCGAGGTCATGGCGCGCCGCGGACACGATACGCTCTGCTACGGCCCCCTCAAGCCGCGCGGTCTGCGAGACCCGAAGACGGGGAAAGAGCCCTATGCCGTCGTCCAGCTGCGGCGCGACAACGCGCAGGGCAGCGTCTATAACCTTGTCGGCTTCCAGACGCATCTGCGCTTTCCCGAGCAGCAGCGCGTGTTTTCGATGATACCCGCGCTGCATGATGCGGAGTTTGTGCGCTACGGCGTGATGCACCGCAACACCTATCTCCGCTCGCCGGGGATGCTGGACCGCTACTATCGCCTGATCGCGGATGACCGCATCGCCTTTGCCGGGCAGATGACCGGCGTGGAGGGCTATATCGAGTCCGCGGCTTCGGGCTTTCTGGCGGGCATCGAGATGGCAAGAAGACTCAAAGGCAAACCGCCCGTCGATTTCCCACGCGAGACGGCCATCGGGGCGCTGGGGCTTTACATCAGCGATACGACGGTCTCGGACTTTCAGCCGATGAACGTGAACTTTGGTATCATGCCGCCGCTGGGCTACCGCATCAAGGGCGGCAAGCGCGTGAAAAATGCGCAGCTCGCCGCGCGCTCGCTTGAAAAGATCGACGCGATGCGCGAGGACGTGCTGAGTGACAGGAAAGGAGAGTGACCCCGTGAAGATCATCGTCGACGCCATGGGCGGCGATTTCGCCCCGCTCGCGCCCGTCAAGGGCGCGCTGATGGCGCAGAAGAAGTACGGCGTGGACATCGTCCTGACCGGAAAAACGGAAGAGATCTTGAAGGCCCTGCAGCAGTGCGGCTGCAAGGAGCTCCCCAAGGGCGTGGAGATCGCCAACGCGACCGAGGTGGTCGAGATCTGCGACGATCCGGCGACGGCCTTTAAGCACAAGAAGGATTCGTCCCTCACCGTGGGGCTCAATATGCTGCACGCGGGCGACGCGGACGGCTTTGTCAGCGCGGGCAGCACGGGCGCGCTCCTCGCGGGCGCGACGCTTCTCGTCAAGCGCATCCGCGGCCTGCGCCGCGCGGCGCTCGCGCCGACCATCCCGACGGCCAAGGGCAAGGCGGTACTCATCGACTGCGGCGCGAACGCCGAGTGCACGGTCGAATACCTGCTGCAATTTGCGTATCTTGGCAGCTACTACGCGCAGAAAGTGCTCGGCGTCGAAAATCCGCGCATCGGTCTTTTGAACATCGGCGCGGAGGAGAGCAAGGGCGACACGCTGCGCCGCGAAACGTATCAGAAGCTCAAGGAAGCGGGCGAGGCGGGGCATCTCAACTTCACCGGCAACATTGAGGCCAAGGAAGCGATGCTCGGTGAGTGCGACGTCATCGTCGCCGACGGCTACAGCGGCAACATCATGCTCAAGAGCATCGAGGGCACGGGCAAGCTTCTTTCCATCAAATTGAAGGAAATGCTGATGCACAGCACCGGCACGAAGCTGGCGGCGCTGCTGCTCAAGGGACAGCTCGGCGATTTCAAGAAAATGCTCGACGCGAACGAGGTCGGCGGTACGGCGCTGCTCGGCATCTCGAAGCCGGTCGTCAAGGCGCACGGCAGCGCGAGTGAGGTCGGTATCTGCAATGCGGTCCGTCAGGCGATGGAGGTCGCGCGCAGCGGTATCATCGACGACATCGCACAAAATATCGACAAGATGCGTATTGAACAGAAGGCAGAATAACGCGAATGCCAAAAAGCGGCAAAATGGGTATTGACAGTACAGTGCCTTTGCCGTATCATTTGGAAGAACCAAAACCGTGAGAGGAAGTATAAGACTTATGAGCCCCGAAGAAATTTTCAAAACGATGCAGAAGCTGATCGTCGAGCAGTTCGCGCTCGACCCCGATGAGGTCACGATGGACAGCTCTTTTGAGGAAGATCTTGGCGCCGACTCCGTGGATCTTGTCGAACTGGTGATGGCCATGGAGGAAGAGTTTGAGCTCGATGAGATCCCTGAGGAGGAGCTCACCTCGCTCAAGACGGTGGGCGACTGCGTGCGCTACCTGAGCACGAAGCTCGGTTAAGAAGAAAAAAGCCGCCCCGCTTTGCGCGGGGCGTCCTTTTATCAGGAGGAAAAACCATGCAGGCCTTGGAAGAAAAGCTGCAATATCATTTCAAAAATCCGGCGCTGCTCGAAGAGGCGCTGCGCCACAGCTCGTATGCCAACGAGCACCGCGGCGCAAACTTTTTCAGCAACGAGCGCCTGGAATTCCTGGGTGACAGCGTGCTCGGCTTTGTGACGGCGGAGTATCTGTTTGCCAAGCATCCTACCGCGCCGGAGGGGGAGCTGACGCGCATCCGCGCGCTGCTCGTGTGCGAGGACAGCCTGCACGAGGTCGCGCAGCGCCTGGAACTTGGAAAATACTTAAAGCTCGGCAACGGCGAGGAGAGCTGCGGCGGCCGCACGCGTCCGTCTATCCTGGCCGACGCGACCGAGGCGGTGTTTGCCGCGGTGTATCTTGACGGCGGCATCAGCGCGGCCAGCGCGCTCATCCACCGAGTGTTGCTCGATACCGAGCGCGAAGAGGTCGCCGAGGAAAAGCGCCGCGACTATAAGACCATTTTACAGGAATTCGTGCAGCGCACGCCGAACCAGACGCTTTCCTACCGCCTGTTTGGTGAGAGCGGCCCCGACCATGACAAGACGTTCTATTTTGAAGTGCTGCTCAACGGCGGCGCTGTGGGCAAGGGCGCGGGCCGCAGCAAGAAGGAAGCCGAGCAGATGGCCGCAAAAGACGCGCTCGAAAAACTGACGGACCAGCGCTGAAAAGATGATCACCGACTGCTTTGACGATAAGACTGAACCCGTCATCAGCCTGCGGGACTTTTACGGCGAGCAGAAGCACCTTATCGAAACGTGCCTGATTCTGTTTTCGCAAAAGATCTATCAGCATCTGCTGGACACCTTTCCCAGTGAAAAGATCGGCCTGATCGGTGCGTGCAACGGGAATATCCCCATTTACCGCATGAATTACAAGGGAAAGGACATCGCGTTTTACCTCTCGGGCATCGGCTCGGCGATTGCCGCATCGGAGTGCTATGAGGCGAGCTGGATCGTCGGTGCGTCGAAGTTCGTGATGTTCGGTTCCTGCGGGAGCTTGAATCGGGAGGCGACGAGGGGCAAATTCATCGTCCCGACGGAGAGTTGCCGCGGCGAGGGCTGCTCGTACTATTTCGCTGCGCCGTCCGACTACATCACGGTCGAGAACGCGCGGAAGCTCTCGGCCATCTTTACCGAGCTGGGCGTCCCGCACGTGACGGGGCGGGTTTGGACGACGGACGCCATGATCCGCGAGACCGCGGGCCTCGTCGCGCAGCGAAGAAGCGAGGGCTGTCTCGCCGTGGAGATGGAGCTCGCCGGTGTGCAGGCGGTGTGCAGTTTTTACGGCTTATCGCTCTATAACTTCCTCGAGGCGGGGGACGTGCTGGAGGAGAGCGGCTACGATGTCGCCAATCTTCGCGGCGCGAACCACGACCTCGGCAAGCTCTATATCGCGCTGGAAACGGCGCTGCGCATCTGAATAGAATCGAAAACGCCATGACAAAAGTCACGGCGTTTCTTTTTTTCTGTTTTTCTTCTTTTCAAAGAGGATCGACAGCCCCGCGTAGAGCAGGAACAGCCCGAACGGCTTGCGAAAGACGCTGCTGTCGACCATTGTCGTCAAAAACGCGGCGGCGAGCGCACAGAGCGTGCCGGTCGGGATGGCCGCGCGCAGGACGGCTTTGTCGAGATATCCGTTTTTGCGATGCGCGAAGAGCGAGATGCCCGCGGTTGGCAGAAAATAGAGCAGGTTGATGGCCTGCGCTGTGCGCTGCTCCACGCCGAAAAAGAGCGTCATGCATAAAAGAAGAAGTGTCCCGCCGCCGACGCCCCAGGACGAGAGGATTCCCGTCAAAAGCCCGCAGAGCGCGGGAAAGAGCCAGTCCGTCACAGAAGGTACCTCACCGCGCCATAGAGCAGAAACAGCGCGAAAATGCGCTTGAGCCATGTGTTCGGCACGTCCTTGAAGAGCCTGCCGCCGATCCATCCGCCTGCAAGCCCGCCGACAAGGTAGGGGAGCGCCTCTCCGAGCGGCAGCGCGCCGCGGAACGCGTACACGAGTACCGACACAAGACAGAACGGGAAGATGACAGCCACGCAGGTCGCAAGCGCCGTCTTGTCGGAGAGCTTTGCCCACGAGCGCAGCAAAAACGCGAGCGGGATGCCGCCGCCCCCGCCGAATAAGCCGTTCACCGTGCCTGCGAGCGCGCCGCAGACGCGGTATTTGCCCTTTTCCGTCATGCTGTCACCGCCTTTTTGATGCTATGTAGCGGCCGCCTGAGGGGCGGCTGCAAAAATTACTGCTTCTTGAAGCTCTGGCAGTCGGTGCACTGGTCCATGGTGGGGTTGGCCTCGTGCGTACCGACCTGGATGGCGTTCAGACCGCAGTACTGGGCGTCCTTACAGTGGTTGGCGCAGTTGGTCACGGCGCAGCGAATAGAGGTGTTGGGCGTGCAGGAGCAGCCGTTATTGGTATGATCGGTCATAGATTTGTCCTCCCAAAAAATTGTTTTGGCGTTTGCCGCGCTTAGTTTGCGCGCATTTTTGCCCGCTATGCAAAAGGAAGAACATTCCAATAAAAAACGTCCGGCTGATATTCAGCCGGACGTTTTTTCACTTGTCATTTTAGAAGCTCGTCGATCGCGCGGTAAAGCTCGGAGAGCGTCTCCTCGTCATTTTGCTGGATGGCGGCGGTGACGCAGGTCTCCATGTGGTTGCGCAAAATCTGGCGGCTGGTCGAGCGGATGGCGGACTCCACCGCGGCGAGCTGGATCAGCACCTCGGAGCAGTCACGGTCGTCCTCCACCATCTTTTTGATGGATTCGAGGTGCCCGATGGCGCGCGCAAGGCGGTTGCTGATCTTTTTCGTCTGCTCGGGGTCATGGACATGCCCGTGCACATGGGGGTGCCCGTGGCTGTGCTTATGGACGTGTTCGTGCTCGATCATGGCATTCTCCTTTAGAACTTCAGCGCGCCGACGCTTGCTTCCACGGTTCGGATATACGCGCGGTCGATGATCTGCTGGGCGACGGCCTCGAGATATGGCGTGAGGGGCATGTCGTTGTCCATCTCGGGCACCTTGCTGCGGAGCAGGTCGTAGATAGCCTGCGTGCCCTTGGCGCAGCGCTTATCCTCATAGCAGTCGAGCGCCTGACCGTCGCAGATGAGCTCGGCGGCGAGGATATACTTGGCGAGATGCATCGAGTCATAGGCCTTCTTGGCGGCGTTGTAGCCCATGTTGACATAGTCCTCCTGGTTGGCGCAGGTGGTCAGATTGTCGACCACGGCGGGGTGCGCGAGGATACGCAGCTCGCCCTGAAGACCCGCAGAGGCGTACTGGATCATCATGAGACCGTTGTTGAAGTCGGCGTTCTTGTTGAGGAACGCCGGCAGCTCGCTCACCAAGCTGTTGAGCAGGCGGTCGATGCGGCTGTTGCTCATTTTGCACAGATCCGTGATCGCGATGCAGAGGTTGTCGGACGCCATACCGGCATAGGTGCCGTCGGCATTGCAGCCCATCAGCGCGACCGCGCCGCCGTCCTCTTCATCGAAGATGAGCGGGTTGTCGACGGACGAATTGAGCTCGATGGCGAGCGTCGCCTGCGCGTCCTTGACGGCCTTTTTGACCGGGTCGTGGAGCTGCGGCATGCAGCGGATGGACAGCGCGTCCTGCACGCGGTGGCCACGGTAGCGCTCAAGCATGGGGCTGTTCTTCAAAATGGCGCGGATGTTGGCCGCGGTGTTGATCTGGTCGGGGTGCGGGCGCACGGTCATCAGGCGCTCGTCCATAGCCATCAGCGTACCCTTGAGCACCTCGAGCGTGAAAGAGCCCGCAATGTCTGCCGTCAGGCTGAGCGTCTGCGCGTCATAGATCGCAAGCGACGCGAACGCGGTGACGGACGTGGTGCCGGAGAGCAGGATAAGGCCTTCTTTGGAAGAAAGCACGACGGGCTTGAGTCCCGCGCGCTTGAGCGCCTCTGCGCCGTCAAGCGTTTCGCCCTGATAGGCGGCCCTGCCCTCGCCGATCATCACCATGCCGATGTGGCCCTCGAGCGTCAGATAGCCGACGGAGCCATGACCGGGGACGATGGGGCTGATGCCCGCATTGAGCATGTCGCGGATCAGCGCGAGCGTTTCAAGACGGATGCCCGTATGGCCGGAGCCGAAGTGGCAGAGCATGACAAACATCATTGCGCGCGTGCACTCCTCGGCGATGGGCTCGCCGACGGCGCAGGTGTGGGCGTAGATGTTGTTGCGCTGGATCGTCTCGCGGTCCTTTTCGGGGATGAACTTCTTCCAGTTGTCACCAAGGCCCGTGGTCAGACCATAGATGGCCTTGCCCTCGTGGCGTGCAGCATCAGCGGCATTTCCATTTCATCCTTTTTCGTGTGGATGATCCCGATGGCATTGCTGATGCTTCTGGCAATCTACCTTGTTTACCTGCGCCGCGTGCCGCGCACAGTCGGTGAGACGGGACGCAGTAAGAAAGAGTGCGTGCGTCTGCTCTTGCGGAGCCTGTGGTCGCTGCTGCTGGCAATCGCGGTGATCATCGTGTTTTCACTGCCGACGTGGGCCGTCGTGACGGTCGTCGCGGCCGTCAACGCGCTGGTCGAAAAATTCTCTGTGCAGGAGGTGCGCGATGCGGTCGTCAAGGGCTTTGACCTGAAATCGCTGCTTGGCATCACGATGACGTATGTCTTCAAGGACCTTTTGATCCTTGGCGGCGTGATCGATGTGCTGCCGACGTATTTTGAGCATTTACCCATTCCGGCATTTCTGGTGCTTGTGATTCTGTACGCGTTCGGCACGCTGGTCGCGGGCTCAAGCGCCGCGGCAGCGGCCTTTATCCCGCTGGCCTACACCATGATTCCTGACGGCGGCGCATTTCTGCTGACGCTGCTGATGAACGTCAGCTTCGCCTCGAGCCAGCTGAGTCCCACGCACATCTGCACGGCGATCATCTCAGACTATTTCGGCGTCACATTTTTCGCCACGGTCAAAAAGCTCCTGCCGCTGTTTCTGCTCACCGTCCTCATCGCCTGCGGCTACTACATGCTGCTGACGGCGGTATTCTGAAGAAAACAAACAAGGCCTGTGCCAAGCAGCACAGGCCTTGATCGATTTGCTGTAAAGGGAAAATCAAAGGGAAAACAGAGCAAAAAATGCAGACCCTTTCCCCTAAACGGAGATTTCGGGCGATTTTCAGAGAAAACCGGGATTTGAAAAACACAAAAATGCGACTAATTTAATATAAAAAGAAAGGATTCCAAACATTTCTGTTTGAAATCCTAACTTCTGTCAGGCGGCTTCCATTCGGATATTTTTCTAAATCAATCCTTGATAATCGTATCAGTCATCCAACTCCGCCTCGTGCTTGAGGATCGCACCGGAGGCCGCGTCGATCTCGTAGTCATATTCCATATTGCCAGATTTGAACTCGATTTCGTAGACGAGCGTTCCGTCCTCGTCGTCCAGCTCGATGTCCATGTCATACGCCTTGCTCTCGCTCACGCCCGCATGGTCCAGGGCGATGGACTTTGCCTTGGCGTAGCCGATGTCCTGCACCGTTCCGGACGGCGCGGGCTTTTGACCAGAGGGCTTCGTCGTTTCATTCGATGCGGAAACGGCAGCCAATAAATCTTTCTGCCCGCTGAGCACCTTCCCCGTGTAGGCGTCCACCAGATACTCGAACTCGCCCCACGCCGTGTGCAGCTCGACCTCGTAGTGCGCGGGAGATTCGTCCAGCTCGGAATCGACCTCCGCTGTGACGGAGTCGAGCGCCGTTGTCCCGGCATACTGCTCCGCGGCGTAGGCTGCGGCATCCTTGCCGATGGGCATGGCGGGCGCGCCCGCTTCGGCAAGATCCTTCAGTTCCTCGACCGAGAGCTTTGCCAACGCGTCAAACTTGAGCGACGGGTTGATGGCGAGGACGCAGTTCACCAGCGCCGCCTTGCCGGTAGAAATGTTATTTTCCCGCGCCTGCTGCTCCCGCGCCGCGTCCTGCGTCAGCGTCTGCGTCAGAACAGATGCCTTCGCTTCGCTCGTCTGCAAAACGCCGTCCACGGTGCTCGTCAGCTCGCGCTGGAGCTTTTCCGCGCGGGCGGTATCCTTGTCCTCCACCGAGATCATGATGGCAGAGGAAATGCTGTCGAGATAGCCGTTTCGCACGAGGCTGCCCACGATGGCGTTCACTGCCACATCGAGCTTCGCGCCCTTGAGATCCGCGCCGTTGCCCATATCCGCAAGGATAGCTTTCGCGTCCTCGTTGAGCGGCGTACAGACGAGCACCTTTTCGCTTCGATTCACTTTCAGCTCGATGCTCGGGTTCACGTCCAGCGACACCACGGAGGCCACCGCGTTTGCCCGCTGGTAGAACAGCCCTCCGCCGAGCAGCATCACCGCAAGGCAGGCGGCAATGAGTGATGTCCATCTTCTCTTCGTCGTTTTCTTTGTTGTCATGGGAATTACCGTTCCTTTCCGCTCTTCGCAGCGAGAGAGAACGCCGTTCGCATCGTTTGGCGCGGTCTTTTCAAGCGCCGCAGCCAGTCTCTGCTCCATTTTTTCATTGGTCATCGGGCGTCATCTCCTTCCAGAAAAATTCGCATCTTTTTCAATGCTCTGTGATATTTCGACAGGACGGTGGGAAGCGGCAGTTCCAGCAGTGCCGCGATCTCCCGGTGCTTCATGCCCGTGACCGCGTGAAGCAGCACAATGCGCCGCTCCTCATCAGCGAGTCTTGCCAACGCGCCTTGCAGCAGTGCGCGCTCGTCGGCATCCAAACCGCACTCCTGCGCGGGAATGGCGTCCCATTCCTCTTTGCTGAGTGCGGCGTGACGTTCTTCGCGCCGCAGGCGCATCAGACAGAGGTTGCGGCATACGGTCAGAAGCCACCCCATCGGCGAGCCGGTGGGGCGGTACTGTGCCGCGCAGTCCCACACCTGCACATAGACGTCCTGCGTCAGGTCCTGCGCGTCGTGCGCGTTTTTGAGGTAGGAAAGTGCTAAGCCGTACACTGCCGCGCGCGTGCGCTGATACAGCTCCGCCAAAGCGTCACGGTCACCACCGGCAACGCGGATGAGCAATCGCTGCAGTTCGCGGCGCTCCTCCGCCGGCGCATATTCGGTTGTCATCAGCATACTGAGCATGGGCTTTTTTCTCCTGTCATCCGTGTAATGCACGGAAAGGACGATTTATTGCACGGGATTTTTTATTTTTATGATTCTGTTTCTTTCGCCTCATCGAACTGCAGCATTCTGTGATCCTCCGTCAGCACCTTCATCTGACTGGTGGCAATGGCGTTGAGTTTCGCCAGGCGCTCCGTCTGCGGGATTCCTTCGTTGATGAACACTGCATACAAATCACATAATCCCTGAGACCTGTGTAGGTAGACTCGTCCAGTGAAGCAAGAAAGGCTTGCAGCTTGTCCACGGGGCGAGGTTTGATGTTTCCATCGTCCCGCCGCTTATGGAGCTTATGAACCTTGATGGGATTCTTCCCGATGAGTTCTTGCTCAAGCGCCTAATTCAGAAATGCGTTGATGGTCTGGAACGGTTTATTATAGCGGGCAGGGGAGGTGTCGGGGATTGCGGCAAAAAATGTCAGCACATCGCTTTCGAGTAGGGGATAGTCTAAGCTGTTGTGGCTGTCGGCTAAGAACCGAGCGAGGCAATTTCGGTAGTCCTTCATCGTTTCTTCGCCCGTGTGCTGCGATTCCTTGACCAGTAAGAATTTTTGCATCGCGGTTTCCAAATCCATCGATTTCGGCTTCATTTTGACCATTCTCATAGCATACTCCAAAGAGCAGACCCTTTCCCCTAAATGGGTATTTCGGGCGATTTTCAGAGAAAAACCAAGACTTGAAAAGCACGAAAATACAACTAATTCAATATAAAAAGAAAGGATTCCAAACATTTTTGCTTGAAATCCTAACTTCTGGAGGTGACACCCAGATTTGAACTGGGGAATGAGGGTTTTGCAGACCCTTGCCTTACCACTTGGCTATGTCACCGTATAGAAAAAGGAGCAAAATGTTTGCTCCTTTTTCATTTGTGGAGCGGGCGACGAGGCTCGAACTCGCTACCTCCACCTTGGCAAGGTGGCGCTCTACCAGATGAGCTACGCCCGCGGAACAAGATGTACTATACCAGACATTTTTCGCTTTGTCAAGCATAGATTTTAGGATTCTGTTGCAAAATGCGGGGGGCTGTGATACACTTGCCCGGTAAATCGTATTTTTCAGGAGGCAGTCATGGCCACTTTACAGGAAGAGATCTCCCGCCGCCGGACGTTTGCGATCATTTCGCATCCGGACGCCGGTAAAACCACGCTGACGGAAAAGTTCCTGCTTTACGGCGGGGCGATCGCCCAGGCGGGCGAGGTCAAGGGCAAGCGCGAGCGCGCGGCGAAGTCCGACTGGATGGAAATCGAAAAGCAGCGCGGCATTTCCGTCACGTCGTCAGTCATGCAGTTCCAGCACGGCGGCTACTGCATCAACATCCTCGACACGCCGGGACATCAGGACTTCTCCGAGGACACGTACCGCACACTGATGGCCGCGGACAGCGCCGTCATGGTCATTGACGGCGCAAAGGGCGTCGAGCCGCAGACGCGCAAGCTCTTCAAGGTCTGTGCTCTGCGCAATATCCCCATCTTTACCTTTATCAATAAGATGGACCGCGAGACGCGCGACCCGCTCGAGCTCTGCGAGGAGGTCGAGCGCGAGCTCGGCATCGACACCTATCCCGTCAACTGGCCGATCGGCTGCGGCAAGGAGTTTGCCGGCGTGTACGACCGCGATAAGCGCTGCATCCTGCACTTCACCGATGCGGGTCACGCCAAAAAGGCGGGCATCACGGAAATCGAGCTCGACGATCCCGCGCTTGTCGATCTGGTCGGTCAGGCCCGCCGCGACACGCTCGCCGACGAGGTGGAGCTGCTCGGCGCGGGCCGCGACTTTGACCTGGACGCCGTGCGCTGCGGCAAGCTCTCCCCCGTGTTCTTCGGCAGCGCGCTCACGAACTTCGGCGTCGAGCCGTTTTTGAACGCGTTTCTGGAAATGACCACGCCGCCGCTGCCGCGCGTAAGCGACGCGGGCGAGGTGGACGTCTACTCCCCTGAGTTCTCCGCCTTTGTTTTCAAAATTCAGGCCAATATGAACAAGGCCCACCGTGACCGCCTTGCCTTCATGCGCATCTGCTCGGGCAAGTTTGAGCGCGACACCGAGTATTTCCACGTCCAGTCCGGCCGCAAGATGCGCCTTTCCCAGCCGCAAACGATGATGGCCGCCGAGCGCGAGATCGTCGACGAGGCCTACGCGGGCGACATCATCGGCGTGTTTGATCCCGGTATCTTCTCGATCGGCGACACGATCACGATGCCCGGCAAAAAGTTCCGCTTCTCCGGCATCCCGACGTTCGAGCCCGAGCACTTCATGCTCGTCTCACCCAAGGACACGATGAAGCGCAAGCAGTTCGTCAAGGGCGTGGAGCAGATCGCGCAGGAGGGCGCCATCCAGATCTTCAAAATCCCCGACAGCGGCTTTGAGGACGTGGTCGTCGGCGTAGTCGGCACGCTGCAATTCGACGTGTTCGAGTACCGTATGAAAAACGAGTACGGCGTCGACCTGCGCATGAGCGGCCTTCCCTACGAGCACCTGCGCCTGATCCGCGAGTGCCCGTGCGACGTGAAGGACCTGATGCTCTGCTCGGGCTCCCGCGTGCTCGAGGACTTCAAGGGCCGCAAGCTCATCGCCTTCGGCGGCGAGTGGAGCGTGGGCTTTCTCACCAAGCACAACGAGGGTCTTATCCTCGACGACTGGCTCAGCGTGTGATTTTGCCCGAAAATTGCAAAAACATCAAAAGGAGCGCGGAAACCGCGCTCCTTTTTGTCTGCTTTTTTGTCGAAAAAAGGTCAAATTCTCTGTTGGCAAACGTTAAGAACGCGTATTATAGTGTGAGCTGCAAAAAAAGAGTAGGTGCAGCCGCTTCAACCGCATCTCAAACGATAATAGCAAACCCGGTGAAAACCGGCGACGCAAAGCTATAGGGCCTTACCCCTGGGAACAGGGCTGGCAGCCAGTTACCGAAAGGAGATCGCCGTATGAAACGGCTGTTTCGTCATGCCTGCGCTATGCTCGCAGTGCTTCTTGTCATGTCCATGTTCACGGTTGAAAACGCCTACGTCCCTTACCTCATCGCCACGACCGACGTGCAGTTCACCTCCGGCGACGATGTGTGCAAGAAGGCCGCTGAGCTCTGCAAGGACGCCAAGACCGACATGGACAAGGTCACCGCGATCTACAACTACATCGCCGGTCACTACACCTACGACACCAAGCTCGCTAACGACATCACCTCCGGCAAGGTCAGCAAGTACATCCCCGACACCGCTGCCACCCTGAACAGCAACAAGGGCATCTGCTACGACCTCGCGTCCCTCTTCGCCGCCATGTGCCGCAGCCAGGACATTCCCTGCACCCTCACCAAGGGCTGCGCCGGCAGCAGCTACCACGCCTGGAACAAGGTCAACGTCAGCGGCAACTGGTACCAGATCGACATGACCTATGCCGTCACCAAGCGCGTCATCAACGAGACCACCTTCGCCGGCTGCGTCTCCCCCCTGACCTACACCCAGCAAAGCGACACGCTCGCCGTGTCCGCGGTGGCGTAAACCCTCACAATTCGTCGAAAGACGGCGGCAGATATTCTCTGCCGCCGTCTTTTCTGCGCGGTATTCGTTCTGTTAATATCTTATATATTTTTGAAAATCGCCTTGCGTTTTTGGGCAAATCTGGTATACTGCGAACATAAAATATTGGCAAACGCAAATATCTGTGCGGCTCGCAGAAGAGCAACTGTACAGAAAAAGGCACAGCAGGCGAAAGCCTGTGTCGCAAAGCCACGGATCTAAACGGCGCTCGCGCCGCACGGCAGCCGGTTGCCAAATGCAGATCGTCTCCCCCTTCTTCGCGCCGTACAGGCAGAAGAAGGAGGATTTTTTTATGTATGGGAAGAAAACAGGAAAGCGGCTGCTTTCGTGGGTCCTGGTGCTCATCATGGCCCTGTCGATGCTGCCGCTGAACGTGCTGGCCGACGAGGTCGGCGGCACCGGCCGCTATGTTGCGCTGGTCGATTTCAATACAAACGCAACAGTAGCAGACGCGGGCTGGCAGGATGTTTCCACCGAGGCGGGTTATACCGCTATTCTGACCGCCATCAACGACCTGAAACCCGACGGCGGCGCCAATCTGGATGACGGTCTGCAAAACGCAAACCTGTTATTTGCAAAATCTAATGTTCAGGAGATTGACTCCAAGAACATTATCGCTCTGACCGACGGTGAGCCGACGTACTATATGACGAAGGATATTTTTGGCACCCCCACCGTTGGAGGTTTCGGCAACTCATGTACTAAGGAGGTCTTCGAGGCAACCGCGAATACAGCTGCATCTATTTGCAATAGTGGAACTACGCTCTACTCCATCTGCTTTGGTGCTGCCAACGAGGAAGTGAAGAATCCTAACACAGGTGCATATATCAGTCTCTTCGAATATCTGAACACCTATATCGCCCTCAACAAGACCTACTCTGCTAATGACTTCTCCGGGTTGAAGGACGCTTTCGACGCGATCTTCTCAAGCATCACCTCCGGTCTTTCCAGCGGCACGGTCCACGACTCGCTGCCTGACGGCGTGACCTGCATCAGCGGTGATTTCGAAGGAAACCGGAATTTGACCGGTGCTACCGGCGAGCCGGGCGAGGGCGGCGTTACCACTTACACCTACACCAAGACCTACACCGTCAAGATTGACCCCACGGCAGTCGATGCCGAACAGTACGATGGCTACTACCCCCTCAACGGTCCCACGACCCTGACGGTCAAGGGTAGCAATGACGAGGATGTCACCATCGACTTCCCCATCCCCGCCGGTAAAGTCACATTGCAGAAGTACAATCTGACCATCAACTACAAATACGCCGATGGTACTGAGGCTAAGCCGACTCACACCGAGTCCCTCACGTATGGCAGCTCCTACAGCGTTGCCAGCCCCCTGATCACCGGCTACACCGCTGACAAGCTTACTGTCTCCGGCAGCATGCCCGATAGCGATGTCACGGTCGATGTTACCTTCACTGCCAAAGATTACACCGTCACCTACGAGTCCAACGGCGGCAGCACGGTTCCTTCTCAGGCCGTTAAGTACAACGAAACGGCTAACAAGCCCGCCGATCCCACCAAGAGCGGCTGCACCTTCGCTGGCTGGTACACCGAGGAGAAGCTCACCAACAAGTACGACTTTGCTGCTCCCGTGACCGGGAACATCACCCTCTACGCCAAGTGGACGCGCAACTACACCCCGCGCCCCTACACGCCGCCCACCGTCGTGATCCCCGACGATGACGCGCTCGGTCTGAACACGACGGATCACTTCGTCTATATCGTCGGTTACGGCAACGGTAAGGTCCGCCCGCAGAACAACATCACCCGCGCCGAGACCATGACGCTCGTCAACCGCGTCCTCAACCGCCAGCCCGAGACCGAGGACGATCTCCTCCCGAACATGACGGTCTGGACGGGCAACGCGAACCCGAAGGCCTGGTATTGCCTCGCCGTTCAGGAAGCGACGAACAGCCACTACTACAAGTTCAAGACGAACTCCAAGTATGAGAAGTGGAGCGAGCTGCGCGAGACCCGCGACTGGACGCAGCTCGAAAAGTAAGTCAAAAATCCTCCACCCCCTATTGTAAAAGGAAGAACCGCTCGCAAGAGCGGTTCTTCCTTTTTTGCACTCCCCTCGCGATCTCAAAATCCATTGACAAAGCGAGCGTTCCTGTGTATCATATCAACATACTTATAAGATAGGATTTATCTCAATGGCCACTATTTACGCGGACAACGCCGCGACGACCCAAATGAGCCGTGCCGCGATCGACGCCATGCTCCCCTATCTGGAGACGATCTATGGCAACCCCTCAAGCCTGCATTCCGTCGGCCAGCAGGCGGCCGGGGCGCTGCTCAGCGCGCGCGACCGCATCGCAAAATGCCTGAACGCTTCCCCGCGCGAAATTTACTTCACCTCCGGCGGCAGCGAGGCCGACAATCAGGCCATTCTCTCCGCCGCGCGCCTTGGCGAACGCAAAGGCAAAAAGCACATCATTTCGACCGCGTTCGAGCACCACGCCGTGCTGCACACGCTGAAAAAGCTTGAAAAAGAGGGCTTCACCGTCGAGCTTCTCCCCGTCGGCCCCATTGGTACCGTGACGGCGCAGCAGGTGAAAGACGCCATCCGCGAGGATACGTGCCTGGTTTCCGTCATGTACGCCAACAACGAGATTGGCTCCATCCTGCCGATCAGCGAGATCGGCGCAGTCTGCCGCGCGGCGGGCGTGCTGTTCCACACCGACGCCGTGCAGGCCGCGGGGCATCTGCCCATTGACGTCAAGGCGCAGAACATCGACCTGCTGTCGCTCTCCGCGCACAAGTTCCACGGGCCGAAGGGCACCGGCGTGCTGTACGCCCGTCAGGGCGTCTTCCTGACGAACCTCATCGAGGGCGGCGCGCAGGAACGCGGCAAGCGCGCGGGTACGGAGAACATCCCCGCCATCATGGGCATGGCTGCGGCACTCGAAGACGCCTGCGCGCACCTCGACGAGAACGCGAAAAGGGTCAGCGCTCTGCGCGACCGTCTGATCGATGGCCTGTCCAAGATCCCGCACAGCGCGCTCAACGGCGATCCCGTGAATCGCCTGCCCGGCAACGTAAGCTTCTGCGTCGAGGGCGTCGAAGGCGAAAGCCTGCTGCTTCTTCTCGACGCAAAGGGCATCTGCGCGTCGTCCGGCAGCGCGTGCACATCCGGCTCGCTCGACCCAAGCCATGTGCTGCTGGCCATCGGCCGCCCGCATGACGTGGCGCACGGCTCGCTGCGCCTGAGTCTGTGCGAGTGGAACACCGACGAGGAAATCGACCGTATCCTCGATGCCGTGCCCGAGGTCGTGGAATACTTACGCGGCATGTCCCCGCTGTGGAAGGACCTCGTCAGCGGCAAAAAGCCGTTCACTTTATAAGCACGCGGCAAAATAAGGCAAAACGATAAACGCGGCATCGCTTCTCACAGGGGACATCCCCTGCGCCAAAGCGTGCCACATGATGTGAGGAAATATGGATAAGGTACTCATTGCGATGAGCGGCGGTGTGGACTCGAGCGTCGCCGCATTTTTGATGAAGGAGCAGGGCTGCGAGTGCATCGGCGCGACGATGAAGCTCTTCCACAACGAGGACATCGGTGTCAGCCGCACCAAAACCTGCTGCTCGCTCGAGGACGTCGAGGACGCGCGTCTCGTCGCGCTGCACCTCGGCATCCCCTATTATGTCTTCAACTTTTCAGACGACTTCAAGGGGCAGGTCATCGACCGCTTCATCTCGTCCTACGAGCGCGGCGCGACACCGAACCCCTGCATCGACTGCAACCGCTACTTGAAGTTCGAGCGGCTCTACGAGCGCGCCCGCATTTTAGGCTGCGACGCCATTGTGACCGGCCACTACGCGCGCATCGAGCAGGAAAACGGGCGGTGGCTGCTCAAAAAATCGCTCGATGAGAGCAAGGACCAGAGCTACGTGCTCTACTCGCTCACGCAGGATCAGCTGGCGCACACGCGCCTGCCGCTCGGCGCGATGCACAAGAGCGAGACGCGCCGCATCGCGGAGGAACAGGGCTTCTACAACGCCAACAAGCCGGACAGTCAGGACATCTGCTTCGTGCCGGACGGCGACTACGCTGGCTTTATCGCGCGCTACACAGGCCGCGACTGCCCCGCGGGCGACTTTGTCGATGAAAGCGGCCGTGTGCTCGGCCGGCACAAGGGCATCGTGCACTACACCGTCGGCCAGCGCAAGGGCCTCGGCATCGCCGCGGACGCGCCGCTCTACGTCAAGCGCATCGATGCGGCAGAAAACCGCGTGGTGCTAAGCGGCAACGACGCGCTTTTTTCTCGTGAGCTGATGGCAAATGACTTCAACTGGATCGCCTACGACGTCCCACCACGCGAGCTGCGCGCGACCGCGCGCGTGCGCTACCACCAGCGCGAGCAGGCGGCGACAGTCACGGTGCTCGAGGACGGGCACGTGCACCTCGTCTTCGACGAGCCGCAGCGCGCTATCACACCGGGTCAGGCCGTCGTGCTGTACGACGGCGACACCGTGCTCGGTGGCGGCACGATTCTCTGATGATATTCTTCTCTTTCTCTCTTCCGCTCATCCCCTGAGCGGGCGCGGGGCGCTAATGCGCCCCGCGTTTTTTATTCCCGTTCACCGAGGGCTTCCTCCAGCTTTTGCAGCGCGCGCTTTTCGATGCGGGATACATAGCTCCTCGAGATGCCGAGCTTTTTGGCGACCTCGCGCTGTGTGCGGGGCATCCGGCCGCCGAGGCCGTAACGCGAGATGATGACCTCTTCCTCCCGCTCGGTCAGGCACTCGTGCACGAGCCTTCGCACGCGCAGGCAGTCGTCGCGGTTCTGAATGTCCAAATACATCGTGTCCTCGACGCCGACGACATCCATGAGGTAGAGCGACTCGCCGTCGGCGTCGGAATCGAGCGAATCGTTGAGCGACACCTCGCCCTGTAATTTCTTCCGACTGCGAAAGTACATCAGAATTTCATTCGCTATCCTCTCCTGACGGACACATAAGCTGCCCTATGGGCGGCAAATTCAGCTCTCCATCCTCCGCAAAGAGGTATACATAGACGTTTTTGCCGTCCCAAACCACTTTTTTGACGATAGTACGCAGCAGGCGACGCCGTTCTTCAATAGTAGTCGAATCCACCGTGTCGGCGAATGACTCAATCATATCTCTATAGAAAAATAGATTTTGGCTCAGAGCATTACTCTGCCTAGCAAGCTTTTCCAATTCAGCAATTCTTGTCTGCTCCTGTTCGCTCTGCCGGTGCAGCTCATCGATCTGCTCCATGACGTATTTGGCCGAGGTCTCGCTGGCAACGGACAGAGATTCCACCAGTCGTTTGATGCGGGCTTCTGTTTCAGCATGGTTCTTCACTAATAAAGTCAACTCAGCTTCATAACTTGCTTTGTTGTCATTGATTACTTTCTTGGTTTTTGACAGTAACTGGCCAAAGTCTTTTTTGTCGGTGGCAACCTTACGTATTTCCTCAACAATCTTAGCATCTAGAGTGTTGCCGTTGCAGTTTTTCATACTACAGACAGTACCATGACTGCGCTCTTTGGTGGAGCACATATAGGTGTAAATCAACTCCCCATTAGCATTAGTGCGACCAGTCAGTTTCGGGCGCATATAGTCACCGCACTCGCCACAACGCAGAAGGCCGGACAAAAGCGCCACATTGCTGCGCGGTTTGCGATAGCTCTTGGATTTGTTCACGTCCAGCATAGACTGTACTCGTACCCAGTTTGCACCGGAGATAATGCCGGGATGTTTCCCCACTGCCACAATCCAATCTTCCATCGGGCGAATCTGAGTAGCCTTGCCAGGGCGTTGGAGCGTGCGGTTGTAGGCCATAATACCGTGCTCACCGTCAAACTCCGATGGCTCAGCAAAAAGGTCTACGTTGTTCTCCTTGAGATACTGATACGCCGTATCGTCAGCAATCATATAAACCGGATTTGTCAGAATACCCCGGATGGCAAAGCGTGTGAACTGCTTGCCGCGCTTTGTGACACAGCGGTGCTCTAATAAGTACTGGTCAGTTTTACTGAGGGAGCCACTTTCCGTGAACACAGAAAAAATTGTCTTTACCAGCTGAATCTCCTCCGGAATAGGTTTGAGCTTACAAGCTTTTTTTACCTTGCCATCTACTGTTACGCTGGACAAGCTTTCCGAAGCGTAGCCAGTTGGTGTCGTCCCACCCAGCCAGCGTCCGGTCTTGGACAGCTCATGCATGTTGTCGCGGATACGCTCGGCTATGGTTTCTCGCTCCAGCTGGGAGAACACTGACGCGATATACATCATTGCACGCCCCATTGGAGAGGACGTGTCGAACTGTTCCCGGATGGAAATGAAGTCAATGTGCCGGTCACCCAGATCCTCGATGAGCTTTGCAAAGTCACCAATATTGCGGCTGATACGGTCAAGGCGATAGACGACAATAGCAGCGAACTCAATCTTCTGGGAATCCTTCATCATCTGCTTGAACTGCGGACGCTCCAGATTGCCGCCGGAAAACCCCTCGTCCTCATATACAAGCGCATGCTCCGCCTCGTCTTCGCCAAAGTGCATTGCAATATATTGGCGGCACAGCTCAATCTGGTTCTCAATACTTTCGCCTTTCCCGGTAAATTTGGATTTGCGGGAATAGATGACGTATTGCTTCACCTGCGGCTGGTCTGTTGTTTTCATAGCAACACCTCGCATTACATTGTTAGGTTGTTAGATATATTGTAACGGATTGGAACCCATTTGAAAAGGTGCAAATAAGATTTTTTGAAAAGTTCTCCAAAGAACGTTATACCCCTTTATACCCCTTTCAAAAGGGTATAAAGGGGTATAACGTATTCTCACTGCCAGTTTCGTTTCAGGACTTCACTTTTGAGATACAGCGTGCTCTTCTCCGATGTTTTGATTGGATGCAGCTTCCCGCGTTTTGTAAGGTCAATGATGTTCTGCCGGGAGCAACCCAATATCTCCGCCGCTTCCGATGCGTTGATGATTCTGTGCGCGGCAAAGTTCCGGAAGTCTTCCATCGTCAGCGGAACACTTTTGCCAATTCGGTAGAGCATCGTGTCCGAAATGGTCATGTTCACATCCCATGCAACACCGTATCCGCCGGTCTGCATCTGTACATACTGAAAATAGTCCGGCTTCTTGAGAAGAACTTGAAATGTCTTCGTCTTTTCAAAATGCTTCTGCAAATCGCACTTCTTCACTACGCCATCCCGGAAAAATACCAGCAGGCAATGGTTCTCCAGCGGCAGCACATCTTCAATTCTCTTTGAGAGCCGCCGCGTAATTTCTTCCGGAAGCTCCTTCTCGTTAATGGGAACAAGGTAGTAATCATCCTGTGCGCATCGCCCCATTGCCAGCATCAGAAGCTCGTACTCATCATATTCCTTCAGATGATTGTCGCGCAGAATCTCACCGATGTTCTGGCGGTCGATCGGAACGATCCGCTGCTGAACCCAGATCTTGCTCCAATAGGAATTGACTGTGGTTTCCCCACGCTTCACAAAGGAGTCCAGCAACAGCGGCGTTTCCCATGCATCCGCATTTTCAGGCAGCTCAATATAGAACTGCTTTTCCTGCTTGTAATACAGGAGGTACGCCAGATCCTTCTGCTCCTGCGTCGATTCATCTCGAATTGCAAAAATCTTCATATGCGCTCCACCTTTTCCAAATCATTTCCCATACGCCTTCAGAAAAGACCCACCAATTTCGATAGAATTACGGTGGACAGACCATGACAAATGGGTCAACTCCTGTTTTTCCTTCATAAGCTGCATATGTACATTCTCACTCCCCATTATCGTACTTCATTACTTGTCATACGTCAAGCTATAATGCAAAAAGCCGCCACCCTGATTTCACTCAGGGCGGCAGCTTAAACTTGTTTATAGCAAATCGGATAAACAAGTTGACACTATTGCTTGGAACGTAAATGTTCAACTACTGCATCGATAAGCTCCAACTTTTGTTCCGTGGGACAGGGCAACTTCTGCACCATCTTTAGTGCTTGTTCCGCATGGAACTTGGCCAGTTCCTTGCTGAGTTTTGCCTTTCCTTCCGGCGTGGTCGGCATAATCAAAAATACTTCCATATCTATTGTTCCTTTCAGCAAATTATGTGTGTGCTGTAGCAAATTGCTGTAGCTCTCGTTCGTTATCCTCAAATCTCCGAGTGTTTTACGGCTCCGGCTTTTCAACAACGAAAAGCGGGAATAGGTCATAGTTTCCATCCTTATCAGAACTCAAATTGAGCTCAGATAGAACCTGCTCCTGAACCTCAGGTTTAAGATCACAAATATATATTTCAACGCTCATGCGTCGTCCTCCATATAAGATTTTGCAAATTAATGGAGAGAGCTGCAGCAACCCGCTGCAGCTCTCAAATCATTTGTCTCGGAAAAGGTGCCTGTAAAGGTCATCCACACCCTTTTGCTTTTGTGTCCAGGTAATCGGTGCCATTTCAAAACCAGCAGCCGCCCCCATCTCAATATATCGGTCGCGTGCTTTCCGAACTTCCTCTTTGACCTGATAATCCGAATCAACCATGACGTTGATCCTCTTCACGCCAATGGAGTCTAGTTCTTCAAGGGCTCGTTCGTACTGAGAATAGCTCGGTATGCCTGTAAGGCCCACAAAACCACACTCATAAGGTGAACCCTGCGCAAAGCTGTAGGCAAGGTCGGATTTCATAACTCCCTCTGTAAGGCAAACCACTTCATCGCCTTCATGAACACCGACATAATGCGGGCAGCACTTCGACTGTGTTCCGTAGTACTGGTCAACACTCGTCAGGTTATAGAATTTCTGGTTGTAGACCTTATCAAGCCGAACCTGAATGGCTTCAATTTGGCCGAGCAGGTTTCGGTCGGGTAGCATGATTCCTGAGCCTCGGATATCCAATACCCATTGGCCAGAGTCCTTCTGACAGTAAAATCCGGGAACCCCATCAAGAATGCAGCCACGCTCCAACAGCTCTGTAACAATCCGTTTCAAACGTGTTGTGGGTGTCGTTCGATAGCATAGCCGCTCCATCTCCTCTGATTTTAGCCCGCGCTCTTTCAAAGCGGATTGATGTGTTGGGCATAGAGTCAATAATGAGAGAAGATTGGAATAAGTATTATCCCGCACCTCAGCTGAGGCAATTGGGAGTTCTACCGTTTCTATGGGGCGAGACTTCCGATTATATTTGTGTACTGGTTCACTCCCATCTGGCCCGAATATCTTGCAGAGTTCTTCGTAAGCCGTATGGAGGTTGACATCACAGTACTCCGCGTAAAGGTGGAGGATTCCTCCACCTTTACCACAGCGGTTACACCGAAATACATTATCGCGGATCTTGACATTCATATGAGCCTTCCGATCTGCACAGAATGGACACCTGCAATGCAGTTGAGTCCCGGTATCTCGTATGACTTCGATGCCAAGAAGATCAACCACTTGCTCAATATCACATGGCAGATCAGGTATTCTGCCCATCTAAACCACCTCCCTTAGCTAGGGAAAGAATCAGCTGGCCATCTGGCCTACCGTTTCCAAAAGCTTTGTAGCACCTGCTTTCAGTGCGAGATTATGGCCGGAATAGTTCTTCACATACCACGCGAGGTCACCTGGGCTCTTCATAGCGATTTCGCCAAGAGACCAGCCACTAAAGCGGCCAAAATCAACCTTGACGGCTTTCGCCTGTTCAATGGTCATGACACGCAAGTACTCATCCAGCGTTTTGGGGGGCTCCGGAGCAGGAGCATGAGACTGCTGCACAGGAGGCTGAACCTGCTGCTGAGTAGGCTGGGTAGATTTAGGCGCCGTCGCCGTCTGAGAGAAGGCAGGAGCCGTTGTCGGTTGAGCGGTAAAACTCGCCACGACACTACCAGGGTGTCCTGCATCTTCATCAGGAGGCATCTTGATTGGGGCATCCGCGATAATACCGGCCAGCGCATCACCATTCATACAGAACTGCGTACCATACCCCGCATCAGCCAAAGCGCGGCCCTTTGCGACTGTTTCGGCGATCTCCAAGAAGCGATCGCCAAAGCGGTCTTCCGTTGAGAAACGCTGAGAATACGCCTTCCCAATGAACTGGTCAGCTGGGTCAGCCTTATCAGCATAGATCCTGCAGCATACGATCGCATTCTTCTCATCAACCCGGATAAGCTCCGGGTCGATCTTTCCATTCGGATGGTGCAGGCGGAACCAAAGAAGGCGATATTTGACATCAAGGTAGAGATCGTTTTCGCCTTCCTCACCCACGGTAGTACGCACGAAATCAGCGGGGTTAAAACCATCGACAGCGTTGATGGCAGGGATCACATTAAAGTTCGATTCACTCATGGTAATGTCCTTTCACAATAAATGTAGAAATGAGGCAGCTTTTGACCACCCCATTTCTCTAATAATCACGCTACTCGCCGACTCAGCTCGCGGTTATAATAAGCCACGATTCGATCCGCGAGTACCGTATTCCTTTGACCCACATCACATTTATGGATCGCAACAAAGACTGCCTGCTTTTGCCCAATCAGGATGACCTTCGCCTTAGCTCTGGTCACAGCAGTATAGAGCAAATTCCGCCGCAGCATGATATAGTGCTCTTTCAAAAGAGGAACAATGATGACAGGATACTCCTGTCCTTGGCTCTTATGAATGGTCGTACAGTAGGAGAACTCCAAATCCTCCAGCATTTCCTGCGTGTACTGTAGTGTCCTTCCATCCAAAAGCCTCACGCATGTGATCGTCTCATCATCCTCCTTCTTCATGTCGGTTATGACGCCGACATCGCCATTTGACACATTGATTCGATTTGCCGTCTGCATAATGCGGTCACCAACTCGAAATACTCGACTGCCACACTTAACCTCTTTCTTCAGGTTGTTTGGCGGGTTGACAAGGTCTCGAATGGCCTCATTCAACGCATTTGCCGCAACCGCACCTCGCTTACGGAGAGGTGAGAGAATCTGCACGTCCTCAATACCATGCAAAGAGACTTCCTGCAGATAGTTCTTGATGACCAACTGCGCAGCCTCTTCCGAGTTCTGAACTTCCAAAAACTGAAAGTCATCCCCGAACTGAAGATGTGTGTCGTTGTGGTTGATGGCATAGGCGTTTGTGATGATACGGCTATTAGATGCCTGGCGGAAAACAGTCTCTAAGACTGCCGTAGGAACCTTTTCACTTCGAATCATCTCTCGCAGCACATTACCCGCGCCAACAGATGGGAGCTGGTCAGCATCACCGACAATAATCAGCTGAGCGCCTGACTTGATGCGGTCAAGAAGGATATACGCAAGGCGCATGTCCACCATTGAAAACTCATCAACGACTACCAAGTCTGCTGATAGTAACTCTTTGTCGTTCAGCGGGCTGTCTTCATCCGTCACAAGGCCAAGCGCCGAGTGAAGTGTAGATGCGTGCATTCCTGTCTGTTCTGCCATGCGCCGACTGGCACGGCCAGTAGGTGCAGCCAAGAGGACTTCATTCGCAGGGAACGCAGCTTTATAGATATCCAGTATGAATCGTAGTGTTGTGGTCTTTCCGCTGCCGGGGCCTCCGGTCATGATGGAGATCGGATGCGAGAGGCACAGCTTCACAGCATTACGTTGCGAAGGAGCCAGTCTTTGATGCAAGGTCCTCTCCGCATTGTCGATTTTGCTGTCCAGATCGTCGATCTTTGTAAAGCCCTCTTGGAGTATCATGGACACAATGCGCTTAGCTGACTTAACTTCGCACATGCGCTCGTAACTCAGGTATACACGGCTTCCCTCAACATAGATACGGGATTCCACACGTTCATTTGAGATCGCTTGACGGATTTCCTCTTCGGAAACCACTTCATCATCGCAGCCCATATTGAGAAGCTCATAGCACTGGCCAACCGTCTCATCAACGGATAGAAAAAGATGCCCAGATACGCGTGCCTCATCCAGCACATAGTTGATCGCACCGGAGTATCGCAAAGGGTGCTTTAAGCTAACTTTTGTTTTACGGGCAACGGAATCGACTGTCATGAAGCCAAAGCCTTTGATCTTACAGAGTTGGAATGGATCCGTTTTCACGATTCTCAGACTGTTATCTCCGAACTCTTCTCGGATCATCGCAACCTTTTTCATTGAAACACCGAAGGGTGCCAAGTATATCATGAGATCGCTCAAGGCCTTCGTTTCCCCGTAAGATTTGATGATTGCCTTGAGTTTTTTCTGGGCAATCCCCTTGACGCTAAGCAGCTTCTCCGGCTCTTTCTCCAGAACCTCCATTGTCTTATCGCCAAAGCGAGCGACAATGGCCTTTGCGGTCTCAGGGCCAATTCCTTTGATGATACCGCTGCTCAAGTAAGCAAGGATGCCGGCTTGATCTCTCGGCACGACTTCCTTACACATTGAAACCGACAGCTGTAAACCGTGTTTGGAATTCTCCCATGTGCCATCCAGTTCCACTTCCACGGCATCTGTAGCAATCAGATGATAGCCGATTGCCGTGAAATGAATCTTGTCGTCATGGTAGTAAGACCGATTACGGGCTTCCTTTGGAACAGACTCATCAGAAGTACTGTAGGCAAAAATGCAGAAGCCCTTATCGGACTTAAAGATGGTTCTTTCATATCGACATAGCATTTGATCACTCCTTATGCGATGGCCGATTTGACCACCTTAAAGATTCTTGATTCCGTCTGATCCACAAACTCATCAT
>ERZ773186.590-NODE-590-length-33879-cov-7.840439_pt1 | contig 33879 bp, 37 predicted proteins | sample MGYA00581000_ERZ773186 | MGnify/ENA primary metagenome ERZ773186 (study PRJEB29015, sample SAMEA2737752) | human gut metagenome | biome: human gut; feature: human-associated habitat; material: faeces | place: China | collected 2012 ...
CGTGTTCTTGGGCAATGTTGTGAATCAATTCTTGGATAAGAACGGTTTTACCAACTCCGGCACCCCCGAACAAGCCAATCTTACCACCTTTAAGGTATGGGGCAAGTAAGTCAATAACTTTAATCCCTGTAACAAGAATTTCATTTGCTGTTGAAAGTTCATCAAAAGATGGCGCTTTTTTATGGATAGGACTGCGTTCTGCATTTTCAGCAAACGCTTCGCCACCATCGATAGCATCTCCAAGTACATTGAAGACACGTCCAAGTGTTTCTTGACCGACAGGTACGCTGATTGCTTTACCTGTATCGAGAACTTCAAGTCCACGTGTTAAGCCATCAGTTGATTCCATAGCGATGGTACGTACGGCACCATCACCAAGTTCCAACGCCACTTCAAGGACGATTTTAGTTTTAACGCCGTCTACATCTTTATAAACGATGAGTGCGTTATTAATCTCAGGAAGAGTCGCGCCTGACGCAAATTCAACGTCGACAACGGGACCAATGACCTGAGTAATTTTACCAGAACTCAATATTTTTCCTCCTAGTTTATTTTTCTGTCTTTAATTCTTTAAGAAAGGTTACCACATGCTTAAAGCGCTGAGGCTCCTGCAACAATTTCCGTAATTTCTTGTGTAATTGCTGCTTGACGCGCGCGGTTATATTGTATTGTCAGATCGTTAATCACTGTTTTAGCATTATCTGTAGCTGTACGCATTGCGGACATACCAGCAGCATGTTCAGCTGTTTTAGCATCAACAATCGCACCATAGATCATGCTTTCAGCATATTGAGGTAAAAGTTGATTTAAAATAGCTTCGCGGCTTGGTTCCAGTTCGAAACTCACCAATGATACTGGTGCTTCATCTTCTGGTTCCTCTGATTCATCAAATGTAATCGGAAGCATTTTTTGCATGCGTGCTTCACTTGTCAATGAATTGATATGGTGATTGTAGCAAACATAGAGTTGATCAAACTCTTCATTTTGATAGCGAGATACAGCTTGACGTACAATTTCACGAACTTCTTCAAAACTTGGTTGGTCAGTCAAACCACGTAATTCGTAAGATAATTCTACGTTACGAGAGCGGAAAAAATCTGCTCCTGTCCCACCTAAAGCAAGAATACAATATTCTTCTGGTCCCTGGTGTTTTTCACGTAATTTATTCATGACTGACTTCAAGATATTAGAGTTGTAACCTCCTACAAGGCCACGATCCGAAGTGATAACTAAATATCCTGTTTTCTTAACGGGACGTTTAGTCATCATCGGATTTTTAGAAGGGCCACGATCTGCAGCAACCAAGTCGGTTGTCACTTGACGCACCTTATCTGCATAAACCTGATAAGTTTTCGCAATCTTTTCTGATTTTTGCAATTTCGCTGCAGATACCATTTGCATGGCACCAGTGATATGACTTGTTTTTTCGGTTGAAGCAATTTTTGATTTAATTTCGCTAAGTGAAGCGCCCATAATGAACCTCCTTATTTAACGTAATTTGTAGTTTTCTTGAAGGCTTTGATTGCATCGTCAAGTTTTGCTTCATCTGGCAAATCTTTAGTATCTGTGATGACTTGTAAAAGTTCAGCATAGTTGACATCGAAGAAATCAAACATTTTTTCTTCAAAATCGAGAATATCTTCTACGGGAACATCATCAAGATGGCCATGTGTCAATGCATAAAGAATAAGAACTTGTTTTTCAACAGCCAATGGTTTGTGTAACGGCTGTTTCAAGACTTCAACTGTACGACGACCACGGTTCAATTTAGCTTGTGTTGCTTCATCAAGGTCAGAACCGAATTGTGTAAATGCTTCAAGTTCACGGAATGATGCCAAGTCCAAACGGAGTGTTCCGGCAACTTTTTTCATTGCCTTGATTTGAGCGGCACCACCAACACGTGATACAGAAGATCCGGCATCGATGGCTGGACGAATACCTGAATAGAAAAGGTCGTTTTCGAGGAAGATTTGTCCATCTGTGATTGAGATAACGTTTGTAGCGATGTAGGCAGAGATATCTCCGGCTTGTGTCTCAATGAAAGGCAAGGCTGTCATTGAACCACCACCTAAGTCATCGCTCAATTGTGCCGCACGTTCCAAAAGACGTGAGTGGAGGTAGAATACATCCCCTGGGTAAGCTTCACGACCTGGTGGACGACGGAGCAAGAGTGAAAGTTCACGGTAAGCCACGGCTTGTTTAGATAAATCATCATAAACAACCAGAACGTGTTTACCATTGTACATGAATTCCTCACCCATAGCTGCACCCGCATAAGGTGCAATATAAAGTAATGGTGAAGGTTGTGATGCTGAAGCTGTTACAACGATTGTATAATCCATTGCTCCAAGTTTACGGAGTGCTTCAACTTGTGTACGAACTGTCGATTCTTTTTGACCAATGGCAACGTAAATACAGATAATGTCTTTACCTTTTTGGTTAAGAATTGCATCGATAGCTACAGATGTTTTACCTGTTTGACGGTCACCGATGATCAACTCACGTTGACCACGACCGATTGGTACAAGTGCATCAATAGCTTTAAGTCCAGTTTGGAGTGGTTCTGAAACAGATTTACGTTGCATAACACCTGAAGCTGGAGCCTCAACAGGACGTGTTTTACCTGTATTGATATCGCCTAAGCCATCAACGGGTTGTCCAAGTGCATTTACAACACGGCCGATGAGTTCTTCACCGACTTGAATTTCCATGATTTTACCTGTACGTTTTACTGTATCTCCTTCGCGGATGCTAAGGAAATCACCAAGTACGATAATACCAACGTCTGTACTGTCTAAGTTTTGCGCCATACCATATACGCCGTTGTCAAACTCGACAAGCTCACCGCTCATCGCATTTTCAAGGCCGTAAGCACGGGCGATACCGTCACCAACATAAGTGACGACACCAGTTTCAGCAACTTCAAAATCTGGTGTAAAATTTTCAATTTGTTGTTTAATCAGTGAGCTGATTTCATTCGCTTTGATTGCCAAATGTATTTTGCTCCTTTCTGAGTTTTCATGTTAAATGGCTGAGAATTTTTTCTCAAAGGAGATTCTTAGAGAATCTCTTTGGCAATTTTTGCCAATTGTGATTTGACAGAAGCATCAATGATCTTTCCACGTGAATTTACAATAAATCCACCGACAATCTTTTCATCTACTGTGTTCACGATTGTTACTTCGTTCAAATCAAATTTCGATTTAGCGAGAGCAACAAATTTTTCGATTTGTGTTTCGGTTAATTTCACGCTTGAAATGACCTCTACATCAGCAATTCTAAACATATCATCTGCTGTATTTTTAATTTCAGCAAGAATTTCTGCTAAATCAGCTAATCGTCCGTTTGCACGAACAGTATCAAGGAAATTTTTCATCAGTGGTGATGAATTTTCTTTGATACTGTCAATAACTTCTGATTTTGCTGCTGTAGAATATACTTCCGTTCCGAAGAAAGAAGCAAGATCATCTTCTTTAAAAAGTTGTGTCAGTTCGTTAACCTCAGAAAGAATAACTTCTAATTGAGATTGTTCCTCTGCAACTTCAAGCAAGGCTTTACTGTATTTTTGAGAATTGACTGTTGTCATTTTCAACCAACCCCCTATTCGCCAAGCTTAGCAATATAGCTGTCAATAAGTTCTGATTGTGCTTGTGAATCCAAAGATTGACCGATGAGTTTTTCAGCAATTTGTACTGAAATATCAGCAACATCCCCTTTAACTGAACTGAGCGCTTCTTTGCGTTCTTGTTCAATATCTTCTTGGGCACGTTTTTTCACATTCGCAGCTTCTTCATTGGCTGTTGCCAAGATATTTGCACGATTTTGTTTAGCTGTATCATTGGCAGTTTGGATAATGTTGGCAGCTTCTTCTTTAGAACCTGCAAGTTCATTTTCACGTTGCGCTAATAATGTTTCTGCTTCTTTTTTTGACAGTTCTGCAGTTGTAATATCGTTGTTGATTTTATTTGCACGTTCTTCAAAGATACCTGTAATAGCACCCCACGCAAATTTACGAACCAAGATCAGCAAGATGATGAATGCACCGCTGACAACGATAATATTACCAAGAACTGTATTCGGAGCAGTTTCTAATAATGTAGTAAGCATTTCTACTCCTTTCCTAGTGTTCTGCTAAAATTTTGTGGCTAATGTAAAGATTTGTCAAAAGAACAAATACATAAGCCTGAAGAGATGAAATAAAGATTGAGAATGCTATCCAAGCCATTGCTAAAATCCATGTCACAGGAAGAATAAACCAACCAGAATCGATCATTCCAGCAATAATCCCTAGAAGAACTTCTCCGGCAAAGATATTACCGTAAAGACGAAGTCCCATAGAAAGGGCATTTGTAAACTCTTCCATGATAGTCATCGGAAGCATTGCTTTAGGTTCTTTCCAAAAGGCATTTTTAATATAGCCTTTAAAGCCAAACTGTTTCACACCAAGGGTATTGGCGAGTACAATGACTAAGACTGCTAAAGTCAAGTCAACTGTTGAGTTTGCTGTTGGAGAGCGCCATAAGCTGATGTCACCCGGTGCAGTGATTTTAGTAACTAGCCCAATAATATTCGAAATCAAAAGGAAAGAAAAGAGTGTAAAACTCATGAGGGCATACTTTGGTGACTCTTTAGCACCTAGATTTTCACGTCCGATGCCGTTAATAAAGTCAACTACCCACTCAAGGACGTTTTGCTTACCTGTAGGCTTCAGTTGCATATTGCGACTTGCCCAATAAATCAGACCAAAGACAATTAAAACGGTCAAAGCTGTCATATATAGAATGACACCGTCAAAAGTTACTGGTCCAACATTAAAAGTCCATGTTGATTCCATAGCTAGTCTTCCTTTCTAAATAATTGTTGAGTATAAAAGTTAAATCAACGATTTTTAGAACAAGAAAGCCATAGCTAAGGCGATGAAGAATGTACCTTCGGCAAAGGCAACACCAAGGAACATACTTCCGCGGAGTTTGCCTTCCATTTCTGGTTGGCGTGCAACAGCATTAATAAATGCTGAAACAATAAGTCCATCACCGATAGCGGCACCAAGTGCACTAATACCAATAGCTACTGCTTTAAGAGCTTCAATTGAGATTGTTGTCATTTAATGACCTCTTTCTATGTGCGATTTTTCGCAAATTTTTATTACTATGAAATTATAGTCCTATTCAATCCGTTTGTCAAAACTTAACCTAAGATTATCAAACATTTTTCTATAAATCGTTCGGCCTTTTTTGAGCAAACGTTTTCTTTAGGATTTATTTAAGTTTCAAGGTTTTATATTTTTATTTTAAGCTGTTTAACTTAGACGTTCTTCTTCCTTATAATCAATAGGAAGCCATTTTAAAACGGTCTCGATTTGTTTGGTCCAATAGTACCATTCATGTGTACCCGGCGATTTTTCATAACGAAGGTCAAAGCCTTTTTCCTCAAGAAGTTGAGCCGCTCTATTATTTCCAGAGATAAGATAATCTTGTTCCCCACACCAACTGTAAAGCTTGGGCTTTTCACCTTCATGATGTTCTGCAAGATAGAGAATGCTGTTTTCACTATCATTAAAGTGATCAAGGTCACCAAAAATTCCGGTCCAATAAGCTTCATTCTCAGCACTTTGTTCTTTTAGGTCAGTCATATCTAACGCTCCTGATAAACTTGCTGCATAACTGAAGTTTTTCGTAGCCAAAGCCAGCTTGAATGCGCCATAACCTCCCATCGACAAACCTGCGATAAAATTCTTTTCTCTCTTGCTGCTCAAGTTAGGAAAGAAATTATGTACCACTTGTGGCAATTCCTTTGCAATTGCATCAAAATATCTCATACCATAATTAGTATTAGTATAGAAGCCCAAATCAGTTGAAGGCATGACAATGGCAAGTTGAGAATGACGAATCAAACGATCAATCCCCGTTCTTATAAGCCATGAATCTTCATTTCCAGACATCCCATGCAATAGATAAAGCACTGGAATATCTTTTCCATCTTTTACACCTGTTTTACTAGCTTCTGGATAAATCACATTAAACTTACGATTCATCCCCAGTACTTCGGAGTAATATTCAATATTTATAATAGCCATTTTTCCTCCCATCCCGTTTACTTTTATGATTCAAGTAAACGTTTCCTACTATTATAACATAAGAATTATTACATATCGCCTTATTCTCATTGCTATTCAATCAAAAAGCAACGCTGTTTTGTCATATAGTATGTAACATTTTTTGTACCCAAACTTACTTTACTGTTTGAATTTGCCAAGTGCCTTTTTTATAAAGGAAACGGATTGCTCCTTGCTGGTCTGTCCGATAAATTTTTATTCCTCGTGCAGTTAATTGGTGAAGCGTTTCTTGACTCGGATGTTTATATCGATTATTCTTTCCAGCAGAAATAAGAGCAACCTTAGGCTTAATCGCTTCTAAAAAACCTTCCTTTGTAGAAGTCTTACTGCCATGATGTCCAACTTTTAGGATATCAACCTCTAAATGTGGATATTCTTTCTGGAGTTTAACCTCTCCCTCTTCTTCTAAGTCACCTGTAAAAAGAAATTTCTTCCCATAAAATTCACCAAACGTTACTAAAGAATTATCATTATCGCTTTTTCCTTCACCTCCTGTCGTTAGAAACCGGAGATAACTGTTAAATATGGGGAGCTTGTCTCCCTCTTGCACAATGTGAATCTGACTTTTTAAGCTGCTTAGTTTTTTAACAAAATTTTTCTTCTCTAATGCACTAGCTGAGACATAAATATTTTTTATTGGTACTTTCTGAGCTACACTCTCCAAGTCACCAATATGATCCTCATCTGGATGTGTCACAATCAGAACATCTACTTTGCTCACTCCACTCGCTCTCAGATAAGGTAGAAGTGTACTTTCAGCATTGCTCTTATAAATTCCCTCCTTCCACTGCTCATCAGCTCTTATTTTTAATCTACCGCCAGTATCAATTAAGATATTTTGACTGTTCCACCTGTCTTGCAAGAGAATACTGTCTCCTTGGCCCACATCTACCATTGTAATGCTTGGGTGTTTAGGATTCTTAACAAGGAAAAAAAGAAAGAAAAGAACAATTATTACAACTAAGTTCCAGTTTCTTTTTCTGTAAAAATCGAGTGCAAGTCCACTTAGCATAAAAAGCAAAAGTAAAAAAATAAGATTTGGTTTGCCAAATACAATCGGTTTATCAAATAAACTGCCAACCAGTCTTACTATTGATTCTAAAATAATAAAAAAAGGATTAAGTAATGTAAGATCAATGCCGACTAAAGAAAGGAGAAAGACAAAAAGTAAACCTGGCAAAAGTAAAAAATCAAAAATCAGACTAAATAATAAAGTCAATATAATCGATAATGGTTGGAAAGAATGGAAGTGAAAAATCAAAAGCGGAAGTACCCCAACAGCTAGAACAGTAGAATCAAGTAATGCTCTTTTTAATCCTTTTAGTTCATTGAATTTTTGTGAAAAAAATGTGATTAAGAAAGAATAGAGCATCGTCAGTTGTCCTCCTGTTGTCAGTAGGAAATATGGACTGAATATCATTAAAAGAAGAAAAGTGATAGAAAATCTATCGCTTGAATTTTTAATAGGTATATTTTTTTGAAGAAGCGCACGTAAGATTGAGAGAGATAAGCCAGTAAGAAAAGCATAAAATATCGAAAAGGGAATTTGGATAAAATAGACCAACTTTCTTGATAAACCTAGCCTTAATAAAATATTTCGAAGAAGTTCAATAAAAAAATTCACCTGCATCCCTGACAGGGCAAATAAATGGATAATACCGAGGCTAGTATAAAGCTCCCCCATTTCTTCAAAGTCTTTATCCAACCAACCAAAAAGAAGCCCTGTCATATAGGACGACATGGGAGAAGGAAAATGTTCTTGTGTCCAAAGAATGGCTTTTCGGCGTACCAGCCGTAAATCAAAGTCATGTTTTTCTTCAAATCCTTCAATTTTTTCTATTTTAAGAAGTCGGTAAATACCTTGCGTTCTTAAATACTTTCTGTAATCAAAACTTGAAAAGTTTCTTTGCTCTTCTGGGATATCTAAAGTGCCTTCAATGTAAAAAATCCCCTTTATCCTAAGATTTTTAAAGTATTCTTTTTCTTTTTCCGAAGTCAATGTGTAAAAAGCTTGAAAATCTCTTCCGTTCACTTCTCCCCTGAAACTGAGCCTATTTCCATTCACTTGAAGAGTATCCATATAAGGGGTAATCTTCGAAATTTTTTCTGGTTGTTGTATTTCTTGTACTTCTGTCTCTTTTTTTACCATGAGTAAGAAGAAACTAAAGCACAGTAAAAGAGCTAACAAACTATAGTATTGACGATAAAAAGCGATGAAGAGACTAAACAAACTAAGAATAAGTAAAGGCCATGAAAAACTGAAAATAAGAAAATAAACAAAAACTAAGAGATAGACTAAATAGATAAGCGTAAATTTTTGTTTCATCTAACTGCCAGAGCCTTTCTTAGTCTACAGTGATTGCTTCTTTTAACTTTTCTAATGTTTTAGGACCAAAGCCACTTACCTTGGTCAATTCTTCCACTGACTCAAAAGAACTATTTTCAGAACGGTAATCCAGAATATCTTGCGCTTTTTTTGCTCCTACACCACTAAGCTGCTGCAATTCAGTTAAATCAGCTGTATTAATATTAATTTTAGTTTTTTCAGCTGTTTTACTGGTATTATCTTTGGTTTCTAACAAGTGATTTGTATCTGTTTCTCCTCTCACTGGAACATAGACCTCTGCTTCATCTTGTAATTTTTTTGCCAGATTTATTCCCTTCCTTTCTGCTTCTTCTGTAAAGCCCCCAGCACTTGCTACTGCATCAGATACACGCTTTTTGGAGGATAACTTGTAGATGCCTGGCTTTTTGACAGCACCTTTGACATCAACGACGATTTCATTCTCATCTTCGTCTTTTTCTATTTTTTTCTTTCCTGTAGCTTCTTTTTCCTTGCTCAGCTCCGCCCATTCGGAATGCTTTTCTTCTTGCTTTGGGATATCTAAAACTTTTTTATTCCAATAAAAAGCCCCTAAAATAGTTACTGCCAAAACAATTCCAACAACGATTTTCCAATTTTCTTTTACATATTCTGATATTTTTTTCATAGTTCTAAATACGAAAAAACATGCAGTTTTTCACTACATGTTTTTATAAAAATTTTTTTAAATTCCAAAACTCACGATAATCAGACCTACAACTACTAAAACAGCAAGAAAACCAGCATTTACTAAGGCAAAGTATTTTACAAATCCTGCCGTTTCACCACGTGCTTGAACGCGAATGATTTTATAGGCAATCAACGTTGCCATTGAAGCTACCATCGTCCCTATACCACCAATATCTGCTCCGATAACGACAGAAACGGCATGAGGAGTAAAAGGTGATATAAGAATTGGTGCTGCGATATTAGAGATAATCTGGCTCATAAAGACTGTGCCTAAGAAGGACATCTGTGGGCCAACAAAGGTATTGCTAATAAAGTCCGTAAGTACTTGAATATTTGCGATATTTCCTACAATCAAGAAGAAGAAAACAAAGGTAAGAAGTAAATGGTAATCAACACCCTTAAAAAGTTCGGGACGATAGAAAAGAACAATTACAGCAACAATAGCTACAGCAAGATAAAAGTTAACATAACCAAATACAGCTGCGGCCATTAAAATCATTAAAGCAATAAAGATTGAGGTTTCTAATCGATTGAACTTGTTTACTTTTGTTTCAATGACTAAGGGTTCGTTGTCAATAAATTGACAAGCCAAGTTCAAGAGCAGAAAGCCTGCGAGCCATAGTAAGCCTGTTCCTTTAAAAAATTCTAAATTTGTCAATGACTGCCCCAAATGATGTGCTGGGTTTTGATAAAAAGAATATAAATAAAGATTGTGAGGATTACCTTGCGGTAAAAGACTTGAGCCTGTATGACAAGCAGGTACAATCATCGCGGCTCCAATGTAAACAGACTTACGATTTTTTATTTCTCGAGTAATCGTCAAGTAGAGCGGTAAAATCGTCAATATGGTAAGATCATTAGTAAAAAATACGGCAAAAAAGAAGGCCAGCATTGTGGTGAATCGTACAAGCTGACGCGTTGTTTTACTTCTTTTAACCAATGTTTGGCCCATATAGGACAAAATACCAGTAGATCGAAAACCAGCAATAACTAACATTAAACCAAAAACTGTTACAATGACTTTGTTATCAAAAAATTCAGTCTGTATTCCACCCATACTCACTGAAATAACGGCGATAATAAACGATACAAGAAAGACCTTATCAACAATAAAAAACTGGGTCAACTTTTTGAAAGCATTGTCTGGCTTTCTTGTGATTTGCTGTTCCATGTTTTCTCCTTAAAAAACTGATTAATTGCACTCCTACAATTATACAACTTTTTTCCATGAAATTACGAAAAAGATTATAAAAAAACGGATTTTTTTTAGAAGAAAAAATACAGCAAGGATTATCGGTTCTAAAAAAGTTGCTTTAAATAAATAAAAAGTACTGTTTACAGTACTTTTGTCGTCCAAGATTCACAATTCCAAGTCTCAGTTGCAACATCTTGGTAGAATTCTGGTTCATGTGAAATTAAAAGAATTGTTCCCTTATATTCTTGTAAGGCACGTTTGAGTTCATCCTTGGCATCCACATCCAAATGATTGGTTGGCTCATCAAGGACAAGAACGTTACTTTCAGCATTCATTAATTTACACAAGCGAACTTTAGCTTTTTCACCACCACTTAAAACCGCAACTTTACTTTCAATATGTTTTTTTGTTAAGCCACAACGTGCCAACGCAGCCCGAACTTCCGCTTGGTTCATTGCCGGAAAAGTATCCCAAATCTCTTCTAAACATGTTTTCCCATTATCACTTTTCACTTCTTGTTCAAAATAACCAATTTCTAATTTTTCACCACGTTGAACTTCTCCGTCAATGGCTTGTATTTCTCCCAAAATGCTACGCAAGAGAGTTGTTTTACCAATCCCGTTTGCCCCTGTAAAAACTATCTTCTGGCCGCGTTCAGCCCGTAAGTTGAGTGGGCGTGACAAAGGCTCTGTATATCCAATAACTAAATCTTTAGTCTCAAAAATAAGTTTACTTGAAGTTGCACCTTTTTTGAAATCAAATTGGGGTTTTGGTCGCTCTGCACTTAATTCAATCATGTCCATTTTATCTAGTTTTTTCTGACGGGACATTGCCATATTTCTTGTCGCTACACGTGCTTTATTTCGTGCAACAAAATCCTTAAGATCTGCAATTTCTGATTGCTGGCGTTTATATGCTGCCAATTCTTGTTTTTTCTTCATTTCATAGACAGACTGGAAGGCTTCGTAATTGCCAACATAACGATCTAAGGAACCATTTTCCATATGGTAAATGATGTTAATAACAGAACTTAAGAAAGGAATGTCATGCGAGATCAAGATAAAGGCATTTTCGTAATCTAAGAGATACTGCTTAAGCCATGCAATATGCTCTTCATCCAAATAGTTTGTTGGCTCATCCAACATCAGGATTTCGGGTTTCGTCAGCAAGAGTTTTGCCAAAAGAACCTTGGTACGTTGGCCACCAGACAGATCTTCAACATCTCGCTCAAAGCCGATTTCATGAAGACCAAGTCCGCGTCCGATTTCCTCCACTTTAGAGTTAATTTGATAAAAGTCACTTTGCTCTAGAATGTCTTGTAGTTCGCCGACTTCTTCCAAAAGTTGATCCATTTCTTCTGGGGTCACATCTCCCATTTTCAAATACAGATCATTAATTTCCGCTTCAATATCAAAAAGATACTGAAAGGCACTTGAAAGAACGTCACGGATTGTTTGCCCTTTTTGTAAGACTGCATGTTGATCTAAGTAACCAACGCGAACTTTTTTTGACCATTCTACTTTACCTTCATCGGGTTGTAAAGCTCCTGTGATGATATTCATAAAGGTTGATTTACCTTCACCATTCGCACCGACCAGCCCGACATGTTCGCCTTTAAGAAGACGGAAAGACACATTTTCAAAAATCACGCGCTCACCAAAGCCATGCGATAAATTTTTTACATTGATAATACTCATATTACAGCTCTTTCTTTTTTACATACTGTTTAATAGTTTAACACAAAAAGTTAAAAGTAGGAAGTTGAGTATACCCTTAAGTAAAGATTATTCCTCATTTATTATTTCGTTCAGATAAGTAAAAACTGATCCAGAGGATCAGCTTACTATTTCTGTAAAAAAAGAGGTACTGTTAACATAACAATATCAAAGATAAGATGCACTATCCAAGAAGTCCAGATTGATTTTGTTTTCAGATAAGCATAGTTAAATATCAAACGGGCAGCTCCCTGCACGAGTAAGATTTGAACAATTGTTCTTAGTACATCCCCGCCAAAATAAGTTTGAAAATGAACCATACCGAAAATAAAAGCTGTCAGCAAGGTACTAATCCATGTCGGCCAAGCAAATTTTTTACGAAAAGTTTCCAGAAGAGTTATCGAAAAAAGTTCTTCTCCCATCAACATAAAAGGTACAAAAGGTAGGAGCGCTAGATTTCCAATGGCCTCGTTGCCATGATTTCCGGCTAAGCCAAAGATTATCTGCACCAAAGCTCCACCAATAAATGACCAAATAACATTTGCAAAAAAGCAAAGAATAATTATTTTAAGATACTTACCTTCTGGCTTTCTAAACCATTCCAGTGCGGAGTTTTTAAAGATAAGAGCAGCAGCTAAAAGGCTAAATACTAACAATGTCAACTCTTGAAAAAGACCGATATGTAAATTTACAGATCCCATAAGATAAAATCCGATATAAAGAAGGCCGAAGCCAATGAGTGCTTTTATTATCTCTTTGCTTTTTACTTCCATAGTTCTACTCCTAATTTTCATAAATATTGATGGACTTATTTTATAAGATTAATTATCGTTTGTCAATATATTTTTATTGAGATAAGATGTTTTTGTGTTGAAATTATATAACAATTCTAAAAAAACTCCTTATATAAGGAGTTTTTAGTTTGATATTGAGATTGTTTCAGACAAGATGTCTGAGAGCTGTTTCAATCGGGAAAAAGCTGTGCTTTTTCTTTATCCGATTGAACCCTCCAATCTAATATTTCTACTATTATAATAGTAGAAAGATATAAAAGTTGATTATATAAAGCTCCGTAAATATCAAAATTTTTCCACAAGTTGTGGAAAATATACTAAAGTTTTATACTTATGCCCCTTTTTTGCCCCCTAAATTAAAATTACTTCCTAAATAGGGACTTACCAATTAAGAATCGAAACTTACTATATCATACTTTTAACATAATTATTTCAACCAACGCCATTATTATTGAACAACTCAATTTTAATTATTGTATTCATAGCTTTTTTTCTATATAATATTGAATAAATCAATATTTGTGTAAAGGAGCAACTTATGGTTGATCGTTCTTATAGTCCCTACGAATCCATTCGTAATTACCACGATAGAGGTATGATGAAGTGGAGTGCATTTGCTACTGGGGAGCTGACTGAAGCTCTAAAGAAATATACCGAAGAACAACTTATTAAAGATTCAATAGATGAAAGATATCGTGAATCTTATGATGAGGAGTGGTGACTTTAATATATTACGGAGCTTTATAAGCTCTTTTTTTAGCACAAAAAAATCCCCACCGAAGCAGGGACTTACCTATTAAGAACAGACGTTTATTATAGCATAAATATAAACAATATTTAAACTGAACGAGGGAGTACAAGAGCAAGTATGAGCCCTAATATCCAAAATCCCCCAGGAAGGTTTGAAAGACTATCTTGTACTTGTGTGCCAATTTCATTAAAATCTATTTAATTTATCCTAAATATATTATTTTATTACCCACGCAGAAATACATCGAGTATCTTATTGATTAAGCTTTGAATAACTCTATTTTACCAGAACTCTTTTTATATTCAGTAAAATGCGAATTTTTTTATTTAAAATATCGCCCTAAATTATACATTAATCTTAATAGAATCGATACTGCGAATTTGTTCAGTTTTAACACTTATCTTAAAGAATAATTTTTTTCAATCACAAACTTATTGTTTTTTATTCTTTTTCTGTTATAATATACTTAAAGATAACTTGTGATGGATAAAGCTGGGTTCCCGGATGGGAGTAGTCGTAAGATGAGAATTCCTTTGCTCCTTGGGTTATTCTTTTTTCTTTTCGGATATCGCTTTCTTGAGTTTCTCGATGATATCGTGAGGCTCTTTTTTTATTGCCCCAACAATGAAGTCTAATGCAGCATTAGAATATGAATAACTATTACTTTTTCCTATAACATGAAGGTAAGAATATCTTGGATCTTGTTTCATATCATAAAACTTTATAAATAATGTCAAATCATTTGTTGTAACTATTTTACGTATTTCTCCACTAGAGTTTTTATATTGAAAATCTATTTTTTGTAACTCAATTTTATTATTTACAGCATCTAGTAATGTTTTAAAGCCATAATTATGAGTATTACTTGGATCTCTCATTTCTTTAATTATTGTTCCCTTAGCATCCGCATTTCTATCCACTGCGACTAAAAACTGTGCTTCATCTTTATTTTTAGTTATATATAAATTTTGCTCAATAGAAATCGCAAACTTCGGATTTCTAACTTGTTGCTCTGAAACCATTAATTCATTACGCTGTATAATAAATTTCTCGGCAATTTCTGGAGTATATTTCGCACGAATATCCACATCTGTTAATTCTGAGAGACTAAGTGATAAAGTTAAGAAATTTTGAGGAATTTCGTCTGTTATATCTCTACTATGAAACTCAAGAAGCTTATTTGAAAAATTAGTAACACATGCTTGAAACAACGGTGCATAAATTCTTTCATAATCATCTGTTATAAAATGAGTACTCATATTTCTTAATGAAATTATTTTCTCAATATTAAGACGCAAGGGGTCTTTATTATTTGTGAAAATTTTTTTAACTGCTCTTGATAAATCTATCGTTCTGTCTGGTTTATCTGGGTAATAAATCGAATTTTCTCCAAAATCATTTATCATTTTAGCTTTTAGCATTAATTCCCATGAATTACAAATAAAAAAAGCAAATCCTTCTACTCTATATTGTATAGTTGGCTTGTTATATATTTCTAGCCCCATTATAAAAGCTTCAATGCTTTTTTCTACTAACTTATTTGATAATTCCATTTCCATCCACTTTTCTGATTTTACTAGTTAAATTATATCATAAATTTTAAACTGCACCAGCAGTCAATAAAACAAAAAAACACCCGATCAATCGACCGAGTGTTTTTTTTATATTAATAATTTAGTATTTGACCTGCATAAATCAAGTTAGGGTTTTGAATTCCGTTACTTGAAACGAGGTGCTGTACAGTTGTGCCTAAACGTTGTGCAATAACTGAGAGATTGTCTCCGTATTGTACAGTATAAGTTCCGCCTGTTGCCGCATTTGAGCCGCCTGAGTAGCTGATTGCTTGACCTGCATAAATAAGGTTAGGATTACTCAAAGCGTTCTGACGTGCCAATTCTTGCCAGCTTGTGCCCCAACTATAAGCAATGCTGCTCAACGTGTCGCCATATTGTACAATGTGAGTTTTATTGCTTGGACTTGGTGTTGGCGTAGGTTCTGGAGTTGGATTTGTTGATGGTACTGGATCAGGTACTTTTCCATTATATCCATTATCCGTGATACCTGTAAGGTCAATATTACCATCCAATCCACCTGCAACATAAGTTGAGGTAAATTGGAAAATACCAATATCATCCATGCTTGGGAAGAAATTCCAGTTTGGTGTTGGAGTTACTTCATAGTTTGGATATTCCGCAATCCAAAGTGATCCAGGAAACTCTTTAATAATGCGTTTGTAGTCCACATTTGCAATTGTGTAAGGCTTGTAGCTGTAATACATTGGTGTGTATCCTGCTTCTCTCACACGTCGCATTCCATAAAGAATAGCATCTGTATTCGCTTGCTTACTTCCACTCGCCCCACTCTCATAATCAAGAGCGACAATAGAGCCCTTTGGTGTTGCAATTTGTGGCAAGTATCGATCAAGCACACCTTTTGAAAGTTCAATGGAGCCACCCACTTGATACCAAATATACGTGTGCGCACGTTTTCCTTGTGCCAGTGTATTTTGAACTTGGGTGTTGTAAGTCAACTGGTCCACATAATACCCGCCATAGGTTCCCCCAATTTGAGCAATTGAGAATTTGTCATTGGCATAACCAAAGTTTCCTTGGTAGCCGTTATATTTAGACCAGTCCACGCCTTGGTCGCCTACTGCCGCAAAGGCTTGGCTTGTTGCTCCAAAACTTGTCAGAGCTAGAATCGAAATTGTCGTGGCTTTAATAATTTTTTTCATTTGTTGTCCTCCATTTTTTCCATTACACGTTGACTATCTTTAATTCCCGCAGTCGTAGGATCAACCACAACACCAATAATTGCCAATAAACCAAAAGCAGCATTGATAATTGCTGCCAGTTGTTGATTTAAAACGACAAAATCCCATTTATAACCAAATGGGACTCCAATAGTTTGTACGAGTAAAAGAAAAGCCGGCACAGCTGCCAGCCAAAATGTTTTACTTTTAATACGTACTTCCCAATTAATTTTATTCACAGGTTACCCTCCGATTCCTTTTGTTAAAAAATAACTTACGACTCCAAGACCCAGTGCAATCATATAGCCCCAAGCCCATCTGTTATTTGATTTAATTTCTCTAATTGCCTCTTCATTATGTAAAGCCATTGAGTAAGCTTTATCTGCTTTCTCTCTCAACAATTCATAATTGTCAAGTTTCGTTTCAATTCTGGCCAAACGTTCAAGGACTTCTTGCCATGCTTTTTCTTCCAATATTTCCCCCTCTTTTATTAAATTACGATTTTGTTGTTAGGGGGAATGCTTCCCATATAGCCAACCGACGACTTGTGCTTACTTCTCCTGAAGCATATAAATCAATCGCATTTGCCTTTGCTCGTACTTGAAGCGTAAAGGCCAATAATGATGATCCCCCTGAGGCATCTGTAAAAGTACGGTCAATATTAAATTGTGGAAGCCGTGCTGCTATTTTTGGTGGAATATTCCAAAACCGTCCACTCCCTTGTGGATATGCTTCGCTCGGTGCACCATAAAAAGAAATGTAAAGCACACTGTTATGTATGCAGTATCTTAATTTAGAACTCTTATTAAAACCATCAAGAGGTGCTTCGACCCAATCTAAGTCGTCATTTGTTACGGCACCAATGCGTTGCGTGAGTTCTGCAAAGTTTTTATCTATTGTCTCTGCACCGTTTTGCATGCCTCGATAAATTTTTTGTATTTCTGCCATTTTTACTCCTTATCTTTTAAATAACCACCAGTAATATTTGCGCCTTGTAATCTAAAACAAAGAACATTTTCACCCTCAATCATAAGTAAAGTATTATCTATGAGCACAACCTCACCAGTTAATACAAATGAAGTTGGGATATCAATATTTACTTTCTTTCTGTCATAACTAATAAAAGTCGGGACAAGAAAGACTGTTTCTCCGCCAAAAGAAGGACCTGTATCAAGTCCTTCTTTTTCGGTTCCTATCGAATTTTTATAAGCAGTCACTTTCACTTCTGGTTGATATTCTGAATCATGCTCAATGATGAAACCTGAACCACTAGGCACCCTTGTACTTAATATTTTTTCAAAATTAATAACTTTGTTGAGTAATACTCCCCCTGGATCGATAGACTCTAAAATATCTTTTACTGAATTAAACCAATCCTCAAAATCTCCTTTTCCTGCATTGAGGTAGTCTTTCATGTCATTAATCAAGTCCTCTGCAGTTTGCCAATAAGAGCCCATCTCCCCTGGAGTTTTGGACACCGCCTGAATAACAAAATAAGTAAAATCTTGAGTCGTCGCAATCTCTTCTTCTCCTTTGTAAAAAGCAATGTTTGCTTTCTGTCTATGAAGAGATTGCATAGTGTATTCATCAAAGATATATTGCACAATTCCTTTCTTGTAATCAATGATTTTACAAGAACGCTCCACAACGTGTTCTCCACCTAGAAATGCTTGAAAAGTTGCCGTACAGTCTGTGAGATCCAAAGGTAAACCATTTTGCACAATTTGTGCTTCCATCACTTCACTATTGACATTCCCTTGACGAACATTAATGATCCCTACATAGTTGTCGGGCTCCGTTGTGGAAAGTATGACATTCCATTTTTTCAATTGTTTCTCCTTTCCTTATGTGTTCTTTCTCCAAATACAAAACCAGTTATAAAGCCCCCATGAGCTACTTGGACCACCGTCAAACCATCTGACAGGAGAATTAAGAAAGTTCTGGTCAAGTGTTGGAACTCTTCCATTTTTCCCATCTTCAAAGACGATCCCCGTATGTCCTGTAGATATTCCACTGTCTGTTCCGACATAAAAAATATCCCCCGCTTTGCAATCTTCTGCACTATGAGGGATAATTTTTGTCCAACCTGGAGGCGGTGCAAATGTACCAATTGTTGCAGCCGAAATTCCGTCTCCGATATTAATTTCATAATTCCAGCGTGGATTTCCAGAAGTTGGAGAGCCATCTGGATTATAAGCTTGAGAATTCCATGGTGTCATACCGTATTTATTTGCGGTTAGTGTAGCCATCCATGCCGTTGTCAATCCTACGCACTGCCCATTCTGAACGTAACGTTCTTTATAGGTGTTATAGAATTTATCCAACTGCTCTTTCAAATTTCCGCTTGGAGTTGGTGGTTTCAAACCGTGAAGTTTGTTATACCATTTAATCGCAAGCTGAACACGTTCTGGATGAGTCGCTGCAGGACGTTCAAAGTTCGCTTCAAAAGCTGTTGTGGCTGTGGAAATATTAGTTAATCCTTTAAACTGAGCAACAGAATAAGGATAGCTACTTGTTGGGATATATTGCCCATTAAACATACACCACTCTAAGAGCTGTGATTGTGTTTTAGCAATTTTGTAGTCTCCAGAAATTCCTGCGGCACGCATCAAGTTTTGGACATATTCACGTCCGTTCCATGTTGCCGGTGGAACCAAAGGGTAGGCTGAGCCGTCCCACTGTACCAAACCATAAGCAGGTCCACCAATTTGGTCTGTATCTGGCATCACACCAGACTCTTGCTCCATATTCCCGAGAATACCTGCGGCAGCTTGTTCGGTATAGCCTTTTGACTTCAAGAACTGCCAAACAATCCAAGCATTCTTTTCTTGGTCTGTGACAATTTCTGGCGGAAATTCTCCTTCTCCACCACCAGAGCCTCCACCTGCGACTACTTCTTCGCCATTAAGCAATAATCGACCACTAACACTAACATCTCCAAAAAGCTCTAGCTTAGGTTTACTTCCGGTGCTATCTGCTGGAACCCGTACGACATTTGAAAAGGTGCCATCTGAATTTTTTGAAGAAATCGCAAATTTATAACCAGGATTTTGAACTAAACCAATTCCATTAAGTTGCCCAGTTTCATTATTAAGTGATGGTGTGAAGGCGACCATTTCTTCTTCTTTTCCATTCCCCAAGTTTTTAAGGAATCTGACCTTTCCGTCAGATATTTCAACGATAAATTTGTTATTTACAGATCTTAATTTGACACCCTCTAACGTACCTGCTTTGATAAAGTCTGCATTAAATACACCATCCATGGTCCACGCTGTCTTACCTGCTCCATTGTGAACATCTTGAACTGTTTTCCATTCTCCTTTTTTACAATGTTTAAATACAATCCCAGCATTATTTTGGACAAGAAAGTCTTTTGAATTCTCAATGTTTTTCCCATCCATAAAAATAGCTTCATAAATTTCACGAGAGTTGCTTACTCCAGCTTCAATACCATTTACCCAACGAACAGAGCCACCGTTCTTACCAGCACCTCGCATAATATCATCTTGATACTTCCCGATTTCAGTAGACTCATAGAAGCCCATTTTATTTTGGTCTAAAACTGAGATATTATTTTGCACATTTGAAACTTGTCTATTTATAGAAGTTCCGCTCAAGTTATCTCCAAGTCCTGCTTGTACTTGGCCAGTCACATAATTCGTGACAACTTTAAATACCCTGGTCTGATAATGATACCCTCGGTCTCCTCTGTGAATCGTCACAGTATTACCAATAGCATCTGCACCTAAAACTTCTGTACTAAACTGGACCAAAGGACGACTATAGTACTCAAGAGTTTCGTATGTCTTTTGTAGCAGCTCATTCGCATCTTCAATATCTTCAAAAACAACCACGGTTTTTCGTGGTAACATTTTCCCATTTGAAGGAATGCCATACTCTGCAGTCATTTCAGGATATTCCAGATAATTTTGTCCTTTGGGTTTATCAAGTGGTTTGCCGTTTGACTTCTTCCACTCGACATTTGTAAACTCTAATCTTCGGCCATATCCATCACCTACTTCTTCGCCTTTCCCACGTCCAATGATGGCAGTCACGATATTTGTTCTGTCTTTTTCACGGACAATTTTTAAAACATCTTCGCCATACTCAAAGCGTTTGTTTGTGACTTTACCAATCTTGTCATAGCAATTAATAATTTTCTTTGTGATCGTATTTCCTGTTATTTCTACTGCAAAAGTAAATTCACAGCCAAATTCTTGGAGCGCTTTTAAGGCTTCACGCATTGAAGAATAATAAAAATTACTTGTAATATTTTTATTTACTTCACACACACCAAGCTTCCAATCACAGCCAGAGTCATTAAGAAGCTGACTAATCACTTGAGACAGTGCTTTATTATTTGGACGGACATCCTTAATAATAAAGTTATCTAATTCATCAACCGCAAAGTTGATATTCTCAAAGCTCAAAATATTTTCTTCATCACTACTTTTCAAAATACGATAAAGCGTGAATTGCTTTTCTCCTGAGTCATTCAAAGCAATATAACTTGCTTCTTCTAATAACGCTTCATAAGCTAAAGATAGAGAAAGACTATCGTTCATTAACTCAGAAGCATTTGTTGTAATTTCCCTTGTTTGAATACACTCCGAAAGCTCTGCAGAGTCAAAACTCTTCATTACTTTTTGAAATTTATCCAAAAAAAGAACGTTTGCCACTACAGCACCGCCTTTCTATACTTTATTTCTATGTCATAATTTCCATCTGAAAAGTTTGAACCTGTTCTCAAACGAATATTTTTGAAGTCAGAATCTAGGTTTAAAACATCAGGAGCTAAATTTCCATTAACCCAAATATCTCCAGTTCTAAAATCAAAGAAGAGAACATCTCCTTTTTTAATATTAGAAGCTTTCAAATGATACTTACCATCTGTAATATCCAAAAAACCTGTGTTCATGATGACTTTCATGCTCTCAGGCTTTACAGGATAAGGAAGGCTTCCAAGAATTTTTCCTGTAGAAACTTGTTCCTTGCCATACTTATATGGATCACCACAGATTACTGTAAAAGTAGAAATAATTGTATTTGTATCGCCTGGTACTGGTTCTGCAGATTGGTAACGTCCTTTGAAGAAATACTCTAAATCATCATTGAACTGTATCAGCACATCTTCTTCAGAAAACAAAAAGGCCATCAACTCATCAAACTTATTTTGTAAGCTTTCCGAGTCTTTGTCCTCTAGTTTATATTTGATGGTCAGAACACGTGCTGGAAGTTTTGTGTTCGTGATAATTCCTCCATACTGTAGTTCTTGCATTTCATGATTTAAGGAGTACATTTCTCTGCCTTCAACTGAAAGTGTCTGATAACCTTCAATAAGACGTTCTATAAATGTTCCTTTATAAATCATGGCACTAGTTGGAATAAAGATATGTTCAGATTGATGTTTCCTTTTGGTTGTATCCCTAAATTTATACATTTTTCCTCCTAGTATAGATTATTTTTGGCTATTTCCCAGCCTTGAACTTGGTTAATATCCTCCACAAAAGCCTTGAACTCTTGTTTCCCAAGACGTATATTGATTTGCGCAGGTTGCTTACCTTTGTTTAAATTCACTTCATGAGCAATTGTGCCCCCTATTGAATTGTTCGCATTGCGAATGTTTGCACCGATATCTACAGAACCACCAGCATTTATTGCATTGGCCAAGAAATCATTCATACCAAGCACACTATTTTGAACAGTCTTAAAGCTATTATTGAGACCTTTATTAAGACCGCCCATAATAGCATTCCCTGCTGGGATAAGAAGTTTCCTATCGACTCGAATCGGTCCTTTATGTTCACGGATCCAATCTCCAATTCCGCCAATAAACTTCATACCCGCTTCCCAGGCACTTTTTAGGCCATTTACAAAACCATCAATAATGGCTTTACCAATGTCTAGCAAGTTGATGTTTTTCAAGGTATTGAAGATACTTACAACATTATCAATCAGATCGCCAACGCCTTGTTTCAAATCGTCCCAAATTCCTTTGAGACCGTTGACTATACCGTTCCATAAGTCAATCGTGCCTTGTTTGAGGTTTTCCCAACCTTGTTTGACTCCATTCACAATAGCATTGGCAGAATCAATAACCCACTGCTTAAATGAAGACCAAGTGTCCTTGACCCATTGAACAGTTGCATTCCATAAATCAATGGTACCTTGCTTAAATGAATTCCAACCATTAACAATTCCGTCAACAATAGACTTAGCCATATTAATGACCCATGTTGTGAAAGCTCCCCAAAGGCTTTGAATTGTGTTTACAATTGTTGTCCAGATATTAACTACAGTTTGGAAAAATGAATTGTAAAATCCAACTACGATATTCACAAAAGTTTGGACTATTGTTTGAATCGCTGTTGCTAGTGTTTGCCAAAGCATTGCAAAATCTTCTTTGAATTGGTTAAAGTCCCCAGTGATTAAATCAATGAGCAACAAAACTGGCCCCATAACAACCGTTTTTATAATCTCCCAAGCTGAAGCAAAGATTGTTTGGACTTGTCCCCATAATCCACTAAAGAATTCAAGAATTGGCTGGAATATTGATTTGATTGTTTCAACAAATGGTGCAAGGGTTGTTGTTACACTATCCCAAGCACTAGCTAAACCGCTTGTTGTACCTTTCCAAAGATTAGAGAACCACTCCTTGATGCCGTTCCAAGCGTTTTTAACACTATCAACGGCATCTTTGGCACCTTGGATTGTTCCATCCCAGAGCCCTTTGGCTCCGCTTTTGATATTGTTCCATGTATCAGAAAACCATTTTACCGTAGCATTCCAAGCGCTCTGGATTCCTTTTACTGCAGTATCGACTGCTTTTTTGATTCCTTCCCATAAACCTTTCCAGAAATTGCGGAAGTCCTCACTTGTGTTCCAGAAATAAATAAAACCAACTACCAAGGCAGCTATTAAGCCAATGATTACAGTAATTGGGTTCGCAGCCATAATAGCGAACAATATTTTTATTGTACTCATCACTCCTGTTATTGCAGACTTAACTTGATTAAAAGTTTTTACAACTGCTCCAACACCTTTGAGCTGAACCATGAATGCTCCCCAAGTTGTAATTATTGGCAATAATACGGGTAAGAACGGTTTTAGTGCATTAATTATATTTCCTATCAATTTGATAAATGTTGCAATTACACTAATAACTGGTGGAATAGCTTTTGTAATTGCACTAAAAACTTGATTAACTACAATTTTTAGCTTGTCAAAATTCTCAGCGATTGAACCAAGACCAGCGCTCTTCATTCCGTTATCAATTGCAGATAAAACATTCTCCAAACCTTTCGCTACTGCTGTTTTTACATTTGAGAACGAGGTTTTTATCCCTGCTGAATTTTTCTTAGCAAGGTCCGCAAATCCTCCAACACCGCCATTCAATTTAATTAATCGATTATTAAAGTCATCGAATGTAATTTTCCCGCTTTGTAAAGCATCATATAGCTCACTAACCGAATTTACACCTTGGTCTTTAAAAGACTTAGCAACTTTATCCATTGCAACGGGCATTGTTTCTTGGATCGAGCGCCACGATTGCATATCAACAGTTCCCTTAGATAACATTTGAACATATTGTTGCATTCCTCGGCTTGCATCTGCAGTAGAAGCACCAGAAGCTAGAAAAGCATTGTTTAACGCAATAGCTGTATCTGTCCCTTTTGTTAAGCTTCCTGTAGATATAGCAAGTTGTTGAGTATTGGATACAATTTCATCAAGAGATGTAGGTAAGCCATCAATTCCTTTATTCAGTTTTGCCATTGATTTATCAACATCAGAAGCAGAATAACCAAGTGCCTGCATTACAACAGGATACTTATTCAAAGTATCAAATCGATTTATAGCGCCATCTAATGAATTTCTAACCAAACCTACCGCAGAATCAACAAGTTTAAAAACTCCAACCCCTTTAGCAATATCCAGGATAGAAGTATTTGTATTTTGTGATCTTTTATCTAATCCTCCCATTGAACTATCTGCTTTATTCATGGTTGAGGTGAAATTTTTATCAACAGCACTCAGAACCGCTTCTACACTATAAGATTCCATGTTTTTCCTCCTTTCTTACTTATTTGCTTTTTTCATGAGGTCAATTAATTTATTGTCCTTTTTAAAAGTACTGTCCGAAGTTTCGATCCCTAGAATTTCATTTTCAAATTTTTCCTTATCAAAAAACTTCTTGAAGGTTGAATAAACTGGAACTTGCTTCTTACCTTGTTGCTTAGTTGATTGAACTTGCCAATTTGCCCATGCTTGTTGGTAAATAAATTCTTGCTCATCAAGTCTTTTTAGTCTATAAGCTTTCAGTCTTAATTCATACTCCGAAATGGTCATGCGCTCTATATCTCTTAGATTGACAATTCCGAGATAACGCAAACAATTTAACTGAACTTGTTCATAGAGTTTTTCAAAATCTATTACTGTAGATTTTTGTTGACTTCTTTCTCGAAGTTCAACGTTTTCTTCTTGGTAAATTCCGACTTTTTTAACTCTTCGAGTACTAAATCAAAAAGCGTATCAACTCCATTTTCTTCAATCCATTCAACTATCCCTTTCTCAGAGACACGGGGATTTTCTGTTGCATTCGCAGTTTTTAATATCTCAACAAGTGTTTCGATATCTCCACTAAAGAAGTTCATCAAAGCATTATCTAAGCCAGCTTTTAAAGTCATCCCACGCTCTGTGACTTCATTTTTTTTATTCAACTCCTTAATGAATCGGTAACCGAAGATAAAAACATACTGTTTGTCATTAATTGTTAATTCCATTTTTATTTCTCCTTAAAAAAACAAAAGAGAGACTCAGCTCTCTTTTAACTCGTTGTTTATAATTCAGCGTCCCCTACGGTCGATTGACCGACTACGGGGTTATTAGGGTGTAGTCTCTTTTACTGTATCTTTGAAGACATACTGAACAACATCCGCTTGTTCATCAGTAAGTGTGGCATAGCCTTTTTGAGGTTTCCCAAACACTCCGAATTCCAAGCTTAGCTCCAGCGCATCTTCTGAATTAGGTTCATAAGAGAAACTTGTAAGATAAGCACGAAGATATTTAGCTTTGTACTTGCCATTGTTTGCAGTATCTGTTCCTTTTTCAGCTTTATCAATTTCCCAAACTTCAAGGATTGCTGCATCGTCAAACGCTTGGTCCATTTCGTCAAGATGTGGGTCACCATTTGCTGCAATAGATGTGGCAGATAAACTATATTCAACTTCCGCAAGAGCACCAACCGGTCCATCTTTGGTTGCTGTAGTGTTGTAATCTCGAGTTTTTTCATTCGAGTGTTCTGTTTGGAAAGCAAGTTTCCAAGCCGCTTCTTCTGTTGCTTTACTAAGCAAACGATAGAGCAAGATAATATCTTTACCCTGTTTGGCTGTTAATTCTGCCATATTAAATCTCCTATCTTAGTCTAAATTCTAAATTAATCAACGCTCTTTTGAGCGGTGTATCTGTTGTTGTATCGTCCAGCATTTGAATGGTGCTTGCTTGTAGATTCAAAGCCCAAGAATAGCCCTCTGTGGCACTTATATTCAATGCTTGATTAAATATATTGCTTGCCATGTCAGACACCTCTTTGCGCTTCTTCTGTAAGCCCCAAACAGATAATGAAAGACTTACCGTTCCTTTAATATCTGTTTTGTTTGGTTCATGAATGGTTTGAGTATTCTCCAATTCGACAAACGGATAGCCCACTTCATTCATTTGCTTATAATCATAAACGGTATACCCCAAAACTTGTATTCGTTTGAACAATTCGTCAAAAATAGATTGGTCTCGAGTTTTAATCATTTCGTCAACCTCTCTAAATCATTTTTGAATACCTTCTTTTGAACATCAAAAGTTGGCTTAACAAATGGCTGTGCAGCTTGAAATCGTGTTCCGTACTCTACATATCCAGCATAATCAGTGTGAGGCCCTGTCGTTCCTGTAAGCCCTCCATCTGTAAATTCACTGGTTATTGAACGCTTCATATTACCTGTATCTACAGGAGCAAGATTTTGCATATTCTTGTTCATGTTTGCGGTATTACTTTTAACAACATGCTTAACATCATCAAGCGTGGCATTTCCCCTCAACTTCTTTTGCAAGGCATCAATCCCAGTTATTTTCATTGGCTTACCTCCTGCAAAATAAAAGTGTTTCGCTCACTTGGATTGCGGTAAGTCGTTAAAGCCCACTTTTTATTATCAAACTCAATGTAATCATATTCTGGCATAGTAAAAAGGGGCATCATTCGCATGACTTTTGCCCCTTGTTTAATATCTCCAAAAACTTTTGCACTTCTGTCAGTCCCAATATCAGTGATATTTGCACTAAAAACAGTTCTAGCAGGCTCTTTTTCAACCCATTCGCCTAAATCGGGGTCATAATGTGAGTCGGACGATTCTTTTATAAAAGTAACTTCATCTAAATATCTCAATACAATCTGAACCTCCCAATCTTCTTATCGCCCTCAGCTTCTTTTGATTTTTGCCATGCTTCAATCTCGCTGGCATACTCATCAAAGTCAGATTCTGCAAATGTCATACTTAGTCCCTCTTGTGAGTAAGACTGCATCCCCTCTTGACCAATTCTATTGAATCGTTTTAAAACAACGTCCATAACAATATAATCAAGCTCTGACGGCACCTCTTTTATACTAGAGCCGATGATAACAAGCAGCCGTTCGCGAGTTCTCTTTTCAATAACTTCTAAACGTTCCTCTGGTGTTCCACTAAGAAGGCTTTTTATATCTTCAGTTAATGACATGTGCACCTCCCTATCCTGCAGGAGTTACTGTGACTTCACAAGTTGCTGTTTTACCATTTGATGTTGTAACTGTGATTGTCGATGTTCCTTCTGCAACTGCTGTAACTTTACCTTGAACTGGTGTTACTGTTGCAATCGATGTATCACTTGATGCAAATTGAACCGACTTATCTTCTGCATTTTCTGGTGTTACTGTTGCTGTTAACGTTTCATTTGCCCCAACTGCGAGTGATAACGTTGTTTTATTCAACGTTACACCCGTAGGGGCTACGCTTTTTTTACTGTTGCTTTAAGGATCGCTTTCTTATTCTTTTCTGGTAAATGTTTGCCGTACTTAGCCGCAGCTTGAAGCGCAACACCCGCAAAGTCTTCTGAATCCATTGCACGAGCAATTTGAATACCTACCCCCGCAACACCTACATTATCTGCTGCAAAATATGCTACTTCATCCGTTTGGAATTTTTCGTCTGGAAGCTCTACAAGAATAAATCCTTTAAATTTGTAAAGTGTTTGTTCATCCACATTTGCACTTGAATTTTTAGCAGTTGTAGCAAGCTTAGAATCAATAAGGAGATCATAAACATCTGCATTAACATAGGCGACCCAAGCGACAGCATTCGATACGTTGTTATTTACAAATTTCTTGTGAGCTTCAGAGAAGAGCTTAGTCACTGAAGTTTCATCTAAAGTAACTTCAAGATTTTCACTTGCATTTTCTGAAAGAGCTTTTCCAAGTAATGTATCAACATATTGGGCCCACGCTACACCGTGAAGTGCCAAACGATCTGCAACAACTTGGTCTTTAATATCGTTTACTGTGAAATCATCAATACCTTCATTGATTGCCAAAGGTTTTTCATAATTCACAGAAGTATTTACAGATTTAACTTCCTTACGTTCTCCGAAACGTGAAGTAGAGCCTGTACCTGTTCCAAACCCTGTATTTTCATCAGTTGAATATTCTTGAATAACCACATCGGTATCACTTGTTTTCAACTCAAGGAATGTGTCGCTTTGAGAGATTCCATCCTTGACTTGTAGCACGCCACCGAATGATCGAAGGAAAGCTGTTTTCTTTGCGAAAAGGTCTGGTAGAACACCAGTAAATTGTTTTGTAAAAAGTTTAATTGCCATAATTTTTCTCCTAATTATTAATATTTTGCGACTGCTTGTTTAAAAGCATCCACTTCTTGTTGTCCTGGCACCTTTTTAGGTGTTACTCCAGTGTTTCGTTCTTTTTCCCACTGAATACGTTGATTTTCAAGCAAGCCGAAGAATGTTTTTACATTGCTATAAGTCTTTTCTTCATCAACATCAACCAATAGAGCAAGCTCTTCAGCTTTAAGAGCAATTCCGCTTTCTTTTAATACTTCGTCAGCTTCACTAGTAATATTAGAAAGCTTGATTTGTGCTTTTAAGGCTGCAATTTCGTCATCTTTTTCTTTTTGGAGGTCTGCGGCTTTTTCTTCGTCAGATTTTTCTTTAATCGACTTTTTGCCACCTTTTTCCAATTCTTCAATACGTGCCAAGGCTTGCTCAAGTTGTGTTTTTGTTTCATTTTTATCAGCTTGTTCTTTACCAATACGCTTTTGAAGTTTTTCAATGACTTTTTCTGGGTCTACTGGTTCTTTTTCATTGCCTGGATCGGGATTATCTTTTGGATTATCGCCTCCAGCTGGTTCTGGTTCTCCGCTTGGTTGTGGTTCAGGCGTCCCTGCCGCTCCTTGGGGATCATCAGCGAAAAGTTGTAAATCAAGTGGTAAAAGTGTTTTTTGTTCCATTTCTGGTTCCTCCTACTCGCATTTAAAGACTTGGGAGTCTGATTTTACTCGTGTTTTATTTAACGTCCACTACAATCGGAAACGGACAAAAGAAAAGCACTCGTCAATGACAAATGCTATTTATTTTTACGTTTTGTTCTTATTTCTTCAATTGCTCTGTCAAGCTCCGCTTTGTCTTCAAAGGCTTCTTCGTATTCCCGTTGACTGATTACCCCGCGCTTGCGTAAATCAGCCCAAAAAGCAACTTCATCAACATAAGGAACCGTTGAACATTTACAGTTAGGATGCATGTTAGGTGCATTTTCTCCGGGCAACATATCTTTAACATTAAAAATTTTGTCACGAAGAGGCGAACAAATACGACAAGCATTAGGCTCTGCGATAAATTTATATTGCTCTATCTCCGCCTCATCGTAACTTTGTTTTTGAATTGCTGTTTGAACACGTGTTGTTTCCGTAATCATCAGGCGCTGTGCATTGTAGGTTGCGTTTGCTCTACCTTTTTCAGTCATATACTTACGCAGTTCACTTGCCAGGGCTTTTGGATTCTTTCCTTGTGTAACTCCACGAATAAGCAATTTTTCCAAGTCTGCTTTCAGTTCATATTGATACTGCCATAAGCTATTAGAAAAACTCGCTATAGTTTCTTTAAATCCGCTCGCTATTACGGCCTGTATTAGACTTGAATAGCCATCATTAGGAACACTTAAACCAAGTATTCCCGCTTGTCTTTCAAATTCTGCTAAAGCGACTTCTGAAAGCTGAGTGCCCATATACTTTTCTAACTCGTCAAAAACATCTATTAATTCCAAACCTATATTTGCTTTTAAGAGTTCTAAACGGTTCGTCCGCATAGTCACGTTATAAAGCTTCAAAGCGTGATTTGCAGCGTGTGAAAAATCTTTGTCTTTAACCAACTTTTTCGCCTTTTTGGCAAAGGATTTGACATCCATTTTATCAGCACGCTTCATGGCTTCATCTACAGATATCCCTTCAGAACCTGCAAAGGCTGCCCAGTTGGCATTGATTTCTTTCTGGATAGCTTCCTGGGCTTCAAAGAGTTTATCCATGATTTGTGTCATACGTTTTTTATCATCTTTAATTTGTTGAGCTTGCCAAGCTTTTTCACGCTTTACCCAATAATCTGGAGTTTTCATAAGTTACCCCTTTATGATTGGACCTTATAGTGAAAGTATTTTTTGAAATTTATCCCAATATCTTCTATAAGTTTTTCTATCATTTTAGCTGCCAATCGTTTGTTGAAAAATGATACAATCCTAATCTTTAAGACACTTAATTTATAGATTAAACGCTTCTTAACAATGGCCTCCACTTTAATTTTGCTCATTACTTTCCTCCGTCACTTTTTTATCAATATCAAACACTGGATTATCAGTTTTTTCCTTATTAATTCGCTCTATTTCTGTCTTAACATCAGGAACAACAGATAAAACACTTAAAGCAGTTTCTTCACTTGTCACTCCCATGAGAAGTGTAGCTGTCTCAGCTTGTTCTTTAATATCCTTAGGCTCATTACGAGTAAAGGAGTACTCAATATCTTTCCATGAGTCTTTCCCGGCTTCGTTAGTTGTTAGACTACAAAATAATTTATAACGCTTGTTGAGTGAAGATTGAAATTTACGTTGGAAAGATAAAGCAAGGTTACTCATAGCTTGTAGCTTATAAGCCAATGCAACACCGCTTGATGAGCCAAAAGATTCATCAGAAATATTAGCAACCATACTTGTAAGGAAAACCAATTTTTCTAATCGATCTAATAAATTTTCTGTTTGAGCATCACTATCAGGCTTTTCAAGAAACTTAACATCAACCTTACTATTCCCCTCTGAATCTCGCGCATAGTAATTAATGACTCGATTGCTTCGAATATTTTTTAAATCTTCTCCCTCAACTTCAGCACCGAGAAATGCTAGGTACTGATCACTGAAATAGTCTACATCATTTGCTTTCTCACTAATAGCTTTGTTAAAAGCGTTAACCAATGGTATTACAGATTCAAAGACGCTCATTCTCTCTTCGTTAAAATAAAATTCAACAACAGGAAGTTCTGGATAAGGATTGTAAGTTCTATCTCCAAAACTTAAATCGCTAGCTTCCCCATTGATTTCAATCGTCTCAAGTAATGTATAAACTTCTCCTTGAATTTTGCCTTCATCATCAACACCATATCTCACTGCAAACAAAGGCTCTTCTTTGATTGAGTCATCATAGACCATAAACATATTTTCAGGAGTGTTATAAATAACGTTTGTTTGTGTAGTTTCATCTTGATAAATTAACTCAAAAGCCCGGCCATAAATACATGCCATCTTAGCAAGTTCCGACTCTTCATCTTCCATGTCATTTAAATTATCAAATGACTGCAGCTTTTCTAACACTTTAGAGTCTTTATGTGATTTCTTAACAGGTATCCCATTAAAATATCCCGTAAAAGTATCTACAATATATTTTGGAAAATTCACAGCTAACCGATTATCCGGTTTCCAACTATCCTTAGGATCCTGTGTGGCGATATCCATAATGCCTTTATACATGTTGATTAAATACTGATAGCGTGCAATTTCTTCTTTGTGTTTTTCCATAAACTTTTTCACTACCTCAGGAGTAATTTCTCCATCTTTTGAAAAAGTCATGAGTTTAATTGGTTTAATATCCAACTATAATCCTCCTTGAAATGATTTTAATTTGGCTTTTTGCTTACCATTCATGGATTCAGCAATACCCGTTGTTGCATCTGGTGCATCATCATGTTTGTTTTTACCTTCTTTTTGGTAAGTTGTCATAGCTTGATAGTATTCTGGAAAACGTATACGCCAGTCGCTTGGAAAGCGTACGTGCTGCTCAATCCAATAGCTGTTGGAATAAATACGAGCTTCTTTATTATTTCCTTGATAGAAGTCCTCTACAGCGCAAGCAACATTTCCTTGTATCTTTTCTCGTACTGAACGAGCAAAAGACCGACCACCATTGTTGCGCTCGATCCTTGATACATTTACTTTATGAGTGATTAATTGTTGAGCTACTGCTTTTTCTGTGTACTCCATTGGTTTTTGTGTGTAAACAACATCTAGGACATCCGCAAAGCCGTCTGAGGTTTCTCCCCATACAATAGAGCAAAGATAGTCTTTACCAGTGTCCGCCGTATCACAGTAATTCCAAATCTTAACGTAGTTTGAGCGTGATTGATAAGTTTTAAACTCTCCATACAAGCGACCTTTAATATCAATTGGTTCTTGTTGGTAGTTTGCACTTGCAATATCTGGGCCCATTGTCTTTACTTTACGCTTATAATCTTCCAAAGTAAGTACATCATCACAAAGCATTTCGTTTGTTTGTTCATTGTAGGCTTTAAGATTAACATGCTTCACTCTGTAACCATTTTGAGGTAACTCTCTTAAAGCCCGTCCTGCTAGGTCTTCACTGTGCCAACGTGTCATGTTAATAATTATCTTACCGCCTGATTCCAAGCGTGAAAGCATGGTATTAACAAACCATTCCCAGTGCTTATCTAAGACTGCTACATTGTTTGCCTCCTCAGCATTTTTGATAACATCATCAATGATAATAATATCAGCACCAAAACCTGTCGCAGTACCTGTTGGAGAAGTTGCGAGATAGTTATTATAACCATCTTCCAAACTCCAAAGGTTCATTGCACCATCACCAAATTTTATTTTGGCATCAAAGATATCTGAATAAACAATCTTATTCACGTCTGCTTTTGTTTCTTGGATAGTGTTACGCACATTTTTAGAAAAAACTGTGGATAAGGTTTCGTTATATGATCCGGTCATGATTTTCTTTGTATGGTCATTCCCCAGAATCCATTCAACAAAGCGCCCAAGCGAAAGAGACTTCCCGTGACGTGGTGGCATATTTAAAACTAATACATCGTGTTCATCATCATTTAAAAAGGATTGAAATTCATTACACACAGAGACCAAATAAGCCCTGTCTCGCTTATAAAAGCTAGGCATAATCAAATTACAATAGTCAAAGAAAAAGCGCTTAGCCAGCTCAATTTTAGCCCCTAGCGCAATCTTATCCATCTCTACTTGCCAACTTTCTAAGCTCGTCCACACTTAATTCAGCAAAAGGATTAGTTTTTACTTCTCCAGATAGCTCTACCTTACTAGTATAGTCACCATCCATCTTATTAAGCGTGTCTATTGCTTTAATCATATCAGCTTCTTTTTCAGCGTTTTGTGCTATGTCCGATAAAGCTACCATTCGCTCTTTCCGAGTCATAATCGCAGCATCTTGAGCTTCTTCTTGAAGTTCTTTATACCTACCCAAAACCTCACTAACTTTAAATAATTCACTAGCTCTGTTATCGACTGTAACATCTTTCCAGCGTTCAGCCTTAGGGAAAGCTTCACGATAAGAAACTCGTTGACTCTTGCCAGCAATCAGGCATTGAACAAATTTTTCGTGTCTTGCATTTTCTAATATTGGCATAAGTCTCCTTTCCAACAATAAAAGGCTGCCCAATGGACAACCTGTAATAAAATAGCAAGTCAGGGAGTCGAACCCTGAGCGCCTACGTTTCCGTACCGTGCTTGCTACGCTGTAAGCCCTTGACTCCTAGAAAGTCCTATGGGTTAATCAGCAAAGGGAGTCTAGCTCCCAAAAGATAAATAACCCCGTTGTGAATGTAACGACAATCACTGTACAGTCGCAAGTTGCCTTGCTGTTTTTATGGATTCAAACCAAGGGAATATTATTATCAACCCTCATTACGACTGTACGAATCGAACGTACATAAACTCCAAGGTCGCAACACAAGAAACTAATAAAAAATTATCTAGCGCCATTCATGGGATCACGCCACACCATAAGACTTAAGTAAGCCTTCCAACTTACAAAAGTCAAACAATTTCAGCACTCTTTGTTCACCGAGACTTACAATTTTGTGTTCTGCCGAATTGTTCATAATACAAGT
>ERZ773186.595-NODE-595-length-33793-cov-30.372636_pt1 | contig 33793 bp, 32 predicted proteins | sample MGYA00581000_ERZ773186 | MGnify/ENA primary metagenome ERZ773186 (study PRJEB29015, sample SAMEA2737752) | human gut metagenome | biome: human gut; feature: human-associated habitat; material: faeces | place: China | collected 2012 ...
TTTGAGCCGCCACCCGCATACAGCTGGCTATGGCCATATCGGAACCAAATATACCATCAATATCCCGATATTCCTTAAACAGTTTTTCGGCTGTTGCCAAAAAATCCTCATAGGTAAAAGCATTCCAAGGCATTTCCAAAATATCCGTTGTCACGCCATGCTGCCGCATGGTTTCGTGAAATACCCTGTGGTAATCATTAGCAGGAGTGTGCACCCCCTGATACCCCTCAATACCAATGACATGATGACAATCATGCTGTAAAAAAGCCTCTGCCGCCAGCCGGCCACCTGTGCAATGGTCACAGTGAACAATGGGAATATTGTCGTTGAGGTAACGGTCAAAGGCAATAACTGGCTCCTTTAAGCCCTCATAAATAGACACATCCAGAGAATGAGCCCCCATTATAATGCCATCCATGGTTTGTCTTTTTAGCATTTCAATAAATTTCCGCTCTGAATTTTCCTTGTATTTGGTACAGCAAAGCATCATCTTATAGCCCAGGCTGTACAGCTCTGTTTCCAAAGCCTCTGCCAGCTCAGAGAAAAATGGATGGGAAATAGATGGTACGATAACTCCGATAATATTCGTCCGCTGCAGGGACAAATTCCTGGCCATTTCGCTGGGTATATAATTCAGCTTTTCCACAGCTGCTTCTACCTTGAGACGGGTTTCCTCAGAAACATAGCCTTTTTTATTCAACACCAAAGATACCGTACTAGGTGCTACCCCGGCTTCCTTTGCAACATCCTTGATTCTTGCCATATCCTCTTCCTGCAAAATCTCCTTATACCAACAAAAACACTATGCCTTGGCAATGAATTTTTTTACTTCTGCCACACTGCGATTCAATACCAGCTCCTCTGGGAAGTCAATTTCCGTCAACAACTTCTGAGCTTCCTCAAAACAGCCTACCCAGGATGGATCATGGGCATCGGAATCCACAATAATAGGAGCTTCATACTGCCGGCACAAGGACAACATTGTTCGATAATTTTCTACACAGTTCCAACGATATTCCGGCTTCAAAAAGGAGCTATTGTTAACCTCCAAAGCCACATGATATTCCTTGGCTGCCTGCACCAATCTCTCATAATTCAGTGGCGTATGGTCATCATCTGGATGGGAAACGAATTTGATCCGGGGATGCTTCATACAGCTAATGAGATTGTCTGTATTCTGCTCCCGGCCTGCATCCTTGTAGCAACAGCTGTGAATGCCCACAATGCCATAATCAATCTGATTGTCCAGCACATTATCAGGCATATCCAAGGTGCCGTCCTGCAACACATTTATTTCACTGCCAAATAACAGCTCTACCCCATACAGCTTTTTAGGCACCAAATGCAAATTGCAATAATATATATCTTCTACTGTGCCTTGCATAGAGGGAGAATGTTCTGTAATCCCTAGCAGCTTCAATCCCTTTTCCGCTGCTCCCTGGGCCATTTCTCTAATGGTGCCATAGGCATGTCCGCTGGCAATAGTATGAGTATGCATATCTAATTCAAAATTCATTTTGAGGCCTCCGTAATTTCATCTCCATTTCAATCTCGTTTCTATTGTAGGCCAAAAAACAAGGAAAAACAAGATTACATTTGTTTTTCAACCAATTTGGACAAAAAAATACTGCTGTATCCCCAAAGGCATACAGCAGACAGACTGTAGACAAATATGGCAGCGAGTGTGGATAACTCGCTGCCATATTTGTCTACGGTCTGACCGCCTACTGATTGGTTAATAGGCGGTTTATTTTTACTTTATCTTCTACCGCGGCTGGCGTTTTTGGCCTTATCTCTCAATCGTCTGGAGCGATTGTTACGGCCCTTATGCTCTGAACCCTTGCGGTTGGCATAACGGCTCTTGGCCTGCTTGGACTGTTCCTTTTCGGCAGCAGCCTTTTTGGCAGCCATTTCCCGCTCCCGCTTTTCCCTTTTAAGACGTGAAGCCAGACTACGAGAGGACACATCCTTCTGGATATGGTTCTTAATGCCGGCCTCAATACGCCGCAGCTGGGAATACTGGCGAGCATTAACAAAGGTAATAGCTGTACCCTGCTGACCTGCTCTGCCTGTACGGCCAATGCGATGAATATATTCCTCTGTATTGCGAGGCAAATCATAGTTAAAGACATGAGTTACCCCTTCAATATCCAGCCCTCTGGCTGCAATATCTGTAGTAACCAAAATCTGTAGCTTGGCCTCCCTGAACTTCTTCAGGACATTAGTTCTCTGCAACTGGGACAAATCCCCATGAAGCTCATCAGCCAAATAGCCTCGACGGGCCAAGGCCATAGCCACCTGAGAAACCCGGCTCTTGGTACCGCAAAATACCATAGCCAAATATGGATTCTGCTCGTTAATCAGCTCACACAGCTTGTCCAGCTTGGAATCCTCTACCGTATCCACAACCCGCTGCTGAATATTGTCCAAGGTAATATTCTCAGTCTTGATAATTACATGCTGGAAGTTCGTCATATAGCGATGAGCCAGAGCCTTTACCTTGTCCGGCATGGTGGCAGAAAACAGCATAATCTGTCTATCTCTGGCCATAGTACCCAGAATCTGCTCCACATCCTCCAAAAAGCCTCGACGCAGCATTTCATCTGCTTCGTCCAGCACAATGCGATTGGTATTAGCAAAGGTAATGGTCTTGCGACGCATATGATCCAGAATACGCCCCGGGGTACCAATAATCACATGAGGCTCTCTCCCCAGCTTCTGCTTCTGGCGTTCAATATCCTGACCGCCATAAATAGCTAGAGAACGAACTCCATTGGCTTTCCCCAGCTGAGCTGCCACCTTGGCAATCTGCAAGGTCAGCTCTCTGGTAGGAGTAAGAATCAAGGTCTGAATATTATCAGCCTGCACCTTGATTCTATCATAGATAGGCAGGAGAAAAGCCAAGGTCTTGCCTGTACCGGTCTGAGCCTGCACAATAGTATCCTTGCCATTTCGCAGGGCAGGAATGGCCTCTGCCTGTACCGGGGTGGGCTCCTTGATGCCCAATTTCTCCAAGGACTGGCACAAATACTCAGATACACTTAAATCATAAAATGTTTTATTTGCCATTTTTATGCCTCGTACATTTTAGCCAATCTTGCCTGTACATCCTCATCAGCCAGGAAATCATCATAGCTGGTAAGCTTATCAAATACTCCCTCTGGAGTCAGCTCAATAATTCTATCTGCAATGGTCTGAACAAACTGATGGTCATGGGATACAAACAGCAGGGTACCCTTGAAGTTAATCAAACCATCATTGAGAGCAGTAATGGACTCCAAATCCAAATGATTGGTAGGCTCATCCATCAGTAATACATTAGCACCGCTCAGCATCATCTTGGACAGCATACAGCGAACCTTCTCACCACCGGAGATAACAGAGGCCTGCTTCAAGCTTTCCTCACCACTGAACAGCATACGGCCCAGGAAGCCACGAACAAAGGACTCATCTGGATCCTTGGAATACTGCCGCAGCCAATCGGTCAGGCTCAGCTCACAGCCCTCAAAATATTCAGTATTATCATTTGGCAAATAAGCCTGGGTAGTGGTTACACCCCATTTGAAGGAACCCTCATCTGGCTCCATCTCACCCATGAGAATCTGGAACAGAGCGGTCTTGCCGGCACTATTAGGGCCAGTAAAGGCAATCTTATCTCCCTTACGCACGGTAAAGGAAACATTGTTCAATACCTTCTCCCCGTCAATAGTCTTGGAAATCCCCTCTACCAGCAGCAGCTGATCTCCAGCCTCACGGTCAGGAGTAAAGGCAATATAAGGATAACGGCGGGAGGATGGCTTAATATCATCCAAGGTAATCTTATCCAGCAGCTTCTTACGGGAAGTAGCCTGCTTGGACTTGGACGCATTGGCTGCAAAGCGGGCAATAAAGGTCTGCAGCTCTTTGATTTTTTCTTCCTTCTTCTTGTTAGCATCCTTGGCTAGCTGGAGAGCCAGCTGACTGGAATGATACCAGAAATCATAGTTACCAACATAAAGCTGAATCTTGCCAAAGTCAACATCAGCAATATGGGTACATACCTGATTCAGGAAATGACGGTCATGGGATACAACAATAACAGTGTTCTCGAAGCCTGCCAAGAAGTCCTCCAGCCAGTTAATGGAAGCCAAATCCAAATGGTTGGTAGGCTCGTCCAACAGCAGAATATCTGGATTGCCAAAGAGAGCCTGAGCCAAAAGCACACGTACCTTCAAGGCAGGATCCAGCTCAGACATCTTCTGATAGTGATACTCCTCACCGATACCCAAGCCATTCAACAGCTTAGCTGCATCAGACTCAGCATCCCAACCGTTCAACTCAGCAAATTCAGCCTCCAGCTCGCCAGCACGGATACCATCTTCATCACTGAAATCAGGCTTGGCATAAATAGCATCCTTTTCGTCCATAATGTCTACCAGATGCTGATTACCCATAATAACAGTACGAAGAACCTCATACTCATCAAAGGCAAAGTGATCCTGCTTCAATACAGACATACGCTCGCCAGGGGTAATATCAATAGAGCCCTTGGTTGGCTCAATATCGCCACTCAAAAGCTTCAAAAAAGTAGATTTACCAGCACCATTGGCACCAATAACGCCATAGCAGTTGCCCGGAGTAAATTTGATGGATACATCCTTAAACAGGACACGTTTACCAAATTGCAGGGTTACGCCGCTAGTTGAAATCATTTTTATCTATACCTCACATCTCTATTATTTGTTAACACACTTAGGAATTTAAAATTCCCTGATAATAATCCTCCAGAATACTCTGGCCATAGCCTACACCAGGCACTGCCCAGCGGCCATTCAAATCCTTCCACTGAGTCAGGGTGTTGCTGCCATAAGACCGACGCACCAATTCATAGCGGGGATCTACAATATTGTCCTGAGGAGGCTCCACAGAAGCATAGGCCAGCAAATGCTGGATATGAGCCTTTACCCCCAGTCTAGGAGTAGCAAAATAAGCCCCCTGAACCGTAGCACTGGTGGTACCCAAACCACAATAATTATTCTGAGCAGGAATTACAGTACCGCCATAGCGGAAATAACCAGTTTCCTTCAAGGCCTGAGCAAAAGCAATATCTGGACGGATACCGGTTCTGCTTCCTTCCTCATAATAGTAGGAAACCAACTCCTGTGGACTAACATTCAGCTTAGGGTTGGGATTGTGCTTGAGAAGATAACGAACACACTGCTCCTGGGTAGCCACCGCACCACCCATAATCATATTATCATCTCTGCTGGCGATAGCAGCCTTCTTATCAGGTTCGGCCTCACGTGGATGCAAAATCTGATAAATACGCTCCTGAAAGCTCAGCTCCCTTTCAGTGTCCATAGCCTCCACCTGCTGACCAGCTTCAGCCTTTTGGGCCTTTTTCACCTTCTTGGCTATGGTATTATGCTGGGCAGTCTGACTTTGCTGTCTATTAACCTTGACCACTGTTCTAGTTTTACTGCCATCCTTAATAGCAATAGATGCCTCTACATTCACTGCACCGGAAAACAACAGCAGGCTTAAACCGCAGGCTGCAATGGATAAAATCTTTTTAGTTTTCACAATCTATGCCCCCAACGCAAACACAATTAAAATAATGGTATATATAATATCATGAAAGCAGTATACTATGCAACTGCTCTCATGTCTCTGTCTCCTCAATGGACTTGTGGAGAATATCTTTGCCTAGAACCGTAATGGAATAATACAGTCCCACGAAAAATGGCAGATATTCCGCAATAAACCGCCAGGCAACAGCCAAAATTCCCACCGTGCCTGCTGGTACACTATTGCTGAACAGCAGCACAAAACCGCCCTCGGCAATACCGGAACCTCCCGGAGTAGGAGAAAAATACAGCAGAATATTCAAAAACATCATTCTGCCCATTACTGTCAGCCAATCCACCTCTGCCCCCAAGCCCAACATCAGGCAAGGAACCACCATGTAGATAAAAATCAAACTCAGACCTGATTCAAAAAATACCCGAATCAGAGAAGTAGGGGATTTGACCAACATCTGGATGCCAGTTTTGCTATCTCGATAAACATTAAGAAATTTTCGCCGCACATTATGTGAGGAAATCCGGCGAGAAATCCGCACAGCCATATAATCACAGGCATTGTAGCGAATACCATAAACCAGCAATACCATTAACAGCAATATACCTGAACCTACTGCCACCATAACATCATTGGATACTCCCGGCAAAATCCCTGCATCATGTAGAAAGACAAAGGGCAGACAGCAGGCCAGAAACAAAATGGAAACAATAGTGCGGACCATAGCCAACACCGCAGCCTTGCCGGCAGGTATCCCGGCCTTTTGCAAGAACATAATCTGGGCAATGGCTCCTGCCGCCGCTCCCGGCCCCAGCATAGCCAGAAAATAATTACCAAAAACCACCTGTACAGACTGCTTCAAGGTAATACGTTCCCCTGATATTTTCACCAGATGCATCAGCCTTGTACCATCCAATATAAGGCCAATGGTAATAGCCAAAATAGCCAATGCCACTGACCAAGGCTGAAATACATGGAGATTGCGAATGGTATTAATATCCACAGTGGAATAAATAACCACGCCGGATATTACCAATATAAACAATGTTAAAAGTAAAATTCGTCCGTAGACCTTATTCATGAGTTAACTCCTTGAAGGATATAAGCTCTATCTTCTGCTGCCGTAAATAACTCATAGCTTCCTCAGAGGTTACAGAAGCCAGCTCTTCCTCCCAGTGATACTGCCAATCATAGACACTGCCCAAAGCCTTGGCATCACAACCAGGATGAACCATAATCTCCGAAATCCCATCAGGCAGGGCCTTCAGAATATTCAGGAAATATTTTTTCTCCATATGGCCTCCTGCCAACATACCAAAGAAGTGCTCAGGCATCGTTATATTATAACATTTTGCCCGGCGTCTTGCCAACATGGCACAGGCAGTAAGTCCACATTTTGCTAGTCGGCGAAACATACCGCTATGATAGCCTCCCGTAAAACCAAAGGCTTCTCCTGGATAACGCATCCTATGAATATTATATTTTTTCATTAGCTCCAAGCAGATTTCCGTTACCCCAGGCAGAGTATGAAGATGCTGGTGGCTGTCCAAATGGGTAATATTCAAGCCCAAAGACATAGCTTTGGCAATCTGAGCCTCACACTCTGCGTAAAGCTGTCCCTTATCAATCTGTCCCTGCAAATATTTCTTGATAAAAACCATATGGTCAGCATGAAAATGTCCCTGTTCATCCACCAAGGTGGATACCTTGTCCAAAGGCAGTACAGGCTTTTCTGCCACCAGAGTAATATGAATTCCGATTCCCAGTTCAGGGTTCTGCCGGGCCAGCTGGCTAGCCTCCTCCACAGCTGCCCCCGTGGGCATCAGGGAGGTACTTCTCAAGCACCCCTGCTGATACCCTTTAATAACAGCCTTATTTACCTCAGTATGAAGGCCAAAATCATCTGCATTTACAATTAGCTTTTTCAAAACCTACTCACCTATTGTTTCCTCATGTGCAGCATAGGCACTATGATTATGAATGGATTCAAAATTTTCACAAGCCAGGGAGAACCAACCCAATCCCTCTAGACCACGCATAGCCAGCACACCATCCCGAAGAATATCCTCTACAAATTTAGGATTTTCATAGGCGGTTTCTGTAACGTATTTTTCATCCTCCCGCTTCAGCAAAGGATAAATCTGACAGGAAGCCTGCTTTTCCAAAAGTTCCACCAAATCTTCAATAAGAATACATTCATAGCCTGGGCGGAACCTTAACTCCGCAGCCAAAATCCCCCGCTGATTATGAGCCCCATAACGGGAAATCTCCTTACTGCAAGGACACAAAGATGTATATGGCACTTTTACTCCCAGAGTAAATTCCAGAGCTTTGCCTCTAGACATCTTCCCTGCAAAGAAGCAATCCACATCCAACACGGAACAGCGGCCGCTAACAGGAGCCTGACGCTCCACAAAGTATTTGAAATCAATTCTAATAGCTGCCTCTTCGGCCTGCAGCTTGTCTAGGGCTTCACTTAATATTTCCGCCATCTCTGGCTCCGCCAGTGGCTTGGTGGACCAAGGATTCAGAATCTCCAAAAAACGGCTCATATGAGTGCCCTTGTATTCCATAGGCAGAGCTACGGTAAAGCATACCTTGGCTGTTACCTGCTGATAACCTTCTGCCTTGGTTTTTATCAGAAACGGCAAATAGGCATCCTTGATGCCTACACGCTGAATGGCAATCCCTCGCTGGTCAATACTATTCTGAACGTCCTTCACTGAATCACCTGCTTATCTATTAACATCATTTTCATATTCTACAGGATCTACCACACCAGCCTCACGGAAGCCCTTCAGGCGCAGCTTGCAGCTATCGCAAACGCCGCAGGCCTTGGCCCCTCCATTATAACAGCTATGGGTAAACTGCAAAGGTGCCCCTAAACGATTGGCCAGTTGCACAATCTCTTTCTTGGTCAAATCCTGCAAAGGAGTTTCAATGCGAATATGTCTGCCATCTGCCGCCCCTGCCTTGGTGGCATAATCAGCCAGATCTTGGAATTTGGCAATAAACTCTGGACGACAATCTGGATAACCAGAATAATCTACCGCATTAACACCGATAAATATATGATCTGCCTCAATAACCTCAGCATAGCCCAAGGCATAGCTCAAAAAGGTTAAATTTCTGGCAGGCACATAGGTTACAGGAATATCGTTATCCTCGTGAACAATCTCCCCCTCTGGCACCTGAATATCATTATCGGTAAGGGCAGAGCCTCCCACCTGATCCATATTGGTTTCAATAATCAAATGTTTTTTTACCTGATAAAAATCTGCTATCTTTTTGGCTCCCTCCAGCTCAATGCTGTGACGCTGATGATAGTCAAAGCTAATAGGGTACAAATCATAGCCCTGCTCCTTGGCTACTGCCATACAGGTAGTAGAATCCAAACCGCCAGATAACAAAATAACTGCTTTCTTCATTGTTTTTCTCCTTTTTTAGCAAAGTTCATTAACCACGGCCGTGAAGCTTTTTGATAGTAGCAGGAATATCCTTGCTCTTGTACACAGCAGATCCAGCTACCAGCACAGTTGCCCCAGCATCAATAATAGACTGAGCATTTTCCTCGTTAACGCCACCGTCTACCTGCAGTTCAGCCTGAGAACCTATCTCATCCAAAGCCTTGCGAATTCGCTGCAGCTTGCTTATGGAACCAGGAATAAACTTCTGTCCGCCATAGCCAGGATTCACAGACATAACCAGCACCATATCCACATCTGGCAGCAGTTCCTCAATCATAGCAATAGGAGTGCCAGGATTCAGGGATACGCCAGCCTTGCAGCCTAAAGCATGAATAGCCTGAATCATGCGATGAGGATGCTTGGCAGCCTCCACATGGAAGGTTATATAATCTGCCCCAGCCTTGGCAAAGGCTTCAATATGGGTATCAGGATGCTCTACCATGAGATGTACATCAAATACAGCATCAGTTACAGGACGAATAGCCTTCACAATGCCTGCTCCCAAAGTAATCTCTGGCACAAAGGTACCATCCATAACATCAATATGGACAAATTCTGCCCCTGCATCTACAACTTTTTTTACTTCTGCTCCCAAATTAGCAAAATCTGCGGAAAGGATGGAAGGAGCGATTTTTATCATATCAATAAGCCTTCTTTCTCTCATTAATTGTTTGCAAAATATTCAAATAAGCCTCATAACGGGCCTGACAAATAGCCCCTGCTGCCACAGCCTCCTTAACAGCACAATCCGGCTCATGGCTGTGAGTACAGGTATTATAATAACATTTTTCAATGTAAGGACGGAACTCTGGGAAATAATGAGCCAACTGAGCTTTGTCTATATTTTCCAGCTCTGCAGCACTAAAGCCAGGGGTATCCACCACCGTGCCTCCCTCTGGCAATGGCAGCAGACAGGCCGCTCTGGTGGTATGCTTGCCCCTTTTAATCTTGTCACTGATTTTGCCAGTGGCCAGCTCCAAATTGCTATCTACCGCATTGAGAAGAGAGGACTTTCCTACCCCGGAGGGGCCGGCAAATACCGTTACCCGCCCAGTAAGCAGATTTTTCAATTCCTGAATCCCCTGACCTTCCTGAGCCGAAACCATTAACAATTTATAACCAGCCTGCACATAGTCCTGCAAAAAATCCACCTTTTCCTCCAGCAAATCACATTTGTTAATACAAATAACAATCTCTGGAATCCCAGACCACTCTGCCAAAACAAGGAAGCGATTCAATAACAGCTGATTCAAATCCGGCTGGCGGGCTGCAAAGGTTATCAAAACCTGATCAATATTGGCCACAGCAGGTCTTTTCAGCAAAGTTCGCCTAGGAAGACACCTTTCAATTACACCGGTGCCGTCCTCCAGCATTTGATACTCCACATAATCGCCAGTAACCACTGCCCCCTTATTTCGCTTAATTCTGCCCCTCAGCCGGCAGGACAAAAGCTCCTCCTGTCCTGCCACCTGCAGATAGTAGAATCCATTATACATTTTTATAACCTGAGCTGTTGGCATAGCAATTCTCCTATATGCACATCCTATTTCCCACGAATTTACTGAGCTGCACCGGTGCTGGATTTGCCAGCATCAGTTTTGCCCTTGGCAGTAGCTGCTGAAGGGGTAGGAGCCTGATTGTTATCACTCTTGGCTCCACCACTGCTGCCAGAGGATATAATCAGGCTGACACTACCGCCTTCAGTGGTGGTACTGCCTGCTGACGGACTCTGACCGATAACAGTTCCCTTTGGCCTTGTGCTAGCTTCCTCACTAATTCCCCCCAGGGACAGGCCATTGGCCTCCAAATTAGATTTAGCACTATCTACACTAAGTCCAGTATAGTTCTGAACTGTAATTTCCTTCTTTTTCTCACCTAGACTTACAGTAATATCCACTGTCTGTCCTTTGGTAATCTTGGAACCGCTTCTTGGGTCCTGATTAATAACTGTACCTGCAGGTTCCTTGGCATTTTCCTCAAAAACAGCACCAAGCTTCAAGCCCATCTTCTTCAGCTTTTCCTCAGCATTACTGCGGCTCATACTCTTCAAATCCGGCATGGTCAGCTCCTGACCACCCTTGCTGACAGTAATGGTAACCAGCCGCTGTTCCTTAACCTTGGCTCCCGCTTCTGGATATTGAGAAACCACCTGACCGGCTGGCACCGAATCATCATTGGCCTCCACTATCTTTACCCGCAAATTCTTATCCTCCAAAATCTGCTGCGCCACCACAGAGGACTTGCCTACCACATCTGGCACGTTGATTTCCGCAGAGCTCCAGAACTTGCCAAAGGATAGGAAGGAACCTACAAAAAAGCCCATGAGCAAAATACCCACCAAAACAGCAATAAAGCCCTTGGATTTAAAAATAGATTTTTCCTCCTGTGGCTGGTACTGAGGCTGATAATCTTCTCTACTGCCTATTGGCTTATTAGCAGGACGTTCTGACCTCTGCTCCGCCATCATCTCCGGCGTGATGCGAGGTATCATTCTGGTAGCAAAAGGATCATTGGAAACTGCTTCCTGGCTAGCTCCTCTGTCTGCCAACATGGCTTTGGCCTGATTCAAATCAGCGTATAACTCCGTACTGTTAGGCCTATCGGCAGGATCCTTTGACATAGCCTTTTGCACAATAGCCTCCAGCACTGGAGGTATAGATGGATTCAGCTGTCTAATAGGCACTGGCTCCTCCTGCAAATGCTTCAGGGCAATGCTAACAGAGGTCTCACCATTAAAAGGCAGCTGCCCGGTCAACATTTCGTAAAGAACCACTCCCAGAGAATAAACATCTGATTTAGTGGTAATCACCGTCCCCTTAGCCTGCTCTGGAGAAAAATAATGCACAGAGCCCATGACGCTGCCACTGTAGGTCATGGTAGAAGCAGAAACTGCTCTGGCAATACCAAAATCAGTTACCTTGATATGACCATCAGGCATAACCAGAATGTTATGAGGCTTAATATCACAATGAACCAAATTATTTCTATGGGCAGATTCCAAAGCGCTGGCTATTTCCTTGGCAATCCGAACAGCCTCTATAGGCTCCAAACAGCCCTTCTGCTGGATAACCTCCTTCAGGGTAGGGCCTGATACATATTCCATAACAATGTATTGGCTTCCCCCATCCTCCCCAACATCGTAGATATTGACAATATTGGGATGAGCCAGCTTGGCTGCTGCTGTAGCCTCTCGACGGAATTTTTCCACGAATTCTGCATCGTTGGCATATTGCTGATGCAGAATTTTTACGGCAACTGCCCTATCCAGCAGCTTGTCCTGCGCCTTGTACACATCAGCCATGCCGCCACCGCCAATAAGCTCCTGCAGCTCATAACGTCTGGCTAAAATACGCTGTATCATGAAACTTTACCCCCTATTTTGCAAAATTTATCTATTCATTAAATCCTGTATAATTCTCCGGGCAATAGGTGCTGCTGTGGAGCCACCACCGCCACTATTTTCCACAATAATCCCAAAGGCTATGGTTCTGCCTGGCAGCTCTGCCGAGCCAATAAACCAACCGTGATCAGCACCAGCACTATTTTCTGCTGTGCCAGTTTTGCCTCTCACCTTGATACCAGATACGGCTGCAGCGCCGCCAGTACCATTTTCTACTACATTCTCCATATAACTATTAATCAAAGCTGCCCGCTGACTGGTAGTAACCTCCCGCCATTGAGCAGGCTCTCCCTTGCGAATACATAAGCCCTGAGGCGAAATTACTGCATCCACCATGTAAGGCACCATCATTTTGCCACCATTGGCAAAGGCCTGAGCCAGCATAGCCATCCGCAAAGGCGTTACCAGCAGGGAGGACTGGCCTAGACCTAGCTGGGCAATATCTCCCTGCTCCAGCTTGCCAAAATCCGGCAAATGAGAGGCAGTTTCCTGTATTTCTCCCTGAAAGGTATCCGCAAAACCAAAACGCTGGAAAGCATCCTGCAAGCCACTGCTTCCCATCCGCATAGCCAATGTACCAAAGGTAAAATTACAGGAATGAGTCAAAGCCTCCTTTAGATTTACCTTGCCGTGGACAGCTCCGTGACTTTCCTCGATATACTCATTACCAATTTGCAGCTTGCCTGTACAATTAAAGGTTTCATTCAAATCTGTAACCTTTTCATCCAAAGCTGCATCTGCCATCATGACCTTAATAGTTGAGCCAGGTGGGTATAAGCCCTGAGCAGCTCTATTCAGCAAAGGACTATCCTGCCGGTTGGACAGCTCTGACCACTGAGCCTCCACCACAGAAGGGTCCACTGCTGGCTTGCTAACCAGGGCCAGCACAGCCCCAGTATTGGCGTCCAGCACCACTACAGAGCCTCGATACTCCCCAAGAGCATCATAGGCTAGCTGCTGCAATCTGGCATCCACTGTCAGCTTAATATCATTACCTCTATCAGCCTGCAACAGCTGTCCTATAGGCCCCATGCCCCGCAGTTGTCTTGACTGACCAGATAGCTCATCTCCCAAGGTACTTTCCAGACCGGCACTGCCCAAGGTCTCCCCTACATAACCAGTAACAGGAGCCATAGCTGCCCCATAGGGATAGCTGCGCTGTCCCGGTGCATCGCTGTAGGCCAGCTTTTCACCATGAACATCCAATATACTGCCCCTAACCATATCCAAAGCTGCTCCCCTGCGATTCAAAGGATTGGCATTCAGCTCTGGACCTTGAATAAAGTCTATATAAAGCAGATAACAAAACAATAGACCAAAACAGCCTAGCAAAAAGAGACTGCAATGAAGAATCTGCTTTTTGATTGTCTTATCACCCATAGCTACTCCTTTTTGGCCATAGCCATTAACAAGCCTAGCATAATAAAGCCGGATACCATAGAGCTGCCGCCATAACTGATAAAGGGCAGGGTAATACCTGTCAAAGGCAGAAATTTTGTTACCCCGGCAATAATGATAAAGGCCTGTAGATAAAAGCTAATGGACAGTCCTGCGGCAATCAGCATATATAGCTCCTGACGACAAGCCAGAGCAATAGATATGCCACGATAGAAGAACAGTGTATAGGCCAGCATAACAGCTGTACAGCCTATAAGCCCCAGCTCCTCCCCAATAGCCGAAAAAATAAAATCTGTGTGCACCTCCGGTATCAGCCCCGGATGTCCGTGAGTCAAGCCAGTGCCCCAGGTTCCCCCAGCGGCAAAGGCAAAAAGGGATTGCACCACCTGATAGGCCTGACCAGCAGGATCCCCCCAGGGATTCAGCCAAATATCAAATCTTACCCGTACATGACCAAATAGCTGGTAGCTTAGGCAGGCTCCTGCCATAAAAAATCCCAAAGCTATAAAAACATAGGATTTGCTGCCAGTAGCCATATAGGTCATAAACACCGCCATGCAGAAAAACAGCAAAGCAGAGCCCAAATCCCTTTGCACCACAAACATCAATATAGCCATGCCCCATATGCAAAGCAAAGGAGCAATAAACCTCAAAGGTGGCAGTTTGAGAGGCCCAAAGCTACGCTGGGCATCTTGCAGTACCTGCTTATGGTCTGACAGATAGGCTGCCAGAAACAGCACCAGCAGAATTTTACCAAATTCCGATGGCTGCACCTGAAAAGGCCCCAAAACCAACCAGTTTTTACTACCGCCAATCTCTGTACCAAAAATCAAGGATAAGCATAAAACTATCAAGGTCAAAATCCCTAGAATATATTGATACTGCATTAGCTCCCGCAGCTTGCTGGAAAGGCGCAGTACCACCAACAGCACTGCCAAGCCTATAATCAACCACCTGAGCTGTGGTATACACAGCACCGGCTTCAACCTACCCAGCATCACGACGCCAATGCTGGCAAAGAACATCACCATAGGCAGCAGCCACTGATCCTGAGTAAAATTACTTTTTAGCAGGAACAGCTGAACCGCAAAGGAAGCAGCAATGGCCCCTCCAGCCCAGCACAACACGGTATAATCCTGATTGGGGTACTGCTTCAACAGCAAAATACTCAGTCCCACCAGCATAATTCCTGCATCTATCCCCAATAATATGAGGCTTTTATTCTTCATGATATTTCACCACGATAACACTTATATTATCTAAGCCTCCGCCAGCCTTGGCACAATCCACCAAAGAAGCCGCCGGATTGGTACAGTTTTTGGCCTCCAGCACCGTTCTAATAGCCTCCTCTGTTACCATATTGGTAAGGCCATCAGAACACAGAAGCATAATATCTCCAGTTTCCAGAGTAAATTCCCCTGTATCTACCTGAACAAATTCTTCAACTCCTACAGCTCGCAGCAGCATATTCCGCTTGGGATGATTTTCTGCCTCCAAAGGAGTAATACTGCCACTGGCAATCAAATCATTTACATAGGTATGATCCTGGGTAAGCTGCCGCATATTACCTTGACGCAAAAGATACAAACGGCTATCTCCTACATGAGCCCAAATCCCCTTGCCTTGGCCCAAATGAAGGCAAGTGGCCGTTGTACCCATTCCCTTCCGTTCTGGATGAGAGCGGATACTGGACAAAATAGCCCGATTGCCGGCAATAACTATTTCCCGCAGGCCATCCTGATCCATATCCTGTCCCCGCTGAGCTAACAGCTCCTCCATAGTGGCTGTAAAGATATGGCTGGCTACTTCGCCGGCCACATGGCCACCCATGCCATCAGCCACAGCAAAATCTGAAGGCGGTCTGCAAAGCAGGCTGTCCTCATTAAGATTGCGGTGCAATCCTATATCTGACATCTGAAATACTTCTATCAACTTTTTCACCGCCCAAACTGGAAGCTTACAGTACCTATGTTAATAATATCTCCAGATTGCAGATATTGACGGCCATTAATCTCCTGGCCATTTACATAGGTTCTATTTACACTTCCCAAATCCTGTATTACATACAAATTATTCATCAGCTCTACCACTGCATGATGATGGGACACATAGCCATCCTGAATGACAATATCATTATCTGCCCCTCTGCCAATAGAAATGCTTTGACCAAAGGCAAAGCGCCTGCCTACCATAGCTTCATCCGCAGCCTCCAAAACCGTCAGCACTGCCTCATCTGGAGTTATCTGGGATTCTGCATAGACATCCTCCACCACCGGCTTGGCATCCTTTGCCATAAACCTTACTGCCTTATACACAAAATACAACAAAAAGAAAAGCATGCCATATTGCAGTCCCACACTAAGGACCTTTATAATCATGGCTGTAGCTTGCATTTATATCACCTCATACAGCAATACTGTCTCACCAATAGTAATCTCATCTCCTGCATGAAGCAGTTGAGGAGATAACACTCTTTGTCCATTGACAAAGGTACCATTCAGACTATCTGCATCATAGAGAATATGTCTATGTCTTTCATAGGCAATATAGGCATGTACTCTGGAAGCATTCCCATCTGTCAAAATAAAATCATTATTTACCCGTCTGCCAATATAAATCTGTTTTTCACCAAATTCCAAATATGAATCTATATCCGGTCCCTCCAAAGCCAGCAGACTAACAGTTTTGTATTCCACTGGCAAATTCATAGGAGGATTGAATTCTGATTTATCCAAAATAATGGTGTTACATTCCACCTGCTGTGGTATGGAGTCAATATCCTCATCATCTGTAAAATTGGCTGTTACCACACAGGTTCCCTTGTCAATATTTTCATCGCTATTAATGGTAATAGATAAATCCCCATCCATAAAACAATCATTGCTAATAACCAGTTTTTCTGCCTGAATATACAGATCATCCAAAAATTTCCGGACACAAAGCCGCTGATAATCCCCCGGCGTCAATTCTATATAAAAGCAGTTAGGCACTATAGTTTCCTTGTGGCCTTTTTTGCGGCGGTGCAAAAGCTCCCGCTCCATCTGCTTCATAATCTCTGATTGCTCAACAGCACCGCCTAGCTTGCGGTTAAAAAATCCCTCTATATGAGTCTCTAAAAATGATTCGAGCTTGCCTATTGACATAAAAATCGAACCTCCTATGGAAAGCTTTACTTATCTATTATAACCCTTATATTGTACAAAGAAAATGCCTCTCCATTTTCTTATAATATGATAATATCTATCATTGCTCCAAATGCTTGTTGCGAAGCTGTCCACAGGCAGCCTGTATGTCATTGCCCATTTCCCGTCTAACTGTAGCCGTAATATGATGCTCCGTCAGATAATTGGCAAAAAACTCTATACGAGCCAGAGACGGACGCCGCCAATCCCTTTCCGCCACAGGATTGATAGGAATAAGGTTCACACTGGCCAGCTGTCCCCTTAGCAGGGAAGCCAGCTCTCTGGCCTGCTTAAGATTGTCATTAACCCCATCTATCAATATATATTCATAGGTTACCCGTCTGCCAGTGGACTGACCATAATCCCGTCCTGCCTTCAATACATCTGCCAAAGGATATTTGCGATTAATAGGCATCAGCTCAGAACGCAGTTCATCCTCTGGAGCATGAAGGGAAATAGAAAGGGTAATAGGCAGCTCCTCAGCAGCCAATTTATAAATATTAGGCACAATGCCAGAAGTAGACAGGGTAATACTGCGATAGCTCATGCCAAGGCAATAATCCTCATGGAGCAGGCGAATATAAGCCAACACATTATCATAATTATTTAAAGGTTCCCCTGAACCCATAATAACAATAGTGTCAACCTTCTGTCCCTCTTTGGCCAGTAAATCGTTTATATAGTAGGTCTGAGCCAGCATTTCTCCAGGGGTAAGATTTCGCACCATACCATGTAAGGTAGAGGCACAAAAACGACAGCCCATATTACAGCCTACCTGAGAAGATACACAAATGCTATTGCCATAGGGCTGACGCATCAAAACAGTTTCCACCCCGGAACCATCAGAAAAATTCAGCAGGAATTTGGAGGTTTTGCCATCCCCGGAATCCAGCTGATCCACTCTGGCGGCCCTATCAATTACATAGCCCTCTGCCAATTTATTACGCATATCCTTGGGAAGATTCTGCATCTGCTGAAAATCAGTAACACTTCGCTTGTAAAGCCATTCTGCCAGCTGCTTGCATCTGAATTTAGGCAGGCCTAGACCTAGAACCAGCTCTGTTAATTCAGCCAGATTTTTGCCAAAAATATTTTCCATAGCCTATTTTCTCCTCATGCAGGCAATAAAAAACCCATCTGTGCCATCCCGCTGGGGATAAAGCTGTACCATTACATCCTCTCTTGGAACAGGCAAACGGCTGCCTGTATGCTCCAACTGAAATTCTGCATTATCCTTAAGGAATTTTTCCACCACAGCCTGATTTTCCTCCCTGGCTATAGTACAGGTACTATAAACCAAAATTCCTCCCGGCTTGACACAGGCTGCACCGCTTTTTAGTATCTCCAACTGCAGCTCTGGCAGTTCTTTCAATAACTGCTGAGTCTTGCGCCAGCGGGAATCTGGCTTCCGACGCAGAACCCCTAGACCTGAGCAAGGAGCATCCACCAGAACCCTATCCGCCTGCTGAGGAAAATCCTGCTGAATCTCTCTAGCATCCTTCAGCATGGGAGCTATAATATTAATGCCCAACCTGGCCGCATTTTCCATAACTCTCTGCAGCTTGTGGTCATAAATATCACAGGCCACAATCCGTCCCCGATTTTCCATAAGAGCTGCCATATGGGTAGTTTTGCCACCAGGAGCACTGCATACGTCCAGTACCAGCTCTCCCGGCTGAGGGTCCACCACATGAGCTACCAGCATGGAGCTTTCATCCTGCACCTGACAATAGCCCTCCTGCAAAGGAGCCAGATTATCCAATGAGCCATAATTTTCCAATACATAGCCTTCGTCCACTAGTTGACTACGGGTTGCCTCTACCCCCAGAGAAGTAAGCTGCAAAAACAGCTCTGATGGACTGGTTTTCAGGGTATTGGTGCGAATGGTCAAAGGAGCCTGCTGATTGTCAAACTGACACAGCTTTTCGGCTTCCTCATAGCCAAACTCCTTTATCCAACGGCGTACCAACCACTCAGGATGCTGCTGAGACAAAGCTAGCTGCAGGGTAGCATTCCCCTTGCCCTGAGGAAAATTCCCCTTTTCCGGCTCCCGCACCATAGTTCTTAATACACCATTAACAAATTTTGCCGCGCCCAGATTGGTAAATTTCTTGGCCAGTTCCACAGATTCATTACAAGCAGCAGAAGCAGGCACCTTGTCCATGTAGCGCAGCTGGTAAGTGCCTAGCCGCAGAATTTCCTGCACCAAAGGATTAACCTTATTCCAAGGTCGTGTCAAATATTTTTTGATAATCCAATCCAGAGTTCCCCCTGCCTTGACAGCACCATATACCAGCTCTGTCACAAACCGCCTATCCATATCAGACAGCTGGCCATGTCTTAGCTCCTTGGCCAGTGCCACATTGGCATAGGCTCCTTGCTGGTGGACAGCAGTCATAATTTTCAGAGCCGCTTCCCTTGCCTTATCCATTAAATAAACTTCTCCTTTATAGTCAATCAAATATGCCGAAGAATATCCCGATTTTTCTAATGCTTTTCATCCTTTGATGGCAAAATCAGAATCTCCTCTATGGCCCGACGAAATTCCTCCAAATCCACATGGGTATTATAGCAGGGGCCATTAGGCCGTAGATTCAACACCCCCACAGAGGGAATAGGGTAAACATCCTGAATACCGCTGGCCAAATCCCGCTCACAGGCAATGGCCACCACTGCCTTGGGCCGAATCTTCATAACAGTTTGCCGAGCTAGGGTTCCCCCTGTAACTACGAAGAAATGAAAGCCCATTTCCTCTGCCATAGTTACCAAGGCACCAATATCACAGCCCCCACAGCGCTTGCAATTATTAGGATCTCTAGTTATTTTGTGGGGACAGGTAGCCAGCTGCAAACAATGAGGTGTCACCACCAAAAGCTTATCCGGTGTTACCTTTAGATGGCGATTTTTGATAATTTGGTTGCTAACTGCCACAAAGGAGCCCTCAATCCTTCGTCTGGGGATATGTAATAACCGCCCAGCTCCCAGAGCCACATAGAACAATATATTCATTAGCCCGTAGGTCTGTCGATGCAGGAAGCGGGGCAACGGCCAGCCCATAATGCCAGCCACCATACTGAATATTCCCAAGGCCATTAAGCCTGCCAGAACTAGCAGACACAGGCCAAAAACCTCTGGCAGCCAGCTATTCAGCTCCAACAATCCTGGGCGGGCAATCCACCACATAGTAGCAAATACTGCCACCAAAGCCACAAAACTGCCTGTCATCAAGCTGACAAACAATCTCTTAGGATTCCTACCCTGATTATCCGTATAACATTTCATAGCTTTTCCTCAGAATATCAGTTAAAGATATCTCCAACTGCTACACCATGACCACGAAGCAAATCCCCTGCGCTCATGCGTTTTTTACTAGGTGGCTGTATCTCCAGCACCTCCAGCAGACCTTCTCCTGTAGCAAGGCAAAAGCTGTTTTTCCGCAGCTCTACCACGGTACCAGGTGCCTTATCACTGTTGCTGTTCTCTACCTTTGTACGCCAGAACTTGTAGTTTTTGCCATCCTTCATGCTCCAAGCCACCGGCCAGGAATTTAGACCTCTAATGAGATTATGTATCTCTACTGCAGATTTGCTCCAATCAATATGACCGGTTTCCTTATTCAACATACCGGCATAATTAGAAATGCTATCATCCTGCTTTTCTGGGGTTATAGTGCCATTGGCCAAACCATCTATAGTTTCTGCCAGCAGCTTTCCCCCCATAGCCATTAGCTGGTCATGAAGCTCCTCTGTGGTCATTTCCTCAGTAATAGTAACCTTGTCCTTTAACAGCATATCACCTGTATCCAAACCAGCATCCATCAGCATGGTAGTAACACCGGTTTCCTTTTCTCCGTTAATAATGGACCAGTGAATAGGTGCTGCACCTCTGTATCTTGGCAGTAAAGAAGCATGCACATTAACACAGCCCAAAGGAGGAATATCCAAAATCCGCGGGGACAGAATCTGACCAAAGGCCACTACTACAATCAAATCCGGCTGTAATCTCTCCAGCTCTGCAGTAAATTCCTCGGTTTTGATTTTTTCCGGCTGCAGCACTGGCAGATTATATTCCAAGGCTTTCTGTTTTACAGGAGATGCCTGCAAATTATGGCCTCTGCCCTTTGGTCTATCAGGCTGGGTAATTACTGCCAAAACCTCAGTCTTGGCCTGCAAAACCTCCAAGCAGGGTACAGCAAAATCCGGTGTACCCATAAATATTGTCTTTAGCTTGCTCATTGCTTTTTATCTCCATTCCGCAGGCTCTTAGCCACATCAATAAACAAAGTTCCCTCCAGATGATCCAGCTCATGCTGAATACATCTAGCCAAAAGACCGCCAGCAGCCAAGCGCTTTCTCTTGTTCCAGCGATTGGTATATTCCACCACTACCTTGGCAGAGCGCTCCACATCCCCAAAAACATTAGGCACGCTAAGACACCCTTCGGAATCTATCTCGCTTCCCTCACGCTCCGTAATTACAGGATCTATCAGCTCCAAAAGTCCATTGTCATCACCAACATCAATTACTACACAGCGAATGGATTTGGCCACCTGAGGGGCTGCCAAACCTACCCCATCTGCACTGTACATGGTTTCAGCCATATCATTCAACAGCTTCCTCAATCTGCTGTCCACCTTGCCTATAGGCTCAGCCTTCTGCTTCAACACAGGATTACCTGCCTTGACAATCTCCAAAACTGCCATTTATATCAACCTCCAAAATTACATCATAACTAATTAATTTTATCACACCTACATAGAAATTGACAACATAGAGACAAACTATACTCCATAAACTTCCCTTTTAACCACTCCCACCTATCCCAAAACAAAATTCCAACAAAAAAACACCAGCTATCTTTCCTTGAAAACAGCTGATGTTTATAATTATGCATTTTTCCAATCGTCTGAACAGCGCAAATAGAAAAGCAAGAAGGAGTCTAGTATATACAAAGTCTTAGCTTTCCAATCTATAGTATCTAGATTCTTGGCTCTCTCCTTCATTATATTTTTTATGTTTTTTACAGCATTGCTAATATCTATGGACCGAGGCTGTTTGACATTATTTTCTGCCAGCAGATTAGAAAATCTTCTTTGAATTTCCTGGACAGACAGAGACAGCTCTGGTGGATCTGAGCTAATGCTTATCAACAAAAGCATATAAATATCTACCTGTCTGCCATCCTGCAAAATATAATGGGTTCTTTTATTTTTTTCCTGAGCTGGTCCTTCCAAAGCTGCTTTTAGCACATGACTATATACCTGCTTATGTTTTTTTACAGTTTCCCTGAGAGCAACAGCAACCATTTCCCTGCTAACTGTAGTAGCATTATTTTTTTCCATGCGATAAGCCAAATTGAAGCAAATATCCTGCATTAATTGAGGAGAGCTAATACTTTCCACAGCCATATGCTCCAAAACAACATCGTCTATGGCTATGTTTAACAAAGGAAATCCCTTCAAGCCAATCTCCTTAAGCTCATCTATACTCCAAGGAGCAATCTCGATAAAGCTAGTGCGTCCTATTAAATCAGGATTCAATCTAATTGCATCATCTGCCCTATGAGGCAAGGATAATATAATCACCTTCAATCCATTAATAAGATATGTTTTAATGGTTCTAGCAATATATAATTGGATATCTTCTGAGGCATAATGAAAGTCATCTATAACCAAGACAAAATCATTATCTATGATGTATTTCATCATAGAGCTTTGGCTACGCAATATTCTATGGGATATTTCATTTCCCTTAGATCCAGTATTATCCTTGCCAGCAGAAATATTTATTTTGGCAACCTTGATACTTAATTCTCCAGTAATTTGAGTTTTTTCAACATCGTTTTCACTTTGGGAAGTTTTTATCTGCACCTCATCAGGCAATTCCAACTGCTCGCCTATTTGATTCCAAAAATCCTCCCTAGATTCTATTTGTGAAGCACTTAAATCTATGATTGTATTGCGAATAGCCTTATGGCACAAAACCGTCTTACCTGATTTAGAGGCTCCTGTTATAGCAATCAAGGTTCCAGGATTCAAGAGAGCCTTCTGCAGCTGCTCCGTATAGGTATCGCCATATTCATCAATCCTTCGATCAACATAAGTATGATCTGGCAGTGCATTTGGCTTAAATACATCACCAATCCCATTTAATTTGACATCTTTCAGCATATCACTACCACCTCGTTACAATCAATAATAACAATATTATATCATCTACCCAAAATAATGTCACAAAAAACACCAGCTATCTTCCCTTGAAAACAGCTGGTGTTTATCTGTATATTTCCCTTGCAATGCTAATGAGCCTTTTAGAGCACATCGGCTTCGTAGGAGAAAATCTCACACAGAAAGTTCTGCTCCTTAAGGGCAGCTTCTATTTCATCCAGAATTTCCTCACTATCGGCAGATACGGTATGAAAATGATAGCCGGAGGTTACATTTAGCAAAGGCGTAGATTTGCCACTGCTCAGATTCTCCATAAAATGCTGCACATCCCGGCGGTTTTTAATATTCAAAGGAGCCGAAATCCGTCCGTACACACGATGATTCACCATCACATCCTGCACACAGCCTCCCAAATCCACAATAGTGGTCAGCTCCTTTTCTGTTTGCTCATTGGTGTGGAACATCTTGAAGCGGCGCACAGCCTGCTTGGGCTGATCCAGAATATAACCTCTAGCTGTGGCCAGAATAGGATAGCCCTCAGTACGCAGCAGGGCAATATCCTGCACCACCACCTGACGGCTGACACCGGCAGCCTTTCCTAGGGCCCCGCCTGAAAGAGGAGCAGAAGCCTCTCGTATCATATCTATAATTTTATTTCTGCGTTCTGCTCCGCTCATCATATATTACTCCTCCAATGCCTTCAAATGCTTCAAACTTATATCCAAAATTGGTGCAGAATGAGTCAACGCTCCACTGGAAACATAATCCACACCAATAGCTGTAATCTTCTCAATATTTTCCTTGGTAATATTGCCAGAGCACTCGGTTTTGGCCCTGCCATCAATTAACTTTACGGCTTCTGCCATCATATCTGGAGTCATATTATCCAGCATAATAATATCTGCTCCAGCCTCCAGTGCTTCCTGTACCTGCTCCAGACTCTCGGTTTCCACCTCAATCTTCCGGACAAACGGGGCATAGGCCTTGGCTGCCAATACAGCCGCCTTTACACTGCCTGCTGCATCAATATGATTATCCTTCAAAAGTACGCCATCAGATAAATTATACCTATGGTTAGATCCACCGCCAACTGTTACTGCATACTTTTCAAAAATTCTCATACAAGGTGTAGTCTTACGGGTATCTAAAAGGGTAGTCTTAGTACCTTCCAGCAGCTTGACTACCTTATTGGTATAGGTGGCAATACCGCTCATGCGCTGCAGATAATTCAGAGCAGTACGCTCACCGGACAACAGCACACGAATATCACCTACCACAGTAGCCATATGCTGTCCCTTCTGAACAACTTCTCCATCCTGCACATCAAAAACTACCTCCGTCTTTGGATCCAAAAGCTGGAATACCCGCTGAAAAACCTGCAAGCCGGCAACAATACCATCTTCCTTGCAAATAAGCTCTACCTGACCTTTTTTGTAATGTGGCATAACGGAATTGGTAGTTACATCCTCGCTGTTAATATCCTCCTCCAATGCCATTTTGATAAATTTATCTGCTGCCAGCAGCATGGTAATCTCGTTCACTATAACCTTTCCTTTCATCTTAACATAGAAATTTATATTTTCAAGTCTAATCCCGCATATTTATTTAAAATCATCACGACAAATTTTCTCAGCAGCTCTTTGCCCAAAAACAAGACTTTCCAAAAGGCTGTTGCTAGCTAGACGGTTTTTGCCATGAACCCCGTTGCAACTGGTTTCCCCTACAGCATAGAGATGCTGCATAGTAGTACAGGAATCTGCATCCACATGAATACCACCCATAAAATAATGCTGAGCTGGTACAACTGGAATAGGCTCCTTGGTAATATCATAGCCTTCTTTCAAACAAGTCTGATAAATATTGGTAAAATGATTGAGTATCACATCCTGTGGCACATACTCAAAAGAAAGCCACACATGCTTGCTACCCTCTTTTTCCATTTCTGCATGAATAGCCTTGGACACAATATCTCTTGGCTGCAGCTCATCAGTAAAACGCTGTCCCTTGCTATTTAAGAGAATCGCACCTTCACCACGAGCTGATTCTGAAATCAAAAAACTTCTTCCCTCATGCTCTGTATAAAGGCTGGTAGGATGAATCTGAACATAATCCAAATGCTCCAGTTCCACATTATGCTCCTTGGCCACCTTCAAAGCATCTCCTGTAAGACTAGGAAAATTGGTGTAATGCTCATAAAGGCCTCCAATACCGCCTGTAGCCAGCACCGTATCCTTGGCATAAATATGCAGAATATTTCCCCCACTATCCTTGGCAGTCAGACCAGTGCATTTACCCTCCTCCACCATAATATCCTCCATTACAGTATACTCCATAATCTCCACATTGGGCAGAGTTTTTACATACCGCTGCAGGGTTTCGGTAATTTCCTTGCCAGTAATATCGTCATGGAAGCAGATACGAGGCTTGGAATGGGCTCCCTCTCTGGTGTACATTAGACTGCCGTCCTCATTCTTGTTAAATCTTACACCGAAATCCAAAAGCTGTTCAATAACATTACGACTGGAGCGAATCATAATGTCCACACTTTCCTTGCGATTCTCATAATGACCAGCCCGCATGGTATCTTCAAAGAAGGAATCATAATCCCCTGCATCTCTCAAAACGCAGATACCCCCCTGAGCCAGCATGGAATCACAGCTTTCCATATCTTCCTTACAAATCATCAGCACCTTTGTATCCATAGGCAGATGAATTGCCGTAAACAAACCTGCAACGCCAACACCAGCGATTACCACATCAACCTTTATATCATTTTCCATAATCTGTGCACTCCCTCAAATATAACTCAATATGCCTTTTACTTGGCTAAGGACAACATCATTTCCAATGGTTTCTTGGCTTTCTCCACCAAATCCGTCTTAACAGAAGCCCGATTGCTGCCAGATTCCAATACCTCCAGCACCTTTTCCAAGGTAACCAGCTTCATATCCTGACAAATAGGCTTAGTTGCCGTAAAGTAAAATTTCTTATTTGGATTCTGACTTTGCAGCTTATAGCTTACGCCAATTTCTGTACCAATAATAAATTCCTTTTTAGGGCTTTCCGTGGCGTATTTTATAATACCAGAGGTAGAACCAATATAATCAGCCAAATCCACCACTGCCTCATTACATTCTGGATGAACACAAACCTCCGCCTCTGGATGCTCTGCCATTAAGTCCTTAATCTCCTGAGCCTGCATCCTGTGATGAATAGGACAATAACCGTCAACCACCATTACATTTTTATCTGGCACCTGGTCAGCTACATAACGACCTAAATTTTTGTCTGGAATAAACAAAATATTTTTATTTGGCAATTTAGCTACAATATCCACTGCATTGGCAGAGGTTACACATACATCAGACCAGGATTTGATTTCGGCGGTGGAATTGATATAGCAAACCACAGCCAAATCATCATATTTGTATCGGAAGCTGTCCACCTCTTCCTTGGTGACCATATGGGCCATAGGGCAGTCTGCCTCCATATCTGGCATCAACACCTGCTTTTCCGAGCTAAGGAGACAGGCACTTTCCCCCATAAAGGAAACACCGCAGAATACCAGCACCTGGCAATCCAAACCTGCTGCCACCTTGCTTAAGTAAAATGAATCTCCAATATAATCTGCTATCTCCTGTACCTCCGGTGCCACATAATAGTGGGCCAGAATAACAGCATCCTTCTCAGCCTTCAAAGCCTTTATTTTTTCCTGAATTGTCATGTTTTCCCCATTTCTGCCACCTGCTGTGACATAAAGTTTAGCAATATAACCAAAATCCAACTTAGTATGGCACTTCTTTCTACACATGACAAGACACATATATATTTTTCTGTAAGCAACTAGTATATTATTGTCAAAAAAGTCCCTATTTAGATTACAATACATACAATCTAAATAGGGACTTTATATTAATTACAAAAGTTATACTTTCATCTTTACAAAAAAATTATTTTAACAAATGAATAGAATTTAGTATTTTGTTCTTGATTTTATCTTGCAAATATGCTCTATTCAAGCATCGTTTATTATATTGCAAGTATGTTTTCCCACTTTTTTGTACCAACAAATCAGTAAAAAATCTTTCCCAACTGAGTATTTTTTACGTTCCCATATAATTGGTAAAATTCATTATATACCTGCTTCAGACCTGCATATTTTCCAGATTCTCTGATACCATAAATTTCCTTTACACTGTAGGGAAGATTTTTTAAATCATACCTAGTTACAATCACAAAGTAGTTATCTGAATTTTTAACATGAATAGCAAAGTCCTCGGATTTAACAAATCTATTGCATTCATCAATAAAAACTATGCTATTATGAATAAATTGTAAATTCTCCGCCCAGCGATTACCGCCAATAACTACACATGGCGCATCACATTTTACTAGAACACCACTGCTATCTCCATCCCTATCGTAAGCCTCCAACAATTCAAGCAACGTAGTTTTACCCGTAGCGCTATCGCCCCGAATTATAGTAATATTTCGTGAAATTACAAAGTCATAGCGAAGCCTATTATTTTGTACAAAAATATTATACTTACCCTTCATACTCAAGCCTCACAAAAAATCATATACTACATCAAGCCATTCTCCCTGATTATGTACAATCCTTCCATTGTTAATAATCCTAATAGTATATGCTCCATCACCAAAATTCATACTGTGATGTAAACTAATGGTCAAATCCTTTTTTTCTGCAATCTTCAATATCCATTTTGCACAATTATCCCCACAGGCAGTTGCATTAAAAATTCTTCCACTTTCATCAAAAGCAAATAACAATAATGTCTTGACACCGCCTGATAACTCACGAGGAGATATGGGACCTAGCACAGGACTTTGTATTAAATGAGGTCCCACCACCTTAGATTTATCTATATCCTGAATCATATCCTTAGCCAATTGCGTTTCCAACCATGCATCCTCATATTGATTAATAAAATATACAGGCGGATTATATACTTCATTTTCGCAATCTCCCAAATAAACATTAAGCATCCTATCACCTCAAATTGAAGCATTATGGTCTAATTCTTTTTTATTATACCATAATTTTTCAACAAATTATAAAACAAAAAGGACTGCCACCGTAGCAGCAGTCCTCATTGTTTTATTTATGATTTGGTCAAAGCCTGGGAATTACTCCTTGCCAGCCAGCTTCTTGTAGCCATTCAGGCGGTTCTGAGCATCCTTCTTGGTCTTTTCAAAGAGTGCCTCAGCAGCCTCTGGAAAGCTTCTCTTAAGGGAGGAATAACGAACCTCGCCCAGGAGGAAGTCCTCAAACTTATCCCAATCAGGCTCCTTGGAATCAAGGGTGAATGGGTTCTTGTCAGTATCGCGGAGAGCAGGGTTGTAACGGAAGTTAGCCCAATAGCCACAAGCAACAGCCTTGGCAGCCTCTTCCTGGCTTCTACCCATACCAATGCGGATACCATGGTTGATACATGGAGCATAACCAATAATCAAGGAAGGTCCTGGATAAGCCTCAGCCTCAGCAATAGCCTTGAGAGCCTGGTTCTTATCTGCACCCATATCTACCTGAGCTACATATACATAACCATAGGTCATAGCCATCAGGCCCAGATCCTTCTTCTTGGTCTTTTTACCAGTAGCAGCAAACTGAGCAATAGCAGCAGTAGGAGTAGCCTTGGAAGCCTGACCACCAGTGTTGGAATATACCTCAGTATCAAATACAAAGACATTTACATCCTCACCAGAAGCAAGAACATGGTCTACACCGCCGTAGCCAATATCATAAGCCCAGCCGTCACCACCGAAGATCCACTGGGAACGCTTAACCAGGAAGTCACGGTTCTCATAAATCTTGTTCAGCAGCTCGTCACCACTCTTCTCGTTCTCCAGCAGTTCAGCCAAAGCATCAGCACGCTGACGGGAACCATCGCCAGTATTCATATTATCCAGCCACTCAGTCATAGCCTCCTGCAAAGCAGCAGAACCGTGACTCTCCTCGATAGCCTTGGCAACATCAGCAGCCAAAGTCTCACGTACAGCCTTGGTACCCAGGAACATACCCAGACCAAATTCAGCATTATCCTCAAACAGAGAATTAGCCCATGCAGGACCATGACCCTGTGCATTGGTGGTGTAAGGCATAGCAGGAGCACTGGCACCCCAGATAGAGGAGCAGCCAGTAGCATTGGCAATCATCATGCGATCACCAAAGAGCTGAGTAATCAGCTTGGCATACGGAGTCTCACCGCAACCTGCGCAAGCGCCAGAGAACTCCAGCAGAGGCTGCTCGAACTGAGAGCCCTTAACAGTTTCCTTCTTAACAGGATTTGCCTTTGGAGCAACCTTCTTAGGATCTACTGCATAATCAAATACAGACTGATTCTTCTCCTGAGTAGCAAATGGCTTCAATACCAGAGCCTTCTCCTTGGCAGGGCAAGTATTTACGCAGTTGCCGCAGCCGGAGCAGTCCATAGCAGAAATAGCTATGGTAAAGTTCAAGCCCTTGGCGCCAATAGCTGGCTTGGAGGTAAACTCTGCAGGAGCTGCATCCTTCTCAGCATCAGTAGTAAGAACAGGACGGATGGCTGCATGAGGACACACAAATGCGCACTGATTACACTGGATACACTTGGTAACATCCCACTCTGGAACATTAATGGCAATGCCGCGCTTCTCATAAGCAGCAGAGCCACTTGGGAAAGTACCATCGGCCAGGAATTCCAAAGCCTTAACAGACAAGTTGTTGCCTTCCTGACGGTTAACTGGATTCTGAACCTCTCTGATGTACTCAGGCAGGTGAGACTGGTCTACAGCAGCATCGTCTGCAGCATCAGCCCAGGCAGCAGGAACATTTACCTGATGGAGAGCATTGATACCAGCATCAATAGCACCGTGGTTCATGTCCACAATGTTCTGGCCCTTCTTGCCATAGGAAGTAACTACTGCATCCTTTAAATACTGAACAGCTGTCTCCAAAGGAATAATATCAGCCAGCTTGAAGAAAGCAGACTGCATTACCATGTTGAAGCGGCCGCCCAAGCCCAGCTCCTGTGCAATCTTAACAGCGTTTACAGTATAGAACTTGATATTGTTCTTGGCAATATAACGCTTCATAGCAGCAGGCAGATGCTTATCCAACTCCTCATCAGTCCAAATGGTATTCAGCAGGAAAGTACCATTCTTCTTCAAACCTGCCAGCAGGTCATATTTGTCAACATAGGACTGCTGAGAGCAGGAAATAAAGTTTGCATTGTTAATGAGATATGGAGAAGCAATAGGAGTAGCACCAAATCTCAAATGGGACATGGTAATACCGCCAGACTTCTTGGAGTCATATGCAAAATAAGCCTGAGCATAAAGCTTGGTCTTATCGCCGATAATCTTGATAGCAGACTTGTTTGCACCTACAGTACCATCAGAGCCCAAGCCCCAGAACTTGCAGGCAGTGGTTCCCTCTGGAGTCAGATCCACATCCTCTGGATAGAGAGGCAGAGAAGTGCCATTCAGGTCATCGTTAATACCGATGGTAAAGCCGTTCATAGGAACATCCTTCTTCAGTTCCTCATAAACACCCAATACCTGATCTGGATTTACATCCTTGCCGCCTAAGCCATAACGACCACCTACAATAATTGGATGTCTGTCAGTATTGTAGAAAGCAGTACGTACATCCTGATACAAAGGCTCACCAAGAGCACCTGGCTCCTTAGTGCGATCCATAACAGCAATCTTGGTTACAGTCTCAGGAATAGCATTGAGGAAATGCTTTACGGAGAATGGGCGGAACAGATGAACTGCTACCATACCAACCTTCTCACCCTTGCCATTCAGGTAATCAACAGCCTCAACCAAAGTCTGATTCAAAGAACCCATAGCTATAACTACACGCTCTGCATCTGGTGCGCCATAGTAATCAAATACATGATGCTCACGGCCGGTAACCTTGGCCAAATCAGCCATAGCCTCCTCAACCAGATCAGGAATAGCCTCATAATATTTGTTTACAGTCTCACGAGTCTGGAAATAAATATCATCATTCTGAGCAGTACCACGAATACATGGATGATCTGGATTCAGGGCATTGCGACGGAAAGCATTTACTGCATCCCAGTCCAGAATCTTGCCCAGTTCCTCATAAGGAATTACTTCAATCTTCTGAATCTCATGGGAAGTACGGAAACCATCAAAGAAATTAAGGAAAGGAACCTTGCCCTTAATAGCAACCAAATGAGCAACAGCAGCCAGATCCATAACTTCCTGTACAGAGGACTCAACCAGCATAGCCATACCGGTCTGACGGGCAGCCATAACATCCTGATGGTCACCAAAAATATTCAGAGAGCTGGTAGCCAAGGCACGAGCACTAACGTGGAATACACCTGGCAAAAGCTCACCGGAAATCTTGTACATATTTGGAATCATCAAGAGCATACCCTGAGATGCAGTATAGGTAGTGGTCAAAGCACCAGCCTGCAGGGAGCCATGTACAGCACCAGCGGCGCCAGCCTCAGATTCCATCTCTATGATGTTCACCTTCTGGCCAAACAGGTTTTTCTTGCCTTTTGCGGCCATTTCGTCTACATTCTCAGCCATTGGAGAAGAAGGCGTAATAGGATAGATTGCAGCTACATCAGTAAATGCGTAAGAGATATACGCAGCAGCAGCATTACCATCCATAGTTTTCATTTTTTTGCTCATGGATCATACTCCCCCTTAAATAAAATAGATACAACGCACCAACACACAAATTGGTACAACCATATAAAGTATACACAACATACTGAACCATGTATTTTTTCTTATAGGAAATATACATACTTCACTAACATTTATTATACAACCTGCAGAGTCTTTTGTAAATGAAGCCGTCTTTTTTGTAACCTTTATATTAATTCTATCAATTGAGATTTTGTGCAAATATGTTTGCCATAAGTTCATATTGTTCTTGATGTATTTCTTATTATATTTAACTTGACCAGAAAATATATTTGCAGTACAATATACTCATAAGAGTACATTGTACTATTACGAAATATTCTATACATAGGAGGTGTTATTTATGGCTTATTCAATTAGACTTACAGAGGAAGAGCGAGGACTGGCAGATGCTTATGCCAAGCTCCAGGGAATTTCCGTGGCAGAGGCCTTTAAAAAGGCTTTGTTTGACAAAATCGAGGACGAATATGATTTGATGGTTGCGGAAAGCGCCTACAACAATTATTTAAAAGAGCCTAAAACCTACTCTCACGATGAAGCATGGGAGGAAATTTTAAAATGAGCTATACACTGCGCTATTCAAAACAAGCCATTAAGGAGCTAAAAAAATTAGATCCGTATACCAAAAAAATTATCAAGGGCTGGATTGAAAAAAATCTCCTTGATTGCGAAAATCCAAGAGCTCACGGTAAATCTCTTACTGCCAACCGCAGCGGTCAATGGCGCTATCGCATTGGAGACTACCGCCTTATTTGCCATATAGACGATGATGAGCTGATTATCCTGGCTCTAAACGTAGGCCACCGTCGAACAGTCTACACTTCATAAAATTTCAACTTTATTTTACGAAAAAATTAGGCACATTGCTTGTTTCAGCAATGTGCCTCTTATTTCATCTAGGGAAGTCTTTTCAATTTAATTTGCTTACAGCCTCTGGACCAAATATCCAAGTCAGCTTTTTCTTGGCCTTGGTACGAACCTCATCATTAATGTAAAACTGAGCTATCACCAAAGCTGCACCAATAATGGTTAAATCATCAGTATAACCTATAAATGGTATCAAATCTGCAATGGCATCGAAGGGCATGATAAAATACCCTAATGCCCCATATATTCCAGCCTTAACCTTCTTGGGACATTTGGGATTCTGCGTTACATAGAAAAGTTGTAAAACCTTGTAGGCTGCCTGCACTCCAATGGACTTGAAATGCTTAGCCAGCTTTTGCCACAGCTTTTCCTCTGAATACTCTGTAGTATATTTTCCTGTATCTACTGCTTTATATCTGTCATTTTCACTGCTGTCAGACAAATTATTCTGTAATGTAAACATAATCTGCTTATCCTTTGCTGTATTCAGCTGATATTATCTTTAACTCCTGGGGCTTTACCGAGGTACAGAAAAACAGGATTTTTACACCTGCCGCGAGAGCCTTGTTTACCGCCTCTCCATAGGCAGGGTGAGTGGCAATATTAGGCTTTACCTGCTGGATGCCCTCCATCTGAATCACATAGGCCATAATGGCATGATAGCCCTCCTGAGCCGCCTTGGCCAGCTCGCCCAGATGCTTCACGCCTCGTTCCGTTGGTGCATCAGGAAAATATCCCTGGCCATCAATTTCCAAGGTACAGCCCTTAACCTCCATAAGGTACCGTTCCGGCTTCCCATGCGAACCAATTTGTTTTTCCATATAAAAATCTATGCGGGAATTTCCATAGGAATACTCTGGCTTAATATAGCTAAAATCCTGCCCAGACAACCATTCTGCCACCACCTTGTTGGGAGCCTGGCTGTCCATATTTATTAAGCCAAAATTTTTCTTGTACACAGCAATTAAATCATATTTGGTCTTTCTATTGGGATTGGAGGCTTTTTCCAGCACCACCTTTACCCCTGGCAATAACAGTTCCTTGCAGCGGCCAGTGT
>ERZ773186.599-NODE-599-length-33755-cov-9.138932_pt1 | contig 33755 bp, 33 predicted proteins | sample MGYA00581000_ERZ773186 | MGnify/ENA primary metagenome ERZ773186 (study PRJEB29015, sample SAMEA2737752) | human gut metagenome | biome: human gut; feature: human-associated habitat; material: faeces | place: China | collected 2012 ...
TAAATCCAGTTGCAGAGCAGCCACGCGCCTTTTTTGCGGAATCGGGTGAGAAATGGCAAGATGAGAGAAAACTACATAGGCAAATCGTGTAGCAGAAATGCGTAAGTCCGGATGTTCTGGGACTTACGCATTTCTTATTTTTTTGAAAGAAAGGTGATTTTTTTGGAAACCGGAAACCAGTTCTTGGGGACGGAGCGTGTGAGCAAGCTCATGCGGCAGTACGCCATCCCCTGCATCATCTCGCTACTGGTGGGCGCACTTTACAACATCGTTGACCAGATCTTTATCGCCAACGCCAGCTACCTCGGCTCTTACGGCAACGCCGCCAATACGGTGGTATTCCCGCTGACTGTCGTAGCATCTGTCACACCATGTTCAAAAAAGTGTGCTATAATTTTTTTGAAAACTTCTCTCTTTCATTTAGTGTTTGCAGCTAAAACCGTAGTATATGAGTGAAGCCGGAAAGGAGGTGGCGCGATGATCGATGATGAAAAAATTATCGAGTTATTTTTTGAGCGTTCCGAACAAGGCATACGGGAGCTGGACATGAAATACGGAAAAATCTGTCACAACCTTTCGTACAACATTGTGAACAGCAGACGGGACGCGGAGGAATGTGTAAACGACGCTTATTTAGGCGCATGGAACGCTATTCCCCCGGTACACCCAAATCCCTTGTTGTCCTACATTGTGAAAATCGTGCGGAACATTTCCCTCAAAACCTATTGGAGAAAGGAAGCAGCAAAACGAAGCGGACACTATACGGTTGCCTTAGAGGAAATCGAGGGCTGCATCGCAGACCAGAAAACCGTGGAAGATGAAATTGAAGCCAGAGAGTTAGCCCGTATCATCGAGGCATTTTTGGATACATTGACCGCAAAAGAGCGTGTTATCTTCATGCGCCGCTATGCGTATGCAGACACCTACGCGGACATAGCAAAGCGCGTAGGTATATCTGAAAAAAATGTATCCGTCCGGCTCACACTAATCCGCCAGAAGATGAAGCAATACTTGATTGAAAGAGAGGTATTCGTATGACCACGAAATTGTTTTCCGAAGCCATTAGTGAAGTTGGCGATAAGTATTATGAGGAAGCCGCAAACTACCATTGTAAAAAACACGGGTGGATAAAATGGAGTGCTATGGCAGCTTGCTTAACCGTTGTACTTTTTACCGCCCTTTCGGTTCTCCCCAACTATTTCCGTCAGCAAGGTACTACACCACCGGACAATCCGAACGGAGTGATTGTTGACAACCCTATTGACACTGCCGATGATGATACAACTCCTGCAACATCTGAAATCCATGTCAGCATGGACAATATTTCCTTCAATGAGGTGGGGGCATTGAAGGATGCCGCACGTGTATGGCGCAATCCGGAGTTATATGACCATATTCAGTGGGATAAAAATGCTGTAATCGAATACTATGGAAAAGACTTGTCCCCTGCATACATTCCAGATGGCTTGACCGCAGCCAATGGCAATGGCACTGCACGGGTTATTGTAGACAAAAGCGGCAATATTGTAGAGGACACGGTTAGGCTCAATTTCTATCATGACTATTACGAAGATGGAAGCCCAAAGCTGACAGAAGGCGTGACGGCGCGCAAGGGATTTTCTATCACGGCTTCAAAAATCGGCATTCTAAGTGATTGTATTTATCTTCTGCCCGAAAATGAAGTGAAAACTTCTGACATTGACGGAACGGCAGTTACCTTTGGGTATCGTTCCATGCCCTGTGGTCCGTATAACCCTGACACGCACGAACCGTCTGGCTACTATGATATGTATGTGGCTGAATTTGAATATGACGATATCGAATATCAGATAGTCGCAGAACAAATGGAAGCCGAAGAAGTTGTAAAAGTTGTATCGTCTATCATCTATGGAGAAGAAGTATTCGTTGACAAGTAATTGACACCAAAAGAGAATATACCACAGAGGGCAGCCGAGAAAATCGACTGTCCTTTTTCTATGCCTACGGGCAGAAAGGAGCAACCAACCATGACGAAACCGAGAGAGAAAACCCGCGAGGAATTGACCGCCGAGATTGAAGACGGGAAGAAGAAAATTCGACAGTTTGAAAACTGGGAAAAGGTATTGCGGCGAAAGTTAAGCATTGTGAACAACTCCACTCACTTTGACATCTCCAAATCAACTTTAGCCCTGTGCTGCGTATTGAGCGCGGCACAGGGCTTTTTCCGTTTCTGGCGATTTTGAGCAACACATTCGATGCCCTGTACGCAGGACGCACCTTTGTATTTCGTGGAATCGGACGATAATCAGCCAAACCGCAAACGGTCACGCGAAACCGCGTACCAGCGGCACGACACCGCGAATCGCGGAACGGTGCAATCCATACGCGCAGACGGCAGATACTTCACGAATCCGGCAGGCATTGATTTTTCTCACCTGATTTCAATCTCTTTTCTCCAAAAATCTCTGTGAATCCGGTCTGTTCGCAAAGTGTTTACAGTTTCATTTGAAAAACTGTCTTGACAATATTCATCGGAGAAAGATCCGTTCCTCCGTAAACAGGACAGATGAGAACATACCCTCTGTGAGCGCTCCGGACGATCCGTTTCGCGGTCCGGCAAGGACGTAAAGCGTGTGTTCTTCCTCATGGAAATAGAAGGAAGGCTCCAGATCGTCCTCCGGCTGGCAGGCAAACCGGAGGAAAACGTCCCGAAAACTCCATGCCCGTTCATACATTTCGGTATCTTGGGGAGAGATGTCACTGAATACGATCACCGCAGAGACGAACATCTCCAGTTCATCGCAGGTGTGAGCCTGCTCTTCGGTCAGTTCTCCCTTTTTCGCACAGGCTGCCCAGTATGCATGGCGCTTTTGCATATAGTCATCATAGGGATCTGCAACTCTCTTATGCTTTCTCTTTTTATGCTTGCTCATTAAAATCCTCCGTTTTTATGATATTGGGGTCTTCCTGTGCAGCAGCCTGACAGTCTATCTCCGATTCGGCCCTGCACTCCCCAAAATCCTCCAGCCCCAGCAGTGTGCCATGGGGGATCCCTGCTTCCGGCAGCGCGGCTCCGGGAGGGCTTTGAAGATAGACGCGGTAGCTGTTGCCGATCAGAAATCTTTGACGACGATCCAGCAGGAGGTCATGCGCAGTGCCGGATTCATCCATCAGCCGAATACGCTGGTGTCCTCCCAAGGGTGCTCGCCTGATGGTGACACACACGCCCTCCACCGTTTCATAGTCCCCATGACGAATCGCTTGAAACAGCAGAATACATCGAACGACCATACAGGATGCCAATAAGGTGCTGAGCGTCAGAAGCGTTGGGTCGTGCAGGGCAATGCGGCCTGCCAGCCCTATCAGGAAAATGACCGGCCCTGCAGCGGCGGATAAGAGCCACCGCCGCAGGATCGGAGCAGGCCAGTTTTCAAACCCGCTCATGCACAGGCCCTCTCAAAGATGACTTGCTTGCGAAGATAGAGATTGGCAACCGCCGCTGTCACAGACTGACAAGCTGCGGCAGTCCGCATTTCCGATACGATGTTGTCGCTGGTCGTCTCCTGATCTCCATACAGCAGCGCAAGCGTCTGCTGACTGCCGACGGCAGCCGAAATATCGCATTCCGCGCATCGAACCAGTTCCGCCGTGGAAAGCGGCGCGCAGCGGCTGAGGGCCATAATGTGCCGTTCCGGCTCTGTGCGCCGATCCCGCCGAAAGAGCGCTGAAGCCGACCCAGGAGCCGTTCCGCTGCGCAGCAGTTTCAGAAAGGTCACCACCTTTAGGGGAAAACTGCTTGAAATGGGAACAACATAAAGCCCGCCGAGAAGGTCATAAAGCGCGTCAAAATCCGTCGTGCCGCTGCCCTTGGCAACAAGCCCCCGTGTTACGAGCCGGTCAAGGCAGTCTGAAAAGCTGCGCCGAGGGAAAAGCTCCATTCCGTTGGAGAGCTGTTCATAAAAGTCCTCTGCACGCTGCCGGTCTGTCAGCCGCCAGCACAGGGCCGTCCAAAGCGTCATCTCCTGCGGATCCATTCCGAACTCACGGTGATCCATGAGAACGACTGGATAACGCCGGCCTCCGCCATCGTTTCGGCAGCGGAAATGTCCCAATGCCGTATAAAGTGTTTTTTCTGCCATACGAACTCCTCCTTATGCGCTCTTGATATCTTGTTCCGTGCAGGCGGTATAGAACTCCCGCACGATTCGCTCCCGGCGCAGCTTTTCCGCCGCCCGTGAGATGCAGGCTCCAATGTAGTTTGGTTTCTTTTGATATAGCTTGGCGATATCCGCACAGCTGTAGCCTCTGACCCGCAGCTCCATCGCTTCGATCCCAATCCGGGCGGTGCCGTGGTAGCGGTTTTTGAAATGGGAAAGCAGGGTAGAGGAGGAAACGTCAGAGATCAGATCTTCTGTATGAAAAGGGCTGACCGGCTCCGGCGCTCCCATCTCGGCAAAAGCGTCCAGCGACAACAACGGCAGATTTTTTCGCGCAGACTGGATCTCACGGCAGCGATCCAGCAAATAATTTCGGATAACGGTTCTGGCGTAAGCAGGAAATGCTCCCATTTCCTCCCGGTAGGAGACCGCCGCGCGGCAAAGGGCAATGCAGCCTTCCTGGTACAGATCATCATGTCCCATGCCGTCCACCGTCTCATTGGTCTTGATGCTGCGACGAAGCACCTGTTCCACCAGCGCAAGGTGATCCTCCACTCTCTGGCGCTGGAGTTCGTTCAAGGTAAATTCCATACTCATGATTTCCCTTCTTTCTGTGTTTGATTTTGCTATGCCGCTCTTGCTGCGGCGGCGCGAAACCTGCGGCTGAGCGCAATGACCTCGTCACAGCGCGCAGCGGAGAATTTAGCAATATGCGCATCCTCGGCGGGAAGCCCCATAGACAGCTGCAGCAGGCGGTAGGCTTCTTTTCGGCTCATAACGCCATTCTTCCAGAGGCTGTCCAGGGCCACATGCGCATCGTGCCGCTTTTTCCGCAGGGCCTTATCCGCCAGCGTCCCCATGGGAAGCATCGTTTTCCGGTGCGCGGCCACATAGCAGTCACAGGCGGGGTACCGTCCGCAGACATAGTATTTGGCATCGGGGTCTGGGGCCTTATCGCCATAAACCACGCTGGCCGGGCGAAGATACGCCCTGGAACCACAGGCAGGGCAAGTGATGTTGATTCGTTTCATACAAGATCTCCTTTCTGTTTCTGATATTTTGGAACGAGGGTGCAAGGTGATGAATCTGTGAGGTATTCCATCGGACACTGCTCAGAACTGGTCATTTCCCAAATCAAGTATCTGGAAAAGAGGGATGAGAAGGCGTCCTTGTTGAGCGTTCCGATGCATTCTCCCGGATTGATCCGCTCTCCGGTTTCTTCTTCAAACTCCCGAACGCCGACAAGCAACGGCGCGCCATCCTGTCGGATCGCCGCGAGACAACCGGAGCGGTCAACCTTGCAGGGATGTGGGCACGGCCCACAGGGGACATAAATGGCGTTACGCCAGTTTCCTTTGCAGCTGAACAGCAGTTCATACAGGTTTCGTTTGATTTGATCCATGGGAGCCTCCTTAAAAATCCCTCGTAGTATTACGCGCCGCTCAAGGGGGGTATCGTCCCCTTAAAATTTGAACTTTTTGTAAAGAACAGAAAAAGCGGCCCGCATATAGCAGACCGCTTGACAGTTTCAAGAAATTGCGTATAATATAAATCAGATTATCATAATATAGTTTATCATAAACAAGCCGTAAATGTTGGAGGTGGCACAGGTGAACTTTATTGGACGAAAAGAAGAATTGAATACGCTGGAAAAGGAATTCCGCCGGGATGGCAGCTTTGTTGTGATCTATGGCCGGCGCCGTATCGGAAAGACAACGCTGATCAAAGAATTCATCAAAGATAAGCAGGCATTTTATTTCCTTGCGACGGAGGAAGTGGAGTCCCAGAGCATGAAGCGTCTTGCCGGCGTGGTAGCCCGGGTCACTGGAAATTCCATGCTGCAGCGGGTCACCTTCACAGACTGGCTGGATCTGTTCCGGGAGATCGCCAACTACCGTCCGGAGGAAAAGAAGGTGCTGGTCATTGACGAGTTTCCGTATTTGGTCAAGACGAACGCGGCCTTTCCGTCCATCCTGCAAAATGCCTGGGACGAGATCCTGAAGGACAGCAATGTTATGCTGATCCTCTGCGGGTCGCTGATCAGCATGATGCAGAAGCATGCCCTCTCTCACGATAGTCCGCTTTATGGCCGGCGCAGCGCGCAGATTCGCTTGAAGCCGCTGCCGTTTACAGACCTCTATGCCGTGCAGGGGCAGCCGTTCTCCCATGCGGTGGAGCAGTATTCCGTAACGGGCGGCGTCCCGAAATATCTGGAGTTTTTTGAGCCCGGGGAAGACCTCTACCGTCAGATTCAGGAAGTTGTACTGTCCAAGAACGGATTTCTCTATGAGGAGCCGAACTTCCTACTGAAAGACGAGGTACAGTCCGCCAACAGCTATTTCTCCATCATTCGCGCTATTGCGGACGGCAATCACAAGCTGGGCAAAATTGCGGGCGCCCTGGGCATGGAAACATCCTCGCTGACGCCCTATCTCTCCACGCTGATCGATCTGGACTTTCTGAAAAAGGCAACGCCGGTTACGGAGAAGAATCCGGAGAAGTCTCGAAAGGGTCTCTACTTCATTTCAGATAATTTCATCCGCTTCTGGTTCCGCTATGTCTATCCCTACAAGGGGGAACTGGAACTGGACAATCAGCAGATCGTTCTGGACGAGTTGGAGAAGGACTTTATTCAGAAATTCGTTGCCTTCTCCTACGAGGACGTCTGCAAGGATATCTTTGCCTCCCTGTGCCGGAACAAGGCGGTGGACTTCGTGCCCTCCCGCATCGGCTCCTACTGGCTCAATGACATCAACGGCGATATGGAGATCGATGTGATGGCGGTAGATCACCAGAAGAAGCAGGTATTCGCCGGGGAGTGCAAGTACCACAACAAGCCGGTGGATGCGACGGTCTATTATGAGCTGGAGGAGAAGGTAAAAAAGTCTGCGGAACTGCGCACGGCTTTCCCTGGGTATAAGGTGCTGTACGGGCTGTTTTCCAAGAGCGGGTTCACGCAGCGGATGCTTGACCAGGCCGAGGGGCGGGATGATATTCTGCTGATCCAAGAGGACTGCGTTCTATAAATAGCAAAGCGGCTGCACATGACTTTCCCTGCATAGTCTACTTCTTTTGTGCGCAATAAAGCGTATTAGGAAATGCACAAGGACTAACCCTTGACTTTTTGCGTATAATAGAATATGATTGTATTGTAAACAAACACAATCATATTTGAAAGGAGTACTTTTATGGCTACAAGTGTTATGCAGGTGCGTGTTGACGATGATCTCCGTGCTAAGGCTGCCGCCGTCTATGAGGAACTCGGCATTGACCTTCCTACCGCTATCCGAATGTTTTTGAAACGCTCTGTCGTGGTAAATGGCGTTCCCTTTTCCATGACGCTGCCCAAGCAGGAATACAGAGCTGAGCGGGCGATCCGCGCCATGCAAAGTCTGAGTGAAGCCGCACAGCAGAACGGCACGGCGGATATGTCGCTGGATGAGATCAATGCTGAGATTGCGGCATCCCGAGCTGACCGGGCGTCAAAAAATGCTCGAAACGGAGCATAACCATGAAATACTATGTTGTACTTGATACGAATGTAGTTGTTTCTGCTCTGTTGAACCTTTCCTCCATTCCCGGTCTTATTCTGCAAGAAGCTCTTGCGGGGCGTGTAATTCCTCTGCTGCATGAGGATATTCTGGACGAATACAACGATGTTCTGCACCGCTCCAAATTTAAGTTTGACCGTCGGGACATTGAAATTGCGCTGACAGGTTTAATTAAGTGAGGAATCTTCTTAGATGCCGCCACGATTGAGGACTATGTTCCTGACCCTGATGATGCAATTTTCTATGAGGTGGTTATGGAGGCGAGAGAAACTACCGACGCCTATCTCGTAACTGGCAACATCAAGCATTTCCCGGTCAAGCCCTATGTGGTGACGCCAAAAGAGATGCTGGAAATCCTGAACGAAAATGAACGCTGATTAGACCATTTCGCCGTGTCGCAATCTATTCAGTAACGTAGCTTTTTTACAGAGGTGCATTTGCGAAACGAAAAGTGTGGCTTCGATGACTTCATTTTTCGCAAAAACTGTGATATACTGTACCATAGAAAGAGAGGTGCGAATCTGATGTCTGGCCATGTCTATACACAGAGCGAGATTTTCGCTGTAGTACGGCAGCTGCTAAAAAAGTATCATGCGGAAAGCGCGATTCTGTTCGGCTCTTATGCAAGGCAGGAAGCGGATGCGGCCTCCGACATTGATTTGATCGTGGTCGGTGGCAGCAAATTTGATCCGACGGATATTTTCTGCATTGCAGAGGAACTGCATCGCACCATGGGAAAAGCTGTGGATGTTTACGAACTGCGGGAGGTCAATGCTGGTTCCGCTTTCTATCATACGATCATGGAGGAAGGAGTCCGAATCGCATGAAATATAGTGACCAGCAAAGAATTGAAAAGATGCGGGAGACGACGGAGAAGCTCCTGCGTTATGTGGAGAAAGAAAATATCACTCCCGAGATAATTTTTGCAGAAGAAGCAGTTCAATGGACCGTTACAACACCGCTCTACAACATTGGAGAGCACGCTGCTAATTTATCAGAGGACTTCAAGAAGCAATATCCGGATATTCCATGGGTGAAGATTGCAGGACTGCGGCACAGGCTGGTGCATCATTATGAGGATACGAATTGGACCGTCATTTGCGCAATCATATTTGATGTTTTGCCTTCGTTCCTTGATGAGTTGAAAAAGCTTTGCCCCACACCGTGATCCACATACGGAAACGAGTAGACAGAAATGGGAAGAATAGGACGAACCGCCCCGTTATGCTGATGGAAAATGCTTGAAAAACCTGCGAAAGCGGTAAGCGCAGGACCGGGATATACTTCTCCGCCACTGGGATCTATGCGAGAATTGATGCTGAAAAGAAACGCGCAATTTAGGAGAAATTCTTCTGCAATTCCGTATCGAACAGGTTGCCGTCTTGACAAGAAGACCGGTCACTTATGATGCGGCTAAAGAGTCTTGCAAAATAGTTATGCGAAGAAAAATTGTTGAAGGGGTACCGCTTCCAAAGGCGGTACCCCTTCTGCTTCCCATAACTTTTTGCTGGACATAAATCGGATTATGAGAAGTTTCTCATAACCCAATGATCCAGAACGGCCCGCCGGCGCCCGCTCGTCTGCTGGCCTCGTTCAGAATGATGGACAAGTCCCATGCTTTTTGACTGCGCCGGTAACTGGCGGGATCGGCCACAAGAATTTTCTCGTCCTGTACGCCACGCAGCACGATAAAATGTCCGGACTTCGTAAAATGCCCTTTGGTCATCAGGGCCACGACCAGCTTTCCGTCTGCCAGGGCATCCAGAATGCGCTGCGGTTCCGAAGCGGTACACCCTTCAACGGAAAGCCCCCACGCCTGTGCTGCGCCGGGAATCAGGGTATGGTAGGAACCGCTTTTGCTGCACCAATAGCCATGCTCATAGGCCCACCGTGCCATTTGGGCCGGGTCAACCGTTTCACCGGTCAGCGAGGAAACCACAATAGCCATGGAAGTTGGCCCGCAGCCATAACCCCCAATATGGTCAGTACCATAAGGCTGATTGGCATAGCGTTCATCCAGCTGGTTGAAGTAGATGACCTCCGTTTCCCCATCGGTAAAGCGCACATCGCCAAGAGTTGTAATGGTGTTGGTGGAGGGAGCGTATTGGAACAGGCCATCGCCAAGAAACAGGCTGAGATTTTCCGCGTAGTTTTCCGCCAGCCTTTTCTGTTCGTCAGTCAGCGCAAAAATGGTGTCCGCAAAGTAGGCTTCACCATTATAGCGGATCGTGTAGATGTACCATGTTTCCAATGTATCTTCCTCGCCGTCCTCCTCCGCAGGGACAGTACGCATCTCCATCGTTCGGCTGAAGCTGTAAAGGTGCGTGAGGCCCGCACGCAGGATCTGCTCCATGTCGGTGAGGGAGATGGCGGCAAAGTCCAGATTTTTCGCCGCGCAGTATTGAGAGATAAACAGATTGGCATTGCTGATGAGATCCCCCTCATAGGGATTGACTATTTCATAGTGATCTCCGTCTGTTCCGGCAAAATCATTGGCGATGCGCACCTGCACATTCTCAATGCCTTCTCCGAGGATCTGATTGACCGCAAAGGCAGCCTGATTCACATTTTCCGTAATGGCCGCGTTGTCATTGAGGATCGGCTGCCCGGCTGCTCCGGACGCTCCGCTGTCCGTCAGGCTTCCAAAGATAATCCCAGGCAGGAGCAAAATAAAAAGCAGCGGCAGCGCCAGTAACACCAGCGCGGCCGCCGCTATTTTCCCGATATGCTTTCGTGCGGACAATGCTGCTCCTATGGCAGCTCCATAGGGCCCGCCTGCCGCAGCGCCCTTTGCCGCGGCGGAAATGGCCTTGCCGGTCCGCACTGCCTGCATGGTATTGGATGCAACAGAAGCTGCCTCATCCAGTCCGGTATGGTTATGTTCGCTCATGGTCGTATCCTTTCCAGTCTAAAGGTGGCGCCTGCATCGCTTGCGACAGACCGCTTTTTGCGAGGCAGATCGGGGCTTTCAAAAATCCACACTTCTCAATCCGCACAGTCTGTGGTAGAATACCCCTCGTGTGCGATAGGAGGGGAAGAATATTGTTTTATACGCAGGAAGAGTCCGCTGTTTTGGGCGGCTTTCTCAGCAGCTACTTGAATCGTGACTCCGCATCAGACCATGTCCGAGATGCGTTTGCACGATTTCAAGTCGGATTGGAACGGGGCTGTTTGCAAAAATCGGAGCTGCAATGGGCCGAACAAACGCTGCTTGCCCTAAAGCCGCTTTGGTGGGAAGAGTGGGAAGATCACCGTGCCTTGATGAGTGCGTTGCTCAAGACACAGGCACTTCTGCGCGCCGATGAATGAGATTTCCCACAGACATAAAAAAGCCCCTGCTGCACGCAGGAGCCAGCATATAAGAATGACCCTTGACTGCTTTCGTGTTCCGCAGTCAAGGGTCATTCTATGTAAGTCTTGGGCTCTACCATCACTGGTTACCTCCGATTTCTACAGATTTGAGGGTTACTGGTACATCGGACTCACCTTTCTTTCTGTATTTATAAAATAGCAGATTTTCTATTGGTTTGCAATCCGCAAATTGTACGAAATAGCCATAATGCAAACTGTGTATCCATCTGATTTTAGGTGGATTGCTGTTAATTTGATTGACGTTGCAGGATACGGTACAGTATAATAACAATGTTATGGGGTTTCAAACAGCCGCAGCCAGGCAGGAAGGCCTATGCAGCCGGCTGCCAATTTTGACTTTCCAATGCCAAAAGATATGCGTATGTTTTTGGTGCGGCGCTGCAAAGCGACGCCATTTTTTTGCTGTTATCACGGTAAGTGAGCCAGTACACGAAGCAGTCCGCAAAATACTCCTGCTCGTTGGTAAGCGCATACGGACGGAGCAGGGCTGCTGCGGTTCCGGATTCCTCCTGATAAAAGCCTTCCGTCTGAGACGGGAAGCCCATCAGCTCATCGAGAAAGTGACCAAACTCGTGGACGGTGGCCCCCGCCGAGGATACAGTGATTTGGCGGCTTCCGTAATTGGTTGCCCCAATACAGCTCATATTCCGCTCTTCACTCAGCCTTGCGAGGTATTCATAGTCAATGGTGTACTGCCACCCTCTTTCCGCAAATGCCTGCCGGATCGGCTCTGGGATCTTTTGAAGTTCCAGCAGATAGCTGTTCAGATGGACGCCCTCTTTATTGTTCAGAGGGATCGTCTCCAGAATGGGCGGCGGCGCAACGGTAAATTCCCCGGTCAAAAGAGCATAGAGAAGATCCGCAGCCTCGCCCCGTGTGATGATGTCCGTCCCTGCACAGGTGTCTTCGCATAAGCCAAAGCTTACAGCAGCGTGGAAAGCATTGTCCTGCGAAGACAGGGCTTCTCCATCCGGGTAGAGCTGAGAACTGTAAAGGGCAATGTCAAAGGCAGCAAAGCCGCTTTCATAGATGGCATAGCGGCACAGGCGGGAGTCCGGCACCGCCATAGCCGGCAGATTCAGCCATCCATCCACATAGCCCTGGTTGATACAGGCATCACCGCCATAGCCGGCAGGATCCGAAAGGGCGTCTTCTTTATCAAAGGCCCGGCAGATCATTGTTGCCCATTGGCGCACCGTAATCGGTGTGTCCGGTGCATACCGGCCGTTTCCCGTACCGTAAGTAATGCCCTGCCCAGCAAGGTAAGTGACGCTTTCATAAAACGGAGATGCCTCCGGCACATCAGAAAAGCGGTCAGAGGCGGCAAAGGCGGAGACGGACAGCAGCGCGCTGATGATCAGCGTCAAAAGGACGGCAGCAAATCCTTTTTTGTGTTTCATAGTTCAGCTCCTCACATTAGAATTGGGAAAGCGCCCCGGATAGGGCGCTTTCCCTGAAAAGGATTGGATTTAGTAGCCAGTCTTGGGGAGTGTAGGTGTATTCCAGAGGCGGCGGATGATCGTTACCCAGCTTGCCGTTGCGGTCTGCCATGTGCCCTGATATTTGCCGCCCACATCGGCGCGGTTGACCATCTGATAGCCATTGACCGCGTTTCCGTTCACCATCACGCTCAGCGTGGGATTAACAACGCTTTGGAAGCCGACAGGAACCTTGCCGAAGTCAAAATAAATGTCGGTCACCACTTCGCCGGCCTGCATGGGAATGGCGTTGAGGCTGAAGCTGTAATTATTGCTTGTGAGCAGGTTGCTCGCCAACACCTGATAGCTCGTGTTGCAGTTGGTTTTGTAGAGGATGCGGTAGTTGAGCCGCGCGCTGTAGGTGCCGGTGGTCAGCGTCGTGGGACGAGCCACATCATAGGGAATTTTATCGTGCCAGAAGAAGGATTCCAGCGGCACGTTGGAGGTGTTCGCCACCGTCAGATCGTAGCGCATGGACTGGCCTGCCATGACCTGTGCGTTGCCGCGCTTGGTGATGGTAACGCCGAGACTGGCAGGCTTATCATAGGCAGAGAGCTTGATGATCTGACCGGGATATTCCAGCGTCACATCATGCACGGTAGGGTCGAGCTGCCAATAGGCGGGCGCTGTGACCTCTCGGATCTGATAGCGGGTCAGCGGCAGCGGCTTGCTGGCCGCAACGCCCCGGGCATCCGTTGTAATGTAGTCCACTACCTTGCCGCTGCGGGCATTGACGATCTCATAAACAGCGCCCTTGAGCGGAGTACCTGCGGCGGTGCCGGTGACCTCGTTATACTCAGCGGCGTACTTATAAATCTGGATCTGGCCCGTGACAGCGGTATTTTCCCACTCAATCTCCACGGTTTTGCCCGGAGAGACATAGACGGTCTTATACTGCTTATCCAGCGTGTAGCCGGGGGCGGCTTCCAGCTCTCTCAGATAAAAGCGGCCGCTCAGCCCGCCAGGGATCTCGTCAATGTAGATGTAGCCTTCATCGTCCGAGGTGTACTCTCCAATGGGCTTCTTGTTCGCATCATAGAGGACAAATTTTACACCATAGATCCCCTCGCCCGTGGCGCTGTCGATTTTGTGGATAACGATGCCGCTGAGCTTTTTGTTGGTCACCTGCAGCGTCACATGCTTGCCGTCTTTGATCTCAAAATAGTGGGGCGTATCATCCAGCCGGAACGATTTGTTAGACGTGACCTCTTTTGCATAGTAACTACCATCCTTCAGAGGCACGAACACACGGCCATTTTTGTCCGTCGTAACGGTATCCACCAAGGCATCGTCCACCTTGCGGATCTCAAAGGTCGTATTGGGGATGCGCTCACTATGGTTATCCTCGTTGACCTTGATAATCTCCACGCCGCCCACAGGATCATTGTAAAAGTGGAGCGTTTGGGTGTCATTAGGATTGATCACCACGGTCTGGGTGCGGGTGTTTTCGTCGATGGTGTAGCCGGGGATTGTCTCAACCTCCGTCACCACCACGGTACCGGAAATGCCGGAGAGAGTGATCTTGCCCTCCTTATCCGTCCAGTACAGGCCGGTGGAGGACAGCGTGCCGCCTTCAGCGTCCACATAGGAGCCGTCTGCGTAGACGATCTTGAACTGAACGCCCTCCAACGGCTCTTTTGTAACGGAGTCCTGCTTCACGATGATGAGATTGCCCTTTGGCTGATTGCGGAACTCCACTGTGACAACCTCGTTGGATTTGACCTTGACTGTCTGCGGCGTATCGTCGAGAATGTAGCCCACCTTCGCACGGGTTTCCTTGATGACAAGCGTGGTGCCGGGGGCGATGTCCGTAATCGTGAACGTACCTGCGCTGTCCGTCACGAACTTGCCGTTGGCGTTGCCGATGAGATTGCCGTCCGAATCCGTGACAAGGAACTCGACGTCAGAGATGGGAGCGTTCGTCACAGCGTCCACCTTTTTCACAAGCACACCGCCCTTGGGCTGATTACGGAATTCCAGCGTCATGACGGAATTGCGCTTGATCTTGATGCTCTGCGGCGTATCGTCCAGGATGTAGCCGTCTTTTGCCCGCACCTCACGGGCGATGACTGTCATGCCGGGAGTCAGGCCGTCAATGCGGATGGTGCCTGCGCTGTCGGTCACATACTTTCCGTTGGCGTTGCCGATCACGCTGCCGTCCGAATCGGTGATGAAGAAATCTACATCGGAAATAGGCGCGCCGGTCACGGCGTCCTTTTTGACAATGAGCAGAGAACCCATTTTATCGTTGCCAAAAGTCACGGTAATGACGTCCTGATCCTTACCGGAGAGATAGACCGTTTCCGCGGCGTCGGTGATCACATACCCGTCCGGCGCGGAGATCTCCTCGCAGACATAAGTGCCTGCGGCGAGGCCGGTCACAACGATGGTGCCATTGCTCGACGTGCGGTACTCACCGATGACCGTGCCACCCGTACCGGAGGTGCCGCCAAGGTAGCGGATTCTAAACCATGCACCTTCCAGCGGCTGACCGCTCTCACTGTCCACCTTGCGGATGATGATGGCGGAAAGGGGAGTGTTTTCAAAGGTCAGGACTTTGCTCTCACCACCGGAAATGAAGCATTCCTGCGTGGCAGGCTCCTTGATGGCGTACCCGGACGCCGGTTCCAATTCCGTTACTTTGTACCAGCCATCTTTGATCTCGGGGAGAATGATTTTTCCGTTTGCGTCAGAAAAGTAAGTGCCGATGTCGTTGAGCTCACCGGTGTCGGTATGGTTGCTGCCATACCAGATCTGGAACTTGGCACCCTTGACGGAATCACCGGTGACGCTGTCCACCTTGCGGATCTCCAGACTGGGCTTGAGGGCGTTGAAGAAGGTGACGGTAGAGGTTTCGCCGGGTTTCAGCGCCACTTCCTGGGGGATGGGGCAGAGAATGACATGACTGGGGACATTGATCTCCGTTACTTTGAATGTGCCAACAGGAACAGAGTCGAGGAAAATCCGCCCATGGTTATCGGTCGTGGCGCTGGTAGAAAAGCTGCCGTCGATCTGCTCGATACGGTAGGTCACGCCCTCGATAGGCTCACCATTGGCGATGTTCTTCTTGACAATTTCAAGACCGGGCTTTTCATAGTCAACGAAAGTGACCTCGGAGGTTTTGCCGGGGCGCAGCGCCACGGTCTGCTCGGTATTGGTTACGATGTACGGCTCGGGAACGGATTCCTCACGCACAACATAGACACCGGCAGGAATGGCCGAGAGCGTTGCGGAACCGTCCGTCCCGGTCGTGACGGAGGTGGAATAGCTGCCGGTGACGGACTTCACCGAGAACACTGTGCCGGCAATCGGTTTGCCGCTCATGGCGTCCCGCTTGGTGATCTTCATATCGGGCAGTGCGTAATTTTCGGCAGTGACCGTGTACTGCTTGTCGCCGTCGGTGGTATCGACATAGACGCTGATGGGCGTAGAGTCGGCGCAGTAGCCCTCCGGGGCCTCGGTTTCCACGAAGGACCACAGGCCCTTGGTGACATCCTTGACCTCAATGATTCCGCCATTTTGGGTCACATCGCTGCCGACGATCTGACCGTCGCGGTAAATATTAAATTTTGCGCCATCCAAACCACGGGTCGTTCCTGCGGCAACCTTCCGCAGCGTAATATCAGCGTCCCCAGCCGGCGGCTTTCCCGGCTCAGATGTATTGGTGACGAGTTTTCTCGGCGCATAATAGTTAAAGAAAGCCTGACGCCCCTTAACGCTGGATTTCGCGTAGACCGCCCATTTTGCAGCTTCATCTTCTACCACAGTGGCGATGATGCCCTGTTCTGCGTATTCTTCAATTTGGCGCTGAAATTCTGCGTCTTCCTTGGCCTTTTCTTTCAACATCCAATCGATATAGCCCAGGTACATTTCATAGGTATCGGCGTTGGCGTAACCACCGCCATCGATGTCACCATCGCCCTCACCCTTGAAGGTCTGGTGATCCCACACATACGTCTGCGCAGCCATAAAAAGGCTGCCGGGGATGTCACCCTTATAGTCCGAAATGAACGTCATCATCCATTTGAAGTTTTCAAGCTGCTGGGCATCCAGCTCACCCATGCCGCTCTGCGCCAGCGCCGTTTTCAGCACGGTATCCGCGTCCGCTCCGGTGGCAGAGGTATAGGTGTAGCTGTTCAGAAAGCTGGCAGTGCCCCAGCGGTAGCCGTAGCCGCGGTCAAGGCAGTACAGCAGCTTGCCTGCCGCCATCGGGGGCTTGTAGCTGTAAGGCGTACCGTCATGGAGCAGTCGTGTTGTCCAGTAATTGGTATTGTCGGTGGGCTTGATGCCCGTTCCGCTGCCGGACGCGGCCAGCGCGGAAGTCGGGAGCAGCGTCAACAGCGTCATGATAACGAGAAACGCCGAGACGAGCCTGGTTCTTAGTTTTTTCAATGAGCTACCTCCTTGCAAAATTGCACAAGAAAAATCAGACCGAGGCTCCCCGGTCTGATTCGTGATATAGGATAACAGGATTTACTTCGTTGCCGGCTTGTCCACCGCTGAAATGCTGTATCCGCTGCGAAGAAATAGTTGGACACAGTACCAGCACTCCAAGCCGTTGGCGTCAGTCCCTCGTGCAAGGCCGACGCCGATAGCCGCATAGCTTTCATCTGTCATGTTTTCCATGTGCCCTGCGGATTTTGACCATGAATATACGAGCGTTTCCGCAAGCGCGGTTTTTTGCTGCGCAAGATAGAGCAGCGGGATCTGGTGGATATTTTCCCCAACCTGCCTGCAGTCCGTAACGGTGTAATACTTCCTGCCGTCTGGTCTGGTATGAGAATAGGCACCTGTGGCAGCCATTTCATCGGCCCGCACCTGCGCGGCCCGCATCAGTTGATCGTCGGCCGTCAAAGCTGCGATGCCATGCTCCGCACGGAGGGCGTTGGTGCGAGCTACAATATCCTGCTTTGCAGCATCCGCATCAGAAGGCGCAGCAGCAGACGGAACAGCTTCAGCGGAAGGAGCCTCGCCGGTGTAAGGCGCACCGGTTTCTATTTGCACACATCCGCTGTCCGCATCCCAGAACACATTGAAGCCGACCGCTTTGCCAATGTCGCGGAGTTTCACATAGTTGTGTCCAGCAATACCATACGCTTCCATTTGCACCTCCTGCCCATCGACAAAAATACGATGGCTGCTGCGTTCAGCGAGGATTCCCGCAGCATAGGCGGAAGCTCCGCCTGTGATAATAGCGCCGATAAAAAGGCCCGTAAACATCGTGAGGATCTGCTTCTTCATGGAAAAGCCTCCTTATTTTTGATCTACTATTCCTTTACGATCATAGAGCGGCTTTTTCAACAAAAGATTTTAAGATGCCTGAACAGCCTGCACACACCAGCGCTGACTGGAATCTCCGGCAACGCAGGTGAAGAGCGTGATCCGGTTATCCGTGGTAGAGGACAAATAGCTCCAATCGCTGCTGCTGATTTTGGTCACAGTCTCCACCAGATAGGTACGGGTACCCATGGATGTGGTATAGGTGATCTTATCGCCTGCATCCAGATCCTTGATGCTTCCGATCACATATTTGGCGCCGCGATTATGCCCGCAGACAGCCACATTGCCGTTCCAGACGCTGGTACTGGTGAAATGCCCCAGCCCCTTTTTCATGCTGGCAGTCGTTTCACCTTCCCAGAGATAGTAGTTCTTGACCCCGATGGCAGGAATGGAGATCTTTCCGACGGCACCGTTGGAAAGCAGAAAATCCTGTGTCAGCTCTGTGAAAGCGGGCGTCGCAGGAGTAGCTGTGGAGCCGCCCTGCAGAAAACCGGGAATCTCAACAGTTCCGCCGCCGGGAGAAATTCCGTAAATGCCGCTGCCGGATGCAGAGATGCTCTGAAGACCAGGCAGCATGATTTTCTCCATCACCCCGGTTTGGGTGGTGCTGAGCTGCCCGTACTCCAGCTCGGGGATCTGGTAGTCCACCACATTTTTTCCACCGTAATTGTAGCGGGAGCCGTAGACATCCTCGTAGGAAGAGGAGGGATAGTATTCCGGGGTGCCATCGGTTTCAAAGGAATAATCGGCAGCCTGTGCGCTGACCGCCATCGCAGAAAGCATGGCAGCCAGAGTCAAAGTCAATGAGAAAAACTTCTTCATACGGGAGCCTCCTGTTCTTCTTCAGCGGGAACGGTAAATTCATGCCAGTCATTGTGCTTGCTGGCTTGGATCGTGTAAGTATGGTCACTCTGCGGGAAAGAAACGGTGAACTCGCGCCCAGCCAGATGCCTGGCAAGAGATTTTTTCACCTCAACCGCGACGGTATCTCCCGGATTCAGTGTGAGAGCGCCTGCATCGATAGCGGGAACCTCGCTGTCAGGCTCCACACGGAACTTTGCAATCAGCCGGTACTCTCGGGGCTTGCTGTCCGGAACATACACATAGACATTTTTGCGGCGGCGCAGCAGGATGAGTGCAGCGGCGGCGATGCCCGCGCAGAGCAGCACGGCAGCGATAATCAGCAGCGGAGCGGCAAGGCTGCCGTTATCCCAGATATGTGTTTTTACGGGGACGATCTCACTTCCGGTGTAAACCACGGTATAAGTGATGCTGTCCACGCCTTCCGAAGTAACGGTTCCGTGATATTCCGCCGTGGTGACATAGCCTGTGGCAGCCTGATAGCTGCTGGAGGCGGAATAGGTGGCGACCGCCTGATACTGGGCGGGAACCAGCGCCTCGCCGACGAGCGCCGTGCCGGTGACCTGCCATTCCACATTGGCAAGGGTGAGCGTTTTCCCATTTTTGACGGTCGTGGCCGGCACATAGGACATGTCGTTGCGGTCCAGATTGCCGATCACCTTCGTCTCGGTGGTTTTGCTGTATTTTGTGGTGTAGCCGGACGCCTCTGTGGAAAGCGTGGTATGATCCAGCGCCAACTCGCCGGAGAATCCGTCTTTTTCATAGGGCATACTGGGCGAAAGCTCTGCGAGGATCTGCGCAAGGTCATTTTTGGCGGTATTGACTGTGACGGTTTCCGTTACAGTTTTGCTTTCCAGATACGGGTGTTCCACCTTGGTGGTATAGGCCCAGGTATAAAGATAACCGTCGTAGGAAAAGTCCTCTTCCTTCAGCTCATCTGGGTCAACCTCCGGGGAAAGCGTGTAGGTTTTTACAAGCCGCTGCTGGCCGTTCAGGTTTTCCGCTACCAATGAATCGGGAACCTGAGCGGCAAAGGCGCTGACCGTCAGCGACATGGCAAGCAGCAGGCAAAGGGCCAGCTTTGATAAGCTCTTCATGGTGGCCTCTCCTTTTTTACAAATTCTGTTTGATGATTCTGGTGATGATGCCGACGGCGATGCCGCGTTCCTCATCCAGACGGGTAACGGCAAAGCTGACGTCGTCTTTCTTTCCAGGCATTCGCCGGTCATAGCAGGTGTGGGCAACCGCATTGACACCGTTGTTGAGCCGGATGAACACAACGCCGTGCCGCACATCGGTCACTCTGCCGGCATATTTGCCCTGCAGGACGCATTTATCCAGATTGCTCTGGTTGGCGGCGGACGAAACGCTGCGGATATCTGCTGTGATGGAAATATGGTTGATGTCGCCGCGGTCAATGGTGAGCACACGGACAAGAACACGGTCGCCGACGCTGTAATACTCGCGGGCATCACCGAACCATGCGGCAGACAGATCGCGGGCGAAAATCGTACACTCCACGCCGAACACTTCCACACGCAGGACTTTTTCCGCAACGCCAATGACGCGCGCCTGTACGACGCGCCCTTCATAAATCATGGGGACGCCATCTTCGTTGGTGTCCAGATAGAAGGTCTGACGCTTACGGAGCATAGCGGCCTTGCGGCTTGCCACAACGCTGCGGGCGGTGTTATCCAGACCCCGGACGATGAAATCGATCTCCGCGGTGAGCATGGTCGCAAGGATACTGTTCATCCGCTCCATAAACGGCTTGTATTTCGCCCCATACGGAACAGGCCCGGAATAGAGCATCATTTCTTTCAGCGGGATCGCAATGCGATAACCCTTGTAGTCAACGACAACGATAGTACGACCGGAAGGGGTCTGCTCCACGCCGTCCAACGTTCCGGTCAAAATACGACCGGCAATATGCGAGGTCTTGATCTCATGCCAGATGACCTCACGGCGTTCTTCTTCCGTTTCGATACGGTCTTTTGCATCAACGGTCAGAATGTAGGAGTCACGGCGTCCGGCAGGTGCGGGAGGTGCAGTAGGCTGCGGAGCAGCTTCACCATCTGCGGATTCCGTTTCATCTTCAGCGGGCGGAGCATTTTCCACATTTCCTTCCAGCAAAAGCGCATCCAGAGCATTTTCGCCGCTGCTGTCAAGGGGTGCCGGAGTGCTGCTGTTCAGCTCCTGCAAAATGCTGTCGTACTCCGGGTCCTCAGCCTTTTCATCGGAAACAGGGACAGTCTCTGCGGCATCAGCGGTGTTTTCGGCATCCGGCTCGTTTTCCTCAACATCTGCTGTGCCGCTCACATCGCCGGAGCCGAGATCAACTTCCGGGGGTTCTGCCAGCGGAGTTTCCGTGTTGTCGCTGCCGGCGGCCTCCACCTGCTGCTCAGAAAGTTCTTTGGCGGATTTGGTTTCCATGAACTCTGAGGAGAAATCATCAGGGGGCGGGATCGTTTTTTTCTTGGGCATTAAGTATCCTCCTTTTTCTTCATAATGGATTCTTTGGTTACGGCAACGACTTTTTCAGCCGACGCAGGCTTTTTCTTTTGCGCCGGCTTCTTATCCGCTGCCTGAGATGGCGGCGCCGATGGAGTTTGCTTTTCCTGCGGCTGATTTGCCCGCCATGCAGGGACATGGGAGGCGGCCTTGCTCGGCCGCAGCTTCTTCGCCTCGGGATGTTTGGAATAGTCGTACTTATCCACCTCCAGTACATTCTTGCCCCGAATGAGGATCAGGGCTTTATCAATATCCATACGCAGCACCTCGTCCATGGTCATCAGCTTGCGCCGGCCGACACCGCTGGTTTCCCGGTATTCAGGCGTGTAATTGGATACGCGCCATGTTCCGAGCTGTTTGGCTTTACTGGTGACAGAGATACTGGCCTCGCCGGTCCGGTCAGAAATAAATTCCGCCGTCAGAGCATCTGTACAGCCAAGAAAAAGCTGCACATCGCAGTTGCCCAGAATTTCCTGCCACTGGTTGTAGGGATAGCGGTTCTGAAGACCTGCTAAGTTCTGGAACACACATGACATGGACAGGTTTCTGGAACGAATGACCGAAATTTTTCTCGATAGATCTGGGATCACTCCACAGGCACACAGCTCTTCACCAAGTACATGAACAGGAACCGGAAGCGCCCCACCGGGGCAATGTTCGTCCGCATAGCGAACCAGGCGGATAAACACAAAGGAAAGAAACAGCGAGGAGAGGAAATCAAAGGTGCTGTCCTGATCGCTTGTAATGCAGTAATACGCGCATGGCTGCTTTCCCGGGAGTTCCAAATCGATCTCGTTGTAGGATGTGATGTTGCGAATATCCCGGTTTTGGAAAACCTGCAGTCTGGAGCCGAGCCCGATGATAACGCCGCCGCGCACACCCTCCGACGCCTGCTTGAAAATGCTGTATGGCGCTTTGGCAGGATGCGTGAGGGGAAGAACATCAAAAAGCGCATTCAGTTCCTTTTCGGAACTGGCGGTGAGCAATTGGTACACTTCGCCGATGTTTTGCTTTTTCTTGGGATAGCTGGTGGAAACATAGAGGACCAGCGCCTTGAGCAGATTCATTTCGGCGCTGTCCCAGAAGTGGTCACGTTCTTCGCCCCCTGTGTTTTTGATGATGACATCACAAAAGAGCTGGGCCATCAATTCCTGACCGCCGACCTCCGCAAGACAATTCCATGAATCGGAGGCTGACGGTGTGACCAGATTGAACACACGGACGGTATAGCCCTGATCCCGCAGATATTCGCTGGTCTTTTCGTACAATTCGGACTTGGGGTCACAGATCACAAGGCTTGACTTCCGCGCCGCGCATTGGAGAATCATGTTGACGCAAAAGGCTCTTGTCTTCTTGGAGCCGCTGGCGCCGTAAACCGCAAGATTCCCGTTAAATCGAGTCTTTGGAGGAATACAAATGACCTGATGATCCAGCTCTCCGAGAATCGTACCGGAATGCTTGCGAATATCCGGGACAAGGTCAAGCACCTCGGTCAGCTCCTTGCGGGACATAAAGCCTGCGGTGCCGTAGGTTCCCTTGTCGGAATAGACCAGATTGCGCTGCCGGTCGTATTCGCCGCCCTCACTGTAGCCCATTCGCATGACCATGAGGATCAGCAGCGCCAGCGCACCGATGCAGAGGCCGAGCCCATACAGCCCATACGGAAAGTGGAAGGCTGCCGCAAGGCAGGGAAAGAATCCGGTGTCCGGGAATGCGGGAGACGTCCCAAACACGGCGCCGGCCTCCTGCCATGCACGGTAATTGGAAAAAAGCTGCGAGAGGTAGCCGCTCCCGTAGAGCAGCGCCAGCGCAGCGATTGGAATAATAATGAAAAGCTGAATCAGCTTCTTTTTAGGAATAGAGCACGCTCCTTTCAAACTGTTGAAAATCAATGCTTTGCAGCATCACACACTGCCCGCAGATCTCCCGCAAGGCTTCTTCCTGGTAATCGAAGCAGATCAATGTCCCCGTCATTCCGTGCAGCTCCAGCGCGGTATCGAAACGCCGGATGCGGGGAAAATCACAGGTGTAGGCGAATAGAACAGGATTCCCCTCGCTGTCAATGGCGTCGTTCTCGACGCGCCAATTTAGTATCCCCTCATGGAGCCCGTCTGCAAGGATCGTATCAAGCGTCCTGCGCTGCTGCGCGTCGCATAAGAGGCGAAGGATCGCTTCGCCATAACGGTCATTGGTCAAATAATAGAAATGCGGAAAGCTGCCGTCCAGCAGAAAATAGCTGCGTGCATCCGGCTGCATCAGAACAGGTAGCTGTTCCATGGTGGAGCCGAACACGATCCCGGAGATCTCCGCGTCGGGCATGACCCCTTCGGTTTGCAGTAGAGCTTTGAACCGCAGTTCAGCCTTGTACTCCCATTTCATCTGCGCTTTGGCGGTGTTATAGGTCAAAAAAATACCGCCATCCGTCAGCAGGATGCCGGTTGCGCGTGAACTTTTGATTTTCGCCCCTTGCGGGCCGATCTCTTTGACCTCTCTGGAGGTGTAATAGGCGGGGATTGCCGCACTTTGGCTGGCAGCGGAAAAAGGAGCCTTTTCCCATGGAAAGGAAGGAATGTCAGCGTTGTGCATGATGGTCAGGATCTCAGCCATCCGGTGAAGCCGGAGCCGTCTGGAAATTTCGCTTTTGAGCTTGTTTGGCTCAGAACTGCCGGTCAGGTAGGCTGAAAACCATTCGGGAGCATCAGCCAACAGTAGCCGTTTGGCTGACGAGGTGAGCCGAAGTCCACGCAGGCCGTCTTTGGAGAAGGTACGCAGCAGCCCATCTCGCCGGAGAGCGGTAACGACACTTTCGAGGTATGCGGAACCACCCGGCAGGTGGCTGATTTGACGGATGGGGTATTCACCGCAGAGGGCGGTTAATGTCAAAAGAAGATAGGGCAGCGTATTTTGAGCTGGCAGCTGCCGGGGCTTTCGAGGCATAAACCGTGCTGCCTCCTTGTACGATATTTTACCGTAGGGCTTTATAGCTTGGGTAATTTTGCGGCTGGAGCGCCTTGAAAAAACGCAGTATTTTCAGCGCTTTCAGGGCGCTTTTTGTACCTTGGAAAATAAGCGCCCATAAAAGGTCAAAAATCCGATATGCTTTTTACGCCATTCTGGCGCTCTGCAAGCCAGGCTGGAAACTGCGTGCTGTCCATGAGAAAAAGCCGTGTGCAATCCTCTTCGCCCAACTCCGTGGTGTTGTAGGCGTCGCACAGCAGCCCATTGTCATCCGTCAAGATGAAGGAGGCCGCAACATCCAGAAACTGCTTCAGTTCCAGATTGTCATAATCGCGGATACGCCGCTCTGGCAGCTCCTGCGCATAGATGTGGGAAAAACAGACCACACAATGCTGAAATTGCGGCATGGTGTGGTGGGCGGCGTAATCGGAGAGCGCGGAGGTAAACGGATCCAACAGAAACTCCGTGCTTTGGCGCTGCCTGCGCTTTGGCAGAAGGCACGGGAGCTTGATCTCCAGAATGCCGCCATTTTCGCTGATCTCAATACCCTGCATGGTTTCAGCAGAACGCAGATATTCCTCTTTTTTGATGCTGGTAGTGGCGTAGATCAGGTGGCGCAGCCGGCAGGTGATCCGCTCGGCCCGCAGCGCCGCATCCGTGGACAGCACCTCGTAGTTGTCGGGATAACGCTGAATATCCGTCGTGTTCATGGCATAGAGAGCGTTATTTAACCGTTCAATCTCAGCCAGAATGGATGTAATCCTCTGTGATATAATGGCTCTATTCAAGAAAAAACTCCTTATTCGATTTGATAATACTGCACCTCCCCGCTTGAGGAGACCGTGCAGTATCCGCCGGTGTTTGAGGTGTGGATCGCTGCGATCTGTTCCGGATGCTCTACCAAAATGATATATTTGGGCGGAACCTCTTTTACTGTGGAGAGCATTTGGTTGATAAGCTGCTCTTTACCCGGCTCCGCGTAAATGATTTCGTAAACTTCACCATCCGCAAAAAATATGATTTTTGCGGGGTACTCGCTGACAGAGTGATATTCTACCTGCTCCATAAAGTCGGTAAGAACCCAAATGGCCTTTGAAAGCCCGTAATCGATCCCCGCCTCCGCATCAGCGGGAATGCGGTAATACTCGCCGCGCTGCACAATGCGGCCCTGCTTTTGCAGGTAGGACAGCAGATTCCGGATTTTGCTTTCCTTGTGCGGATAGAGCTTCAAAAGCTGCATCTCCGTCAGAGCGCGGTACATGGAAACATCCCGCAGGATGCCGGCGGCTTCCTGCCCATAGATCTGTTCCCTCGTTTTCATTGAAACATCTCCTCGTTATGCGTATTGAAGCCGTATAATCGCCGTATTGCTGTTGGTTGTGGAGCGTTATACGTCTTAAATGCGTATTGTGTACGGATTAGCATGGATGCTACTTTGGCGCAGCACGCTGAGCAAGCTCAGCCAGCTCCCGGCGATCCGTGGTGATCAATTCCTTTTCCATTTGACTGCACTTGATCTCCACGGCAATATTATTGTTATTTGTGCTGATGAGAGCGCTGCCGCGTTCAAAGTGCGTAATTTCCATCAACTCAGCTTCAGACAGATGCAGAACGCCCTGAACGCGCTGAGCTTCTTCCTCCTCCAGATTCAGCAGGATCTTCGTTTTACTGTTGTTGATGATGCCCTTGCCGTATTTACCGTCGTCCAGCGCAAAAAAGTCATTGAGGTCCTGTGTGGCGCAGACAAGGCTGCCGCCATAGCCGCGGATCGTCTTGGCAAGCTCCAGAACGGATTCGGCGGCCTGCCGGTTGCTGCTGGCGCCGATGAGCTGCCAGCACTCGTCCACGAAGATGGCTTTTTCCGCCGTGCGGTTCTCTTTGGCCTTGTCCCATACAAAGTCGAGAGCAACAAACATCCCCACCGTCAGCAGATCACCGGTCAGCTCAGAAATATCAAGGACGATGTACTTGTTGTCCAGCGCCACATTGGTTTGCTGATTGAAAGAGCGGGCAGAGCCGTTGACCAGCCGATTCAGGATGTTGGCAAGGCGCTTTGTTTCCGGAGAGGCGGCGAGAATTTCATACAGGTCGCCCAGGATCGGCATTTCTTTATAGCACCCTGGATTTTTCGGCTGTTCCAGAGAAGCATTGTCATGTGTGATGCCCTTTGTCCCGTAGGTACAGATCATGGCATCATCCAGAAGCTGCCGCTCCTCGTGGGACATGTCCGGAATTAAGAGACTGAAAAACGTGTGCAGCCGCTGAATTTTGGCTGCCAGCAGAGATTTTTCCGTGCCGGGGCCATCCAGCAGATCGTCCACGGACTTATCTGCCTTGCGGATCTCCATGATGTTGATGCAGTTTTGAGAAGCCGGAGATATGGAGATAAACTGTCCGCCGATGTTGGAACAGGCCCGGTGAAACTCATGCCCTTTGAGCGGCGCGATGATAAAGACCTGAATTCCCTTGCGGCGCATGCGCAGAGCCATCAGCTGAAGCGTAAAGGTTTTTCCGGCTCCGCTGGTTCCGAGAATGGCGATATTGGCATTCTTGTAGACGCGGGAATCGAAGATGTCCACGATGATGAGAGAATTATTGTGTTTATTGACGCCGAGAAGAATACCGTTGTCATCGCACATCTCATAGCTGGTGAAGGGATAGCAGCTGGCAGCTCCCGTTGTCAGAACATTACGCTTAGACCGCTCATAGAGCTGGCGCTCCAGAGAAACCAGAGGAAGAGAGGATAAAAAAGCCTGCTCCTGACAAAAGGAACAGGTCTGCACATCCATATCCTGCGAGAGCAGGAGCTTTTTCATTTCCGCGACCTTCCATTCAAGGTCATCCACGCTGCCGGCTGTGACGGTGATAAGCAGGTTCAGATAATAAAAATCCTCACTGTTGGAAAGACCGTCTTTTAGAAAATAACCGCTGCGGATCGCACCGTCGAGGTCGTCAAAATCCGTGTTGGTGTCGCTGGTTTCCTTGATTTTGCTGCGGTTGATACGGAGCTGCTGCCCCAGCTTTCTGACCATGCGGTCCTTTGGCTGCCGCGTCAGAAAGACGTCCAGATCGATCCCGTCGCCGGCGTTGACCAAAAGGCTGAGCCAGCCGGCGGGAACGCGCGCTTTATAACCATCTGATGGGACAAGAAGATAGGCATAATACAGCCCATCTACACAGAGGTAGTTTCCATGGGTAAGGTCGATGCTGTCAGGGGCATAGAACTCGTTGACGGGAATAGTGTTGATGTCCCGCCCGGCGGCCATGTAGTCCGCCAGAACGGACTTCACCCGCTGATAGAACGGCTCACTGCTGGCCCTGCGACAAAGAATGTTATAAAGGATCTCTGCCGTGGCATCGTCCTCGTTCTCAGGGGAAATGACCTCGTTGCCGCATTGCCGCAGATAATTTGCCGCCGTGCGTGCGGCCGTTTGCAGAGAAGCGATTGCATCCTCTTCCTCATGGCCACGTTTGGTGCCGGGCAGCGGCTCATACTCGAAAACGAGGAAAAAGCGCCTTGTGATTGCCTCACGGGAGCCAAGCTGCCGAATGAGCTTCAGGTAGTCTTCCTGCAGGACACGGCAGCGCGGATCCTGCTCATGCTCCAGCTCCTTGCGGACGGTATCCAGATGCCGGTTAATGTCCGCACGCTTTGTCAATGCCTTGAATTGCACCTTGACCGGGGCAATTTTCAGATAGGAAATGAAGGAGTAAATGATGCTGCGCTGCTCTCTCGCGCTGCGCAGCAGGAAGTTGACGGGAACCACCTCTACAACCTTGACATAGCGGTGATCTCTTGTATAAATGACGCCGTGCTCAATCTTCCCGATAGGGATATAGTCCGCCAAGGCGTTGAGCGGCTGAACGGCTTCTTCCTCCTGCAAGAAGGTCTTGAACTGCGTCACGCTGCGCTGCTTCAGATCAACAGAAAATCGGCTGCGGCTTTTGGGGAGCGGAGGATCTTCTGCTTCGCAGTCGCTTTTCCGCTGCTGCGCCCAGCTGGGCAGCAGCGTTTTTCCGTTTTTGCCGCCCTGCGTCCCATCGCGTGAAAGGATTCTGCGGTTGTGCAGAAAGCAAAAGAACAGGCGGATAAAAGCGGACAGGCTCATGCCGGATACGCCAATCAAAGCGAGAAGCACCAGCGGGAGAGCCGTCAGGCATAAAATCACAACGCGGACGGTGAGGGAAAACGGAAGGTGCAGAACCGGCACACCAACCGCGAGGCAAAGGATGACCGCCTCAATCGTATTGCGGGTTTTCAAAAGCCCGCCGAAGAGTGTGCCGCCCTCCATAAAGTTGGGAGGGATCACATACACCTCAAATTCTTCCGGTTTCATAGACAGCCTCCCTTACATCCGGTCTTTCCGCTTCGGCGGATCGGGCATCTTCTTGACGATCTCCTTGTGATAGTCGATTTCGCCGTCTGGCGCAGTAAAGGGCTTCTTGATTACGGTATCAACGGCATACTGCTTGTACCATTGGACGCCATCGGCAGAGAAGACTTTCTGGTGTTCACCGTCCGGCGCGGCATATTGCCCGGTATGGTACATTCCAAAGGAAATGCCCTCCGGATACTCCGGAGAATACTCTGTGCCGGTGATGCGCCCGCCGCCGATCTCAATGTTGGAATAGGATATTTGCGGTGCGGCGTCTCCCTGAGCGGTAATGCCCATGTAGGAGGACAACGCCTGTGACGCAAACTCTCCGGTGATGGAGCCGGTGGAGTGCAAGTCTCCGGCTGCGACCATACCGATCACATCGTTGGCAAAACGCCCACCCTCCAGCATGGAAGTGGTAAAAATACGCCCGCCGAGGCCAACGGAATGCTGTGACTCCCTGCGGAGTGAGGAAACCGAAGCGGTTCGGGTACTGGAAGCGACTTGCTGATGGGTCACGCCCGTCTGCGACTTTTGAGAAGCGCTTTCGCTGCGCGTCTGCTTCGCCTGATGAACAACGCTTGACGCCTGCCGCTCGGCATTTACAGTACGCTCTGTGGCCTGATGCGCGGCGGACATGGTGGAGGAGGACGCTCTCTGCGTCGTTTGCGTCGCAGTTCTTACGGCGTCATTGGTAATTTTCCGACTGACAACGCCGGCCAGACCGCCTTGCAGAAAGCCGGAAGATCCGGATGCGGCGGTGCCTGTGCGGCTGGAGGCTCTGTCGGCAAAGTTACCGACAACTTTTCCAGCCATGCCGGCAGCGAGGGAGACACCCTTGAATGCGACCATCGCTTCACCCAGCATAGAACCGCCGGTGTGCCCTACATTGACACCGATGCTTGCCATGAAGCTGTCGATTTTCTGCGAGACTTTGAGAAAGCCAACCGCACAGAGAAACCAGACCAGGACGTTCCCCGTCACGGCCTCGCGGCTGGAACTGCTGACTGCGGCTTCAACATCGCTTTCCTCCAGAGCAAACGCAGGTACCGCCAGGGCAAGCGCAAGCAAAAGAACGGTGCCCAGCAGCGGAATGATTCTATGATATTTCTTCGTGGTAATGACCTCCTACATGGAAAGCGGATTTGAGATGAATGTGCCGACCATCGTGATAAACAGCCGAAGACACCATGCGTTCATCAGCAGCAGGAATATCTGCCCGCCGAACATCCGGCACCAGCTCTTAAAAATATTTGCGGTGGATTGCGATGCGCCCATGGCAAAGGCTACCGGTGCGGTATAGACCAGGACGCCCAGCAGTACATACCGTTCTGCCGCTTCAAACAGCAGCTTAATGTAGTTCCACGCAAGAATCAGTGTCAGAATCAGAACGATCAGCGCAACGCCGCCGTTGGCACAGACGCCGATGATGGTCAGCAGAACAGAATTGAAGCTGGCAAAGTCCAAAGAAGGAAGCTCTGAGGACAGTATCCACGCATAAGGCGTTCCGCCTATCGTCAGCGCAATGTTTACGATTTCATCTGCATAGTACGCAAGCACAATGAACAGAATCGCCTTGGCGGTCAGCTTGACCGGATCCTCTGCGTCCACGCCCAAGCCCAGTCCATAGTTCTTGAACAGATTCCAGACCCAGCCCAACAGGATCAGCCCGATGGCAAGTGCCACCAGAAGGCTATACATGGTTTCCGCTGCGGGAAAATATCGCAGAAATGTGTTCATGTCACAGCCCAATGCCCCCAAAACAGAGGTGTTGATCATATCCAGACCGTACATGATCTGCTCCGCGATCCACTCTACAATGCCATCTAAAATGCCCATGATTTACGAGGCGGTCCACTGCCCGCCGCTGAAGAAGGGCGTAACATAACTCATAATGAAGCCGAGACCGTTCAAAACAGCCCATGTGATGATGATTCGCTTGAGCCAAGCCCGGCTTTCATCGACGGTTCGGCCGCTGCGGGAGAAATTCATCATCAGCAGTGCGACTGCGGCCGTAACGATAGCTGCAATCGTGGAGATGCCGAGGATCTGCGTATAGACATCCCGCATGATCTCATTGGCCTTCTCCCACACGGTTGCGGCAGAGGCCGGCTGACAGAGAGAAGCGGATAGCGTGGCGGTCAGAAACGCCGCATACAGCCAACGGCCGATATTGCCACGTGGCTTTTTCCCGATACGGGGGGACGGACACTTGTGCTTCAAAAGCATTACCTCCTTGTGTTGCCCAAAAGCAGGAAACAGCACCCAGCGAAAGCCGGATGCTGTTTCATTGACCGCAGAAGGGCAGAAAAAAAGACGCGCATCAAAAATGGCGTCCCCCTGCGGCTGCTTTTGGTTTGTTTATAGTTTTGAGCATACTTAGTTTAACATACGGCGATTTTGCGTTCAATAGCAAAACCCTTCCAATTTTCTCCCAATTGTTTCTTGAAGCCAAAGCTTTCTGCACACTGTAATAAATTGTTGTATTGTGTCCGAGATATGCTATACTGATAATAAGCCGTGTTGAGCGCAATAGATGTATGTAGAAAGGATGGATTTTTAATGACTATTGAAAGAGTGGAAAAAGTTCGTGAGTTCTGCACCCAAAATGTCGAACACGCAGGTAGCCGAAGTGTCTTTGAAATTATACAGGTATCCAAAGACTGTGACGGTGGCTTAAATTTCGAAGAAGCAATTGACAGATATAAAATCGAATCCGGGGGATGGATTTGCGAATCAGTAGTTGAAAAGACCATACAACCTAATGCTGGTCCAACTATTACAAGCGAACGGGACATACATACCTGTAAAGTTTCGGATGCTAAAGTGTTAGATGTTCTGCGGACAAATTCAGAGGCGTTACAACAATTTGAGACCTTTGAAAAATCCCTAATTGAACAAGAAAATGCACATTAATTTTATTGGGTAGACATTTTAATATTCGCATCAAAGTCAAGATGTGTCAGTGAAATACCGCAAAATTTTTGCGGTATTTCATGGTATAGATATATATTGCTGGTGTTTACTGAATATGATTATAAGTTTTCTGGAAAAAAGAGAGCTAGAGTCGATAGGGCTTCTTTTGAAGAATAGCCCCAGAGAATGGAACTCAATGTTTGCACTGCATCTTTTCGAATGCGATAATAGGTGCTGGGACTAATGTCGCGAATATGCGGACGAAGTGATTCGATAATTTCCTCAACATTTTTCAGCTTCTGCGGAGATAAAAACGAGTAGTACAAGATCCAGTAGTACACCTCGCCGCTCTGGTGACGTGTGCGGAGAAGATTGACGGAATTTTCAAGCAGGGTCAGCATTTTGTAACTTCGCTCAATGCACCTGGCATGATTTTCGATGTCCGTGCCACCGAGATCTGCCCCCGCCATATAGACGGACTCCAAAAAGTCTTCAATGCTGCAATCGTAATCAATGCGAAATTGATTCTTCACTTGCTGGACCGAAACCTCCAGGCTCCATATCACATCCCGATATTTTTTGAGCAGTTTCCAGGTGTCGTGATAGCGGGTATCCTCCTCCGGCCGTTTTTCATACATCTTTCCTGACATTGTCGCACACTCCTTCCGCTTCAGCATTTGGGATGATCGTCATTTCAAACCGATACAACGGACTGCCGGCGCCGCAGCAGATCGCCAGGCCCGCTGAGATAGTGCCTTTCTCTATTTCTACCGTGCAGTCGTCGGATAATGGATATAACATATATTTGGATTTTGGGCATGAAAGGCAGGAAATGCCTTGCGCTTCAAGGGTTCGCAGCACTTTTCGAACGAAGTACAGCATGTGAGGTTTTGAAACGCTGGGAAGCTCTGTTGAAACGCAGATCTGCTCATCAGAAATTGGGCCGGACTCTGGCGGAATGGTATCCGGCACAGATACGCGAAGGTTCAGACACATAGCAACCTCCTCTTTGTCTATCATGACATCCGAAATTTGGAACATGGTCGAGAGATAATTCTTTAGGTAAATTACTGTTCCGCTGCGGCCTGGGAAAGTCAGCAGAGAAAGATAGTCAAAATCGGCCAGTTTTTTGAGCAGCCGCCCCACGCTGGAACGGGAGATTCCCCAGCGCGCGGATAATTCGCTGTAATTGACGAGCGGATTCCCTGTGCCGTTTCTGAAATACGCAACTGGCCCGATCTCAGAGCCGCGTACTTGCTGATCCTTGTAAATCGCAGAGATCCAAAGATCCAGAATGACATCCATCTCGGATGCGCGTCCCGCGGAGATCAACTCCGTTGCCGTTGAAACAGGGATGAAGAAAAAGCCGGAATCTTTTTGGCAGGGGCAGTTATAATCAAGCGCGGTGTTGTTGCGCCGCCAGTCCGTAATGGAGAACTTTACGATATGCCCGCGGCCGAGGCGGGTAAATGTAATGAGCTGCCGATCCTGCAAGGATTTTAGAATCGCAAATGCCTGATAATGGAAACGCACGCGAAACCATTCCGTGATGTCAGTGATGGAGCAAATCCATTCCCCCGGATAGACCGTGTATGAGATCCCGTCTATGCGCCGATAAGAGGTTCTGAAGTTGGCATAGGCGCAAAGAACGACATAATAAAAAAGACCGGAGCATCCGCCTGTGCGAATGCTCCGGTCTGCAATCAGAGTTTGTATAAATTCTCGATAAATTCGGCATCGTGGATAATCCACGATCTGCCTGAGTTCAAGTTGATAATTGTTCATGTAGGAGACCTCCTTATGCCGGATACATCAGCATAGATTGTATCCCGTGCTAAATGGTAAGTTAGAAGCGTTTAGATGCTAAAAACCCTGCTAAACGAATCAAGGAATGCGATGGTATTGAAGAAACCGTTCCGTGCGCTTGGTGCAATAAAGAGTATTGAAAAAGGGGAGTGATAGTGCATGGAACCTACTACAATGCAACTATAGCGGCTTATATGACTTTATATTTGAGGCTTGGTAAGGATGAGGTCGGCAGTTCGAATCTGCCCAGCAGCTCCAAAAAGCATCGAAAACTTCGGTTTTCGGTGCTTTTTTGTTGCAAAAACGCTGAAAATGGTGTGGGTCAAAATGTGGGTCAACCGCCTGACCCACACCGTGACCCACACGCGAAATTAAACTATACCCAAGAAAATGGACACGAGATTTTGACCCACGGCCCCGTTCGGCGGACACGCATTTGACCCATAGGGTCAGAAGCGCCGCACCTGTGTTATGATAGAACTACCGAACGGAGGTGCTGCATGGGCACGA
>ERZ773186.601-NODE-601-length-33700-cov-31.533749_pt1 | contig 33700 bp, 25 predicted proteins | sample MGYA00581000_ERZ773186 | MGnify/ENA primary metagenome ERZ773186 (study PRJEB29015, sample SAMEA2737752) | human gut metagenome | biome: human gut; feature: human-associated habitat; material: faeces | place: China | collected 2012 ...
CCCCCAGACGCGTACTCTAACCGGGCTGAGCTACACCCCGAATTGCGGATGCAAAGGTACGGCTTTTTTTGGTATTTGCAAATATTCTCTGTACTTTTTTACATTAAAAGTGCATCTTTTTATGCAAGGTATTGATGAAACTAATAAGTCGATTCCCTATATTCAGAGGGAGACATATTGGTGTGTCTTTTAAAAAAACGACCTAAAGCAGACTGGTTCAGGAACTTAGTTCTGATTGTTATTTCCTGAATATTAAGAGAACTGTTTTTCAATAATTCTTTTATCTCCAGTAATGAATAATCTATAATCCAGTCCTTAGGAGATTTTCCACTGGTTTCTTTAACTACTTCAGACAGATATTTGGAAGAAACATGAAGTTTGTCGGCATAAAAGATAACCTCTTTATGCTCTCTGTAGTTGTCCATCATTAGCGTATAGAATCTATGCGTTAAATCTTCTTTACGTGTTGTACTTGTATTATTTCTATGATTGATGTAATTTTCAAAATCGTTATATAAATCTAGGAATATAATTCTTAGCAGAGCTATAATTGCTTCTCTGGAAAAACTTTTGGGAAGTTTGATCCGACTCTTCAGTAACGTATAATAATTCATGAAATACTGCATCTCTTGTTCCGGCAAGGGATAAAGGAAACGAGATTTCATGTAAGAGAAAAATTGAGGAGAAAAACTCCTGATAGTTTTTATTACATCATAGAAAAATGTGTTTGAAAGTGTAAAATAGTTTGTTGTGAAATGAGGACTTGTCTCTATGACTGAGACTAGCAGTCCCGGCATAAAGACAAAAACATCATGTGGGTGTATAGTATATTCTTGAGAATCCATTCTTATTTTAGCATTTCCTTGTATACAGATTCCAATAGTACATATAGGGGTATAAGAAGGGCAATCTGTAATGGGCAATGTTGATGCATTAGATTGCATGCAAAATTCATTCTCTAATATATCTTCTCTATTCTTTTCAAATTCCTTATATAACATTTATACCAACCAATTATATAATGCAAAAATAGGGTTTCTGAAGCATTGAAAAGTTGATCAATGGTATTTAGGAACAATTTTACGGAAAAAAGGTGCTTTATATTTGTCTTTTTTAAATGATTGGTCTGTTTTTTAACTAATGTATTATAAATACTCTAATTGCTTGATTGTTAAAAGTTTGATCGATTATAATTGGGAATAAATAAAAGATGTTTTTATTGTATCGGACAGATGGAAAGTTTGTACAATCCTTTCCATCTGTTTGAAGGGAGATCAGCAACCCATGGATTCATGATAAAAATCCAGCATTTCAAAAATTTCGTCTTTACTTGCCGATTGATTAATCTGTATATTTCCTATTTCAGTTAATAGGGTGAAATTGATAATGCCTGCTGAGTTTTTCTTATCATGTTTCATGAATTCATAGAGGCGTTCATATTGTTTGCAATTAAAAGGCATAACTCCATAATGTTCTTTGACGAACAGGATGGTCTGACGTAGCTTGTCTTTAGGAAAACCAGTTTTGATATGGGAGAAATAAAGTTCACAAACTATTCCCCATGCCACAGCGTAACCATGTAATATCGGATGCTGTGTTTCTAATGCCAGACTTTCAAAAGCATGCCCTACGGTGTGTCCCAGATTTAAAGCTTTGCGGATTCCTCTTTCAAAAGGATCCTGTTCCACTATATCTTCTTTAATCTGTACAGATTTTCCGACTAAAGTCTGTAAGACCTTGTAATCTATATTGTTGAAGTCAAATTTCAACAATTCTATCCAATGATCATGGGTGCTGATAAGACCATGTTTCAACATTTCAGCGTATCCGGACAATAGATTGCGAATATCCAGTGATTTTAGAAAATTAGCGTCAATCAATACACTTTCGGCAGGAGAGAAGACTCCGATCTCATTCTTTAATCCGTTGAAATTGATTCCGGTCTTGCCTCCTACAGATGCATCAACCATAGCCAGCAGTGTGGTAGGAATATTAATATATTTGATCCCTCGTTTGAAAGTTGATGCGGCGAATCCTCCTAAATCTGTAACCATCCCTCCACCTAAATTGATAAGTAGCGAATGACGGCTTGCACCTTTATCTCCCAACTCTTTCCATACATATGCCAGTGTTTCCAAGTTTTTGTGCACATCTTCAGCCCCTATATAAATAAAATGGGCATTTTTAATACAATCAAATTCTGATACAACAGGAATGCAAAGTTCACGTGTATGTTCGTCAGCCAAGACAAATAATTTGTCATGTGGGCATTGGTTTATTGCCTTATTGAGATTTTCTTCTAAGTTATGGCAGATAATAACTTCTTGTTTACTCATATTTTCTATTATTTGCCTGCAAATTTAGGTAAAAAAGCAAAAAGATGACCGTTCTTTGCTTACAAATAATTACTTTTGTACGTTAAAATATAAAATAATGAAAGGAATTTTACCGGTTTATTGTAGGACGATGGGATATGTTGTTCTGTTGTTGTCTGTTTTCGTACCGTTGTTCATGTTTATGTTTGGCATGATAAACGATAGTAACCTGTTGTTTACAAAGGCTTCTATCAAGTTACTTATCTGGTTTTCTTTGTTTATGATCTTCTTGGCAAAAGTGAAGGATGAGAATGAGAAGATTTCCCGAATACGTATCAAGGCTATTTGTTATGCTATTTATTTGTTGGGCATTTATTATATTGTAATGTTGGTCAGAGGAGTATATAATGGAAATCTGGAAGAAGCGGATAATTCCATTGCTATAGTTTATATGGTTTTTAATGTTATTTGTCTGGAATTTGGTGTACAAAAAAGCCGGGTTGACCGATTGTTTAAGAAATAAATACATTTTTCCGTTAAACCTTTTGTCGACAAGAGTGTCCAAAGGACATTAGGCATTAAAATTTCAAGGAAAAAGAAAAAATGAAGAAGTTAGTATTATTGTTGTTACTGGTATGTACCTGTGCAACTCTCTCTTGGGCGCAAAGTGGCAAGCGCATAACCGTGACGGGATCTGTGATTGATGGTGATGATAAAAGCCCGGTTGGACAAGCTACCGTACAGTTACTTTCTCTACCCGATAGTACAATGGTGGTAGGAAATGTTACCAATAACAACGGAGTATTCTCTATTGCTGCCCGTCCGGGGAAATATGTACTTAAAATTTCATTTGTAGGTTACCTTACTCAGGAAAAATCTTTGCAGCTGACAGCTGGTAAACCGAGTGTTAATATTGGAACAGTCACTTTACCCACCGATGCTATCATGTTGGGTGAGGCGGTTATTGTAGCCGAGGCTCCGCAGGTAACCATTTCAGAAGATACTATTGGCTATAACGCTTCTGCTTATCGTACTCCTGAGGGGGCGATGTTGGAAGAATTGGTGAAAAAACTTCCGGGAGCAGAAATAGATGAAGACGGAAACATAAAGATGAACGGCAAGGAAATCAAGAAACTTATGGTAGATGGCAAAGAGTTTTTTGGCGGTGATGTGAAGACCGGTTTGAAGAACTTGCCAGTCGATATGGTGGAAAAACTGAAAACCTATGATAAGAAATCCGATTTGGCACGCATTACGGGTATTGATGATGGTGAGGAGGAAACAGTGCTCGATTTGACGGTGAAGAAGGGGATGAATCAAGGCTGGTTTGGAAACGTGGATTTAGGCGCCGGAACGGAAGACCGTTATACAGGAAGAGCTATGATTAACCGTTTTTATGATAAAACTCAGGTTTCTATTATTGGTTCCGCCAATAATGTGAATGATCAGGGATTTTCGGGGGGAGGACCTCGTTGGAGGCGTAACAATGGATTGAACGCGACTAAAATGCTAGGAGCGAATTTTGCTACAGAAACAGAAAAACTGGAATTGGGAGGTAGTATGCGTTACAACTATCGTGATGCAGATGTAGTAACAGTCGGATCTTCACAGCGTTTTTTGCAGTCGGGGGATTCTTATTCCAATTCAAACAAAGCCAATAGTAATAAGGAAACAGGTTTCAAGGCAGATTTCCGTATGGAATGGCGTCCCGATTCAATGACCAATATTATTTTCCGGCCGAATGTTTCTTATGATAAGACAAGGGGAGCTTCAGTTGCAGAGTCAGGTACTTTTAATGAGGATCCTTATCAGTATGTGGTAAATCCCAATGATTATTTGAACTTTGACAATATAGGGTCTGATGATCCGTTAAGGGATACTCGTATTAATGCTACCAATGAACATAATCTGTCCAAATCAAATAGTTTGTCGGCTAATGCAACATTGCAGCTGAACCGGAAACTGAATAATGAGGGACGTAACATTACATTCCGTGGTTCATTTGGATATGGAGATGATGACAGCGATCAGTATGCTCAATCGGAAACCCGTTATTATCAGATAAAGAACTATTTAGGAGGGGATTCTATAGAACATCGTAATCAATACATTACGATGCCTACTAAAAATTATAATTATACAGCACAGTTTACTTATAGCGAACCTATAGCACGGGCTACTTTCCTGCAATTTAGTTATAGATTCCAATATAAGAATAGCAAGAGTGATAAATCGACATACGATTTGGGGTATCCTTGGGATATAAATGACGGATTACCCGAAAACTATGAAACTGCTTATGTGGATAGCTTGAGTAAGGATGCTGAATATAAATACTTTAATCATGATATTTCTTTGGGACTACGATTTATCCGGGAGAAATATCAGTTGAGTGCCGGCATGTCCTTACAGCCTCAAAATACGAAATTGTCCTATAAGAAGGGAGATTACATGACTGATACCACAAGAACGGTATTTAATTTTGCTCCGAATCTGGATTTTCGTTATCGCTTCTCCAAAGTAAGTCAGTTGCGTATCACTTATCGTGGGCGTAGTAGCCAGCCTAGTATGGAAAACCTGTTGCCGATTGTCGATAATTCCAATCCGTTGAATATCCGTGTGGGTAATCCAGGTTTGAAGCCTTCGTTTGCCCATACCATGCGTTTGTTTTATAACACTTATAATGCCGAGAAGCAGCGTGGCATAATGACTCATGTAAATTTCACTGCTACTCAGAATAGTATCAGTAATAGTACGGTATATGATGAGAATACGGGTGGTACTACTTCAACTCCTCAGAATATCAATGGAAACTGGAATGCGTTTGGATTGTTCGGTTTTAATTCGGCTTTGAAGAATAAAAAGTTTACTATAAATTCTTTTTCTCGTGTGAGCTACCGGAATCAGGTAGCGTTCTTATACAATAAGGAAACATTGCATGATGATAAGAATACGACTACCGGTTTGACTTTGGCGGAGAATCTGAATGGGTCCTATCGGAATGACTGGTTTGAATTTTCATTGAATGGTTCTATTGAGTATACAGCGGAACGTAGCAAGCTGCGTCCTGAAAAGAACCAGAATCCATATACATTCTCATATGGAGCGAGTACCAATGTCACTTTACCATGGCAGATGACATTGTCTACTAATATCACCAACCAGTCCCGTAGAGGATATGATGATGCCAGTTTGAACAATAATGAACTGATTTGGAATGCCCAAATAGCACAAAGTCTATTGAAAGGAGCTGCAACTGTTAGTTTTGAAATGTACGACATCTTAAAACAACAGAGCAATATCAGCCGTTCTTTGACTGCGGATGTACGTTCGGTTACCGAATACAACAGTATCAACAGTTATTGTATGGTACATTTTATCTATCGTCTGAATATTTTTGGAAGTAAAGCCGCCCGTGACAAGATGATGAATAGCCATAGGGGATTCGGCGGTCCCGGTTTTGGTCCCGGTCCGGGAAGACATGGCCGGCGTCCTTTTTAAATGAAACTATATCTTAATCTTTTCCCAATCTATATTGTTATAGGTTGGGATTTTTTTTATAAGTTTGCTTATAAGTAAATTACTGGAATTATATGGTAGAGTGGAGTATCTTTAATGAAATCTTTGCTGTTGCTTTTAACGTGCTTTATTTTGTGATTATCATCGGAACTATCTTTATAGTGATACTTGATAATCGTAATCCCGTTAAAACAATGGCATGGGTACTTGTGCTCTTTTTCCTGCCCATTGTGGGGCTTGTGTTCTATTTCTTTTTCGGCAGAAGCACACGTAAGGAGAAATTGATCAGCAAGAAAGGGTTCACCCGTCTCATAAAACGTCCCATGGCAGAATACCAGGCGCAAAAGGCGTTTAAGTGTCCTGATGAACAGCACCAGTTGATGCGTTTTTTCCGGAAAGTGAATAATGCTTTGCCCTTTGAAGGAAATGCGACGGAAGTTTTTACGGATGGTTATTCCATGCTGTATTCATTGATGAAAGAAATCAGTAAGGCAAAGCATCACATCCATTTGCAGTTTTATATTTTTGAGGATGATCCGGCAGGCAGGTTGCTGCGCGATTTGTTGATAGATAAAGCGCGGCAGGGAGTAGAAGTGCGTTTACTATATGACGATGTGGGCTGCTGGAAAGTTCCCCATGCTTTTTTTGATGAAATGCGGGGAGCAGGTATTGAGGCACGCAGTTTTTTGAAAGTCCGTTTTCCTTTATTTACCAGTAAGGTAAATTATCGTAATCACCGTAAAATAGTAGTAATCGACGGTCGTGTGGCTTATACGGGAGGGATGAACATTGCTTTGCGCTATATGAAAGGCTTTCCATGGGGGATATGGCGGGATACTCACATTAAAATAGAAGGAAAAGCGGTATATGGGTTACAGACTGCTTTTTTGACCGATTGGTATGTAGTAGACCGTACCCTTATCACTTCCTCCCGTTATTTCCCCGAAGTCGGAATCTTTGGAAAGGCTCTGATACAGATTGTCACTTCCGATCCTGTAGGCGAATGGCGGGATATTATGCAAGGGCTACTGATAGCTATCAGCAGCTCCCGAAAGTATTTTTATATACAAACACCTTACCTGTTGCCTACCGAACCTATTCTGATGGCATTGAAAACGGCAGCTTTGGCAGGCGTGGATGTTCGCATTATGATACCGGCACGTGCCGATACATGGATAACACATTTAGGTTCGTTATCTTATTTGGATGATATCATGCGTGCGGGTGTCAGGATTTACCTTTATCAGAAAGGTTTTTTGCATTCCAAGCTGATGGTCAGTGATGATACTCTTTCTACGGTAGGTTCTACAAATATGGACTTCCGTAGCTTTGAGCATAATTTTGAGGTGAATGCCTTTATGTATGATCCGTCCTCAGCATTGCTGTTGAAAGGTATTTTCCTGCAAGACCAGAAGGACGCCATCCTGTTGCAGAGAAAAACATGGATAAAGCGTCCTTGGTATCAAAAAGCACAAGAATCTATTGTCCGGTTGCTGGCACCGTTGCTTTGAAGAAAGAGAAGTTCACACTGCCATATGCACGGCGCTCAATAAAATGGGGGTCATCCTCAAAATGATTCTCTTTGCCATGTTCCAGTACCAGTAATCCGTCTTCCTTTAAAATCCCGCTTTCGAAAATACGGGTGGGGATGCTTTCCAACTCTTTCAAGGCGTATGGAGGGTCGGCGAAGATGAAATCAAATTGCTCGCTGCATTTGTCTATAAATCTAAAGACATCAGCACGGATAGGAAAACATTTGTCAGTCTTCACTTCACGCATCACCTGTGAGATGAAAGAAAGGTGCTGGGGATCTTTTTCTACTGAAATAACCCGGTCACAACCGCGTGAAACCAGTTCTATACTGATGCTGCCCGTACCGGCGAAAAGGTCCAAGGCTGTAACTCCGTCCTCGAAGTCAAAATAATTGTTACTTAATACATTGAAAAGGTTCTCTTTGGCGAAATCCGTTGTCGGACGTGCCTTGAATGTATGAGGCACATCGAAACGGCGCCGTTTGTATATACCGCTGATTACTCGCATAATAATAAGGTTTGCATGTCAAAAGGTATCTCTTCTATTTTACTTATCTCGGAGCGGTTGAATTCCGCTTTGGGGCTGATGACGAATACCTGGCGCAGATAATTGCGCAACTCTTTCAGTAATTCTTCTTTGTCCTCTAATATTCCTGTCAAGTGCAGCTCGTCTCTTTCCTGACTATAATTTAATTGTTGCCATACATATAATAGGTAATACACACGGTCTGTGGTTTGTTTGCATGGAAATGAGTTGATCAGTAATAAGTTGCCCTTATCAAAACAAAAAACTTCCATTTGTTGCTCGCGTATGTATGTATATAGTTTCCGGCTGTTACCCAACCTGCTTTTCCGGGCGAAATATTCAGTCAGCGGGCTGGCGGTGGAGAAGAAACGAGCTGTAGGAAAATGTTCAGTCAGTAACAAATGGGTATGTTTGTCCATAGCAAAAAGTATTACCACATTGCTTCTTCCCAGGACATTGCAAAGTACAATCTCGTTATTTCCTTTAGCTTTAGGAAAATTATGATAGAAAATTGTATCCATCTGTTCGTCTTCGAATAATTCCAAAGGAACAGGGGTGAAACGGGGGGAGTCATACAAGATGTTAACCCGTTTATACGGATACTTCAGCGCTTCTGTTTTAGTCAGCATATCTTTCAGATTGGCCGTCATGGAATATCCGGTGTTGACCGGATGCGGAACAAAGCAGAAATCATTATCTGTCAGTGGGTTATAGATAGAAAAAGAAAATCCATCCGCACTGAGGCGGATGGATAATGTATATTGTTCCGATTTTGTAAAATCGATACGTTCAGTCATTCTTATTCCCAGTTACCTGCGTTATTGTTAGGCTGTTCGATATCACCCACTCTTAAACCGCAATATTTACCCAATTTGGTCTGAAGGTCTTTAAGGTTAGCCAATTCTTGAGTATTCAAGCCGCCCAAATATGTTTCATACGGAGTTTGAGCTTGGAACAAGTTCAAAGGAGCACCCGATTTGGTAGTATCGCTGCGGGTAACCATCTCAAATTGTACGCCGTTTCCGAAGGGAACATATCTCAAAGAGTCTGCATTGAAGCCCGGAGCATAGATTGTATCTGTTACGGCAACCCATAAAGTATCACGTTTGAAGTTCATCAAACCTTCTTTTTCAACTTCTTTCCAGTTACCGGTCTTTTTGGCTTTGTTGATGATTGCCATCGCTTTCTTTTCAGTCATACCGGCTTCCAGTTGTGTATCAGACAAAACTCCTTCTTTCTTTACAAACGGAAGTTTTGCAGTTTTGACGAAATCAATCAAGGTGTCGAAGCTTGCAGTATATCGTCCATTGTGCAGGTTACGGTATTCCAACTGTGCCTTACGGATGTCAATTAAGCGTGCAATAACTTGTTTCTCTCTAGTCTTTTTAGCGTCATCGAAGTTGATCGGTCCCATGATACTGCCGTAGCAAACGTATATCAAACCGATAACGCAAGCAGCCAATACAATATTAATAACTGTTTTCATGATAAATATGTGTTTTTTTTAGTTTATATTCGCATCGCAAAAATAAAACAAATAAATCTAATAACGCACAGTTCAAGGAACTTTTTATTACGCAATTATGATTAATAGTTATTTAGTGCAGCAAATTAAGGGAAATTTTCTATATAAACCAACTTTAGAACAAGAAAAAGCTGTTAAATTTTTAGCAGATTTTCTCTTTTCCCGCCAATCGGACTCGGTTTTTCTCTTAAAGGGATATGCCGGTACGGGTAAAACATCCCTTATCGGAGCATTGGTGAAGACCTTGGACCAGTTACAGCAAAAGTGTGTTCTGCTTGCTCCGACGGGAAGGGCGGCTAAAGTCTTTTCACATTATGCACAGCATCCGGCTTATACTATCCATAAGAAGATTTACCGCCAGCGCAACTTTTCAAATGACCTGGACAACTTTTCTTTGGATGATAACCTGCATCAGCATACTTTGTTTATTGTGGATGAGGCGTCGATGATCGCTAATGACGGATTGGCGGGGGCGGTCTTTGGTACAGGGCGTTTGCTGGACGACTTGATTCAATATGTATATGCCGGAACAGGTTGCCGTCTGATGCTGATAGGAGATACGGCGCAGCTTCCTCCGGTGGGAGAGGAGGAGAGTCCGGCTCTTTCGGCCGATAAGTTACGCGGGTATGGCATGGAAGTATATGAGGCGCAGCTCACTGAGGTGGTTCGTCAGATGCATGATTCGGGGATTCTTTGGAATGCGACAGAATTGCGCCGCTACATATCCGAGGAAAATTTTCTCACTTTGCCTTCTGTCCGTGTGGAAGGGTTTCCGGATATCCGGATGGTTTCTGGTAGTGAGCTGATTGAGGTAATCAATGATTGTTACGGTCAGGCAGGTATGGACGAAACGATTGTGGTCTGCCGTTCCAATAAACGGGCGAATATTTATAATAAGGGAATTAGGAATACGATTCTGTTTCGGGAGGATGAGCTGAACAGCGGTGACCTGCTGATGGTGGCGAAGAATAACTATTTTTGGACGGAGGGTTGTAAGGAGATTGATTTTATAGCCAATGGAGATATAGCTGTGGTTCGCCGTGTCCGTCGGGTGCGTGAGGCATACGGCTTTCGTTTTGCCGATGTGGTGCTGGCGTTCCCCGACTATGATGGTATGGAACTGGAGGTGAAACTTTTGTTGGATACCTTGCATACTGAAACACCCGCACTGCCTAAAGAATTGAATGACAAGTTGTTTTATTCGGTATTGGAGGATTATGCTGATATAACAGTGAAACGTGAGCGGATGAAGAAAATGAAAGCCGATCCTCATTACAATGCCTTGCAGGTGAAATATGCGTATGCCGTTACTTGTCACAAAGCGCAGGGTGGCCAGTGGAAACGGGTCTTTTTGGATCAGGGTTATATGACGGAGGATATGTTGACTCCGGATTATTTCCGTTGGCTGTATACGGCTTTCACCCGTGCTACGGAAATTCTGTATCTAGTGAACTGGCCGAAGGAGCAGACGGAATGAGCGGGCAGTCAGTGAGGTGTTAATGACTGATGATATGTTTTCAACCGTTTGGTTAATGTTTTTTTCTTTATGGCTAAGCCTTTTTGAACGTTTGTATTCTATCTCCATAACCTTTGGAGTTAACTCCCAAGCTTATGGAGTTAACTCCAAAGGTTATGGAGATAACTCCAAAGGCTTGGGAGATAGAAATCTTCCTTTTTATTTCCCTTATCCATAAAGAAGAAAAGGCTTAGTAAACCAGATAAAAAAACTCCGCCATCGGCTTTCAGACCAGATGGCGGAGTTTTGATATATACGAAATATGGACGAAATTCGAATAGATTACAATGCAGCCAGCTCTATCACTTTATCAACAGCCGCATTCAGACCGTCGGGATTCTTACCGCCTGCCGTTGCGAAGTGGGGCTGACCACCGCCGCCGCCTTGAATCAGTTTGGCTGCTTCACGGACCAGTTTGCCTGCATTCTGTCCGGCTTTTACCAAGTCTTCGCTAATCATGACAGTCAGCATCGGTTTGTTGTTGTCCACACTACCTATTACAACGAACAGATTGGCAGGAATCTCACCTTTCAGCTGGAAGGCAATATCTTTCACTACGTCGGCAGACATCGGAATGATGGCTTTCACCACTTTCACACCATTTATTTCTTTGGCATTCTCTACCAGTCTGGCTTTCAGTGCGGCGCCCTTTTCTTTCATGAACTCTTCCACCTGCTTCTTCAATCCTGCATTTTCGTCAATATACTTGCGGATGGCGACTTTCAGATCGGGGGCATTGTTGAACAATGCCTTCAAGTCATTCAGCGTATCTTGGACCGTATCCATCAATTCCTCTACTTTGGCACCCGTGATAGCTTCGATACGGCGCACACCGGCAGCAACAGAGCTTTCGCTGATAATACGGACCATACCGATCTTGCCTGTAGCCGGAACGTGGGTACCTCCACAGAATTCAATAGAGTTTCCGAATTGGACAACACGTACCTCATCACCGTATTTTTCACCGAACAAAGCAATAGCACCCAGTTCTTTTGCCTTTTCGATAGGAAGATTGCGGTATTCCGTCAAAGGGATGTTCTCACGGATTTTGGCATTTACCAAATGTTCCACTTCACGAAGTTGCTCGTCAGTCACTTTCTGGAAGTGAGAGAAGTCGAAACGTAATGACTCAGGGGTTACCAAAGAACCTTTTTGTTCTACGTGAGTTCCTAATACCTGGCGCAACGCTTCGTCCAGCAAGTGAGTACAAGAGTGGTTGGCGGCACAGGCGGCACGTTTTTCTGTATCTACACAAGCCATCATCGGAACGTCAAGGTGTTCGGGCAGTTTTTTGGTGATATGGATAGGAAGGTTGTTTTCCTTCTTGGTGTCAATGATTTCAATGGTTTCGAATTCGCTTACGATCACCCCTGTATCACCTACCTGACCACCACTTTCGGCATAGAAAGGAGTATCGCTCAGTACAATTTGATACAGTGTCTGGTTTTTCTGCTTGATCTGGCGATAGCGCAGGATGCTGGTTTCATATTCGGTAAAGTCATAACCTACAAAGTGGGTGTCACCTTCCTTTATGGTGATCCAGTCGCCGGTTTCAACGGCTGCCGCGTTACGGGCGCGTTCTTTTTGTTTCTGCATTTCGGCGTTGAACTCTTCTTCGTTTACAGTCATGCCGTTTTCTCGGAGAATCAGTTCTGTCAGGTCGAGGGGGAAACCGAAAGTGTCATATAATGTAAAGGCATCCACACCGCTGATCTCTTTTTTCCCGGCAGCTTTGGCATCGTTCATAGTCTTGTCCAACAGACGGATACCTGTTTCCAGTGTGCGCAGGAAAGATTCTTCTTCTTCTTTGATCACTTTCTCGATCAGTGTTTTCTGTGCGTTCAACTCCGGATAGGCCTCGCCCATATTCTCAATCAATACAGGCAGCAGCTTGTACATGAATGCTTGTTTCTGTCCCAGGAAAGTATATCCGTAACGGACGGCACGGCGGAGGATACGGCGGATTACATAGCCGGCTTTTGCGTTGCTGGGCAACTGGCCGTCGGTGATTGAGAATGCGATGGTACGGATATGGTCGGCTATAACGCGCATGGCGATATCTTTCTGGTTGTCTTGACCATAGGTGGTTCCTGCCATTTCGGCAATGGCTTTCAGTATCGGTTGGAACACATCAGTGTCATAGTTGGATGTCTTGCCTTGCAGTGTGCGCACCAAACGTTCGAATCCCATACCGGTATCGATCACTTTGGCAGGAAGACCTTCCAGTGAACCGTCTGCTTTGCGGTTGAACTGCATGAATACAAGATTCCAGATCTCGATTACTTGCGGATGATCCTTATTTACCAGTTGGTTGCCGGGGATTTGAGCTTTTTCTTCTTCCGAACGTGAGTCGATATGGATTTCGGAACACGGGCCGCAGGGACCTGTATCACCCATTTCCCAGAAGTTGTCATGTTTGTTGCCATTGAGGATATGGTCTTTCGGCAGGAACTGTTCCCAGTAAGAGGCGGCTTCGTTGTCCCGTTCCAGTCCTTCTTCGGGACTTCCTTCGAATACGGTGGCATACAGATCTTTCGGATCTATCTTCAGTACATCTACCAGATATTCCCATGCCCAGCCGATAGCTTCTTTCTTGAAGTAATCTCCGAAAGACCAGTTGCCCAGCATTTCGAACATAGTATGGTGGTAGGTATCATGTCCCACTTCTTCCAGGTCATTGTGCTTGCCGCTTACACGCAAACATTTTTGTGAGTCCGCGACTCTTTTGTATTTGGCCGGGTGGTTGCCCAGAATAATGTCTTTGAACTGGTTCATACCTGCATTGGTGAACATCAATGTGGGGTCATCTTTAATGACCATCGGAGCCGATGGGACAATCTGGTGTCCTTTCGACTCGAAAAAGCTTTTGAAAGAATCTCTAATTTCTTTAGCTGTCATCATGTCGCTTATAATATATTGTCTTCTAGTTAATATTCTCAAAAAGGATTTGCAAAGATAATTGGTTTTATTATTTTTGTCGTCAAGAATTGTGCAAAATATTGATGTGTTGTGCATTAAAAACTTCAAAAAGCAGAATTAGATGCGTAAAGTCTACTATATTTATAATCCTAAGACCCGAACTTATGACCGCATTTACCCTACAGTGAGGCAGCGTGCCTTAAGCATCTTGCGCCGTTTGTTTGTGGGAATGGGCTTGGGGGCAGGCAGTTTCATTATCTTATTATTGATCTTTGGTTCTCCGTCCGAGAAGGAGCTCCGTATAGAGAATACCCGTTTGCTGGCCCAGTATAATGTGTTGTCCCATCGTCTGGATGAGGCTATGGGGGTGATGCAGGATATCCAGCAGCGTGATGATAATTTGTATCGGGTGGTGTTGCAGGCCGATCCTGTATCGGATGCAGTCCGTAAGGCCGGTTATGGGGGGACAAACCGCTATGAACAGTTGCGGGATATGGCGAATGCCGATCTGGTTATCAATACCACTCAGAAGCTGGATATGTTGAACCGGCAGCTTTATATCCAGTCCAAGTCTTTTGACGAGGTGGTGGATTTGTGCAAGAATCATGACGAGATGCTGAAATGTATTCCGGCCATAATGCCGGTATCCAATAAGAATTTGAAGAAGACGGCTTCAGGTTACGGTGTACGTATAGATCCTATTTATAAAACAGCCAAGTTTCATGCGGGAATGGATTTCTCTGCCAATATAGGTACTCCTGTTTATGCTACGGGAGACGGAACGGTGGTAAAGGCGGGATGGGAAACCGGTTATGGAAATCTGATCCAGGTGGATCATGGTTTCGGGTACGTGACTTGGTATGCACATTTAAGCAAGTATAAGGTTCGCCCGGGGCAAAAGGTGGTACGTGGGGAAGTGATAGGGGAGGTAGGAAATACGGGCAAGAGTACTGGGCCGCACTTGCACTATGAAGTGCACGTGAAAGGAAAAGTGCAGAATCCTGTGAATTATTATTTCATGGATTTGAGTGCGGAAGATTATGACAAGATGATACAGATTGCAGCCAATCACGGTAAGGTATTTGACTAGCCGTGAATTTTTAATTCTTAATTTTAATTTACCATGGCCTATAATCCGAATAAAGAATTGAAACTTTACTATTCCATTGGGGAAGTGGCGAAGATGTTTGATGTAAATGAATCCTTGTTGCGTTATTGGGAAAAGGAATTTCCTATTATTTCGCCCAAGAAGGCGGGAGGGAATGTCCGTCAGTATCGTAAAGAGGATATTGAGAATATCCGGCTGGTCTATCATCTGGTGAAAGAGAAAGGGATGACTTTACAGGGGGCCAAGCAGAAACTGAAGATGAACAGGGAAACCACTATCCGTACTACGGAGATTTTGGACAGATTGAAACTGATACGTGAGGAATTGGTCAGTATGCGTAAAGAACTGGATTACCTGACTTAAGAATATTCACCACAGATTGCACGGATTAAAAACGAGTTGCAGATAATCGTTATGGACAAATCAGTGTAATCTGCGGTGAAACTGGTATTGGTTAATTCGGCTGGTCTTCGAACTTTTCGATACGGGTGACGGTTTTTATCTCATCTATTTTCCTTAGGTTGGTAGTGATGGATTTTACATCATCCACATCGTGCACAAATAGCTGTATTCTTCCTTCAAAGATACCATCGTTACTTTCAATATTCAACTTGTGGATATTTACATTCAATTGTTGTGAAATGATTTCTGTTACCTTGTTTAACAGACCGATGTGGTCAATACCTTTTATGTAGATATTTACAGGGAAGTACAAGGACTTTCCAGTCTCCCATTGGACAGCCAACAAGCGGTTGCCATAACTGCTTTTCAGTTTGGTAGCCAACGGACATTGGCGTTTGTGGATGATGATACGATTATTGTCGCCTATATATCCCAAAACGTCATCTCCCGGAATAGGCTTGCAGCATTCTGCTATCACATAGTTCTTTTGGATAGCTTCGGGAGTCAGTTTCAATATTTTCTTGCTGTCTATCTTTGGTAGGGGAACCTTCTCTTCTGTCGGTTTCTCCTTGTTTGTCTTGCTGCCTCCGAAAGCGAAAGAGATATACTTTTTCCAGTTACTGGAAACCGGTTTGTCTTTCAGTTCGTTTTTATCGTTTTCTCCTAGAATGATTGTTTTGAATCCGATGGCTGCAAACAATTCTTCCTGTGTCTTGAGGGTATGCAGATTACAGATCTTTCGTATGTTTTCGGGAGTGTACTCTACTCCCTCCCTGGAGAAGAATTCCCGTAACATTTCCTCACCGGCCTGCTGCATACCTCGCTGTTCGCGTTTCAGTATGGCCTGTATCTTAGCCTTGGCTTTTGCAGTGGTGGCAAAGTTTATCCACGAAGGCTGTACATGTTGTGATTTGGAAGTAAGAATCTCCACCTGGTCGCCGCTTTGCAGTTTGTGGCTCAAGGGCACCAGCTTGTGGTTGACTTTAGCTCCGATGCAATGGCTGCCCAAGAATGTATGGATGGAGAATGCAAAATCCAGTGCCGTACAGTTTTGCGGCATCGTTTTGATTTCACCTTTCGGAGTGAAGACAAATATTTCAGAAGCGAACAGGTTCAGTTTGATGGTATCCAGAAAGTCCATGGCATCCGGTTGCGGATCATCCAGAATTTCCTTGATGGTACGCAGCCATTTTTCCAGTTCGCCCTCGTCCTCACTGCCTCCGCCTTCTTTATATTTCCAGTGTGCGGCAAAGCCTTGTTCGGCTACATCATTCATCCGCTCGCTGCGTATCTGCACTTCTATCCATTGGCCTTTGTTGCTCATCAGAGTTACGTGAAGTGCCTGATAGCCGTTGGCTTTAGGATGGCTTACCCAGTCGCGCAAGCGGTCTGGGTGCGGTTTATAAATCTTGGATATGGATACGTATATGTTAAAGCACTCGTTGAGTTCTTCTTCCGGATTTTTGGGACAGAAGATGATACGGACAGCCAGGATATCATATATTTCTTCAAATGTGATATGCTTGGTCTGCATCTTGTTCCAGATGGAATAAGGGGATTTGACTCGTGCTATCAATTGATAGCTGATACCCATTTTGTCCAGTTGTGCGCGGATAGGTGCTGTAAATTCACGGAATACTTCTTCGCGTTCCGCTTGTGTTTCTTGTAGCTTGGATTCTATCTGTGCATATTCTTCCGGATGCTCATATTTGAAACTGAGATCTTCCAGTTCTGTCTTTATTTTGTTTAACCCCAAGCGGTTAGCCAGTGGCGCATAGATGTATAAGGTTTCTCCGGCAATTTTGTATTGCTTGTTGGGAAGCATGGAGCCAAGTGTACGCATATTATGCAGACGGTCGGCTATTTTGATGAGGATAACCCGGATGTCATCACTCATGGTCAGTAGCAATTTCTTGAAATTCTCGGCTTGTGCGGAAGCCCGGTCTCCGAATATGCCGCCGGATATTTTAGTCAGGCCATCTACAATCTGTGCGATTTTAGGACCAAACAGATTTTCAATGTCTTCCACAGTGTAGTCTGTATCTTCAACCACATCATGCAGTAAAGCCGAACAAATGGAAGTTGATCCCAGTCCTATTTCGGTACATACAATTTTAGCAACGGCTATGGGATGCATGATGTATGGTTCACCCGAGCGTCGTTTTACTCCTTTATGTGCTTGTTTGGCAAAATTGAATGCCTTTGTGATGATTTCTACTTTTTTGCGGTGCTTGGTCGCTAGATAACTGTCCAAAAGTTCCTGAAACCCTTGGTTTATCATTTCCTCATCCGCCTGTTCCTGAGTCTGCTTTTCATCCGTCATATCTTTGCCTCCTATAATCTATACTGCAAAAATATACAAAAAACATATTCAAGCAAGTATTTTCAGAAAATGTATAGTGTTAAATCTGTATTTTTTATCAATCATCTGATCCGCAAACTTCTTCCGGCTCTGATATTATTGCCCTTTATACCGTTTAGATTACGTAATTGGCTGATGGATACGTGGTATTTGGCAGCAATTCCTCCCAATGTGTCTCCTTGTTTGATTTTATGATAAAGAGTTCCCTTGGATGAGCGGTTTCTGCTACTGGTTGTTTCCTTGATGGCTACCGTTTTTCTTTTGGTCAGATATTCATTGGGCTTATAAGCGAACACGCTGTCTTGGCGGTCAATGAAAGTACTGACAAAGTTATTGGGCAGACGAAGTGCGCACAACTCGCTGTTACCGGGAATAATATCCTTTTTGTATTGGGGGTTCAGGCTGCGAAGCTGGTCTAGGTTGATGTTGCATACTTCTGCCACTTGTTGTAAGTGGAGGTCTTTGTTAATGTGAATGGTGTCTGTAGCGTTGGGAAGCTGTGTTTCCATGGGACAGATGCCATGTTCGCAATAATAGGTCATGATGTAGTTTGCCGCTATGAAAGCAGGAACGTACCCACGGGTTTCTTTGGGCAGATAGTTGTAGATTGTCCAATAATCCGTGGCTCCTCCGGCACGGCGTATGGCTTTGTTGATAGTGCCCGGCCCGCAGTTGTAAGCTGCCAATACCAGATTCCAGTCTTGATAGATGTCGTACAGGTCTTTCAGGTAACGTGCTGCCGCCCAAGTTGATTTGACCGGGTCCCGTCTTTCGTCTATCAGACTATTGTTCTTCAGCCCGTATATTTTTCCTGTACCCAGCATAAACTGCCACAAGCCGGTAGCTCCCTGGCGGGAAACAGCGACAGGATTTAAGGCGGACTCTATAATCGGCAGATATTTCAGTTCTTGAGGAAGGTCGTATAAATCAAGTGCTTCTTCAAAGATAGGCATATAAAAATTGGTTGCCGCAAGCATAAAGGATACTTTATTGCGCAGACGGACGGCATACATATCAATGAATTTGCGTACTGCCTCATTGTAAGGCATTTCTATGATAGAGGGAATACGTGACAGACGATCCATATAGATGGAATCACTTACAACAGGGTTGGTAGAGGCCATTGTGCAGTTCTCTCCCAATGTGATGTGATTCTTAGATTGCCAGTCCCAGTAAAGACTGTCCATTTCTGACTGCATACTTTCAGGAACATCAATAATTTCTTCTTTTCCTGTAGTTTGCGAGTGAACGGTAATACTTTGGGTTTGTGCGCTTATTCCCGTTGTTCCTATAAATGTAAATAAACCAATTAAAAAGTTTTTCATGCGATTAAAATTTGAAGCTGCATTGCAGGCCTATTGTATTAGGTATCCTGCTCCGGCCGTCATTAAAAATAACAGGTTGTATTTGAAGACCTAAGTCTTTGGATATGTCAAAATCAGATAGTTCGGCATCCACGTATGCGTCTATGACAGACAGTATATATACACCGATAAAACAGAATATGCTTAAATCCCGATTTCGGCGATAGAAATCTTTTCGTTTTTTAAAGGTGTCCTCCATACCTTCCGCGCTCATGCCATGAGGCAGGAAGTCTTCGTAGCTTTTGGTATCAGGGTCATCGTCCATAATATCCAGATAGGCTTGAGAATAGTCCTTGTACATTCTGTTGTTCCAGGTCAGCGCATATGCACATCCCACAAAACCACCATATACTATCGGCAGTTTCCAATATTTACGGTTGTATATCTGTCCTCCGCCGGGAATTACCAACGCCAGCCAGATGGCACGGTTGGAGTTCGGGATAAACCGGGGTTTTGTTTCGGCAGCCATTGCTTTCTGTATGGAATCATTTTTACGGACTAAAGCGGCAGTATCAACAGGTGCTTCCATATTTTCTATCTTTTGCCGTTCTTCCAGCAGTTTCAGGCTGTCAATGACAAGTGAATCTTTGACTTGTATAATAGAATCTGTCTTTATACCCATACGGCGGTTGCGTGCCTTTTGGGCGTGAACATTCATGCTTCCAGCCATCATAAGGCATAAAAGCAGGAATGTAAACAGTTTATATGTGGATGTTCTTCTTTTCAATGTAGTAATAACGCTTTATTCTTTCTTTTTCAGTGAATCCAGTATTTCCATGATTCGTTCCAAGTCCTCTTCGTTGTTGAACGGAATACTGATCTTGCCTTTTCCTTTGGCTGTACATGATAGCTGTACTTTCGAACCGAAGAATCCGCAGAGGTGGCTTTGCAGCAAAGTGTATTCCTCGGATAATTTGGAGCCTTTCGGTTTGATCTTCTTCCCACCGCTGTCCACTGTCTCGCCACTGCTCAGTGCCTTGACAATTTCTTCCACTTTACGGACAGAATAGCCTTGTGACTGTATTTCATTAAAGATACGTATTTGGGTCTTAGGATCATCTAAGGACAATAAGGCACGGGCGTGTCCCATGTCTATTTCGCGGTTTTTCAATGCTACTTGAATCTGGGCCGGAAGTTTCAGCAGGCGCAGATAATTGGCGATAGTGGTACGTTTTTTCCCTACACGTTCGCTCAGCCGTTCCTGTGTCAATGCATATTGTTCCAATAAATGTTGATAAGCCAGTGCAATCTCCAATGAATTCAAATCTTCACGCTGAATATTTTCAATCAACGCCATTTCCATTACATTCTCGTCATCGGCTGTGCGGATGTATGCCGGAATAGATTTAAGTCCTGCCTGTATGGAGGCACGGTAACGACGTTCTCCGGCTATGATCTGGTAAGAGTCTTCACTCAGTTGACGCAACGTAATGGGTTGGATGATACCAATTTCGGCAATAGAGTCGGCCAACTCCTGTAACGCCACCGGATCAAATTCACGACGCGGTTGGTTAGGGTTGACGGATATTTTGCTCAGTTCTATCTCGTTGATAGAAGATGAGCCGGCTGTCTTTACTTCTTCAGTCGAGATCAGTGCGTCAAGCCCGCGTCCTAAAGCAAATTTCTTCTGTACTGCCATTGTTTACTTACTGTTACGTGTTATAATTTCTTGTGCCAATGCCAAATGATTCTTGGCTCCGGTAGAGTCGGCATCATACAATATTGCAGGAATGCCGTGGCTGGGAGCTTCGCTCAGTTTGACGTTACGCTGTATAATTGTCTTGAATACCAATTCTTGAAAATGGCGTTTCACTTCATCATAAATCTGGTTGGCCAGACGCAGACGTGAATCGAACATTGTCAGCAGGAAGCCTTCTATTTCCAGTGAAGGATTCAGTTTCGATTTAATAATCTTAATGGTATTCAGCAATTTGCTGATGCCCTCTAATGCAAAATATTCGCATTGAACAGGGATAATCACTGAATCGGCTGCTGTCAGCGCATTGATTGTTATCAAGCCTAACGACGGGGAGCAGTCTATCAGGATATAGTCATATTCGTCCCGCATGGGGGCTAATACTTTTTTCATGATCTTCTCGCGGTCTTCCAGGTTCAGCATTTCTATTTCTGCGCCAACCAGGTCGATGTGTGAAGAAACAATGTCGAGTCCGTCAATGTCGGTGGTATAAATTGCTTCCCGTATATCGGCTTCGTTGATAATACATTCATAGATAGAGCATTCTACCTCTTTGATGTTCACACCCAATCCTGATGATGCGTTGGCCTGAGGGTCTGCATCAATAACCAGCACCTTTTTCTCCAGTGTTGCCAGAGAAGCTGCGAGGTTAATCGTTGTGGTAGTTTTACCTACGCCACCTTTTTGATTGGCTAAAGCAATAATTTTTCCCATATTAATCAGTTTTTCTCGCTGCGAAGTAACAAATAATAGGTGATTGCACCTATAAAAAACGGCAGACATTAGCAAAACTGTTGATAACTCATTGGTTTTGTTAATAACTCAACGGCGGCAAAGATAGAAATTTTCATTCAATTCTATTCTATTTTTAGCACTGGGTTGTAGAACATTAAGATAATTTTCTTTTCCGGTGAGGGGTAGTTCCGGCAAAGAGTTGTATCTTTACGCTCCGAGAAAAAGAGTGGAAAAATATGAAGAAAGAAAAACCGTTGATATTGCTGTCAAATGATGACGGCGTGGAAGCTAAGGGATTGAATGAATTGATACGCGGGTTGCGTGGAATGGGTGAGATAATCGTAATGGCACCGGACGGTCCTCGTTCGGGAGCTTCGGGGGCGATCACTTCCGAGCATCCTGTGAAGTATTACAAGGTACGTGAAGAGGAGGATTTGACTGTGTATAAATGTACGGGCACACCGGTAGATTGTGTGAAACTGGCATTGCATACGGTGGTTCCCCGTCGTCCCGATGTGGTGATAGGTGGAATAAACCACGGTGATAATTCTTCAGTGAATGTGCATTATTCCGGTACGATGGGGGTAGTGATTGAAGGGTGTCTGAAGGGGATCTCTTCTATCGGATATTCATTATGTAATCATTTTGCGGATGCTGATTTCTCTTCATCGCTGCCTTATATACGCCGTATTACTGAGCAGGTCCTGGAGCATGGCTTGCCTTTGGGGATTTGCTTGAATGTGAACTTTCCGGATACAGCTTCCTTGAAAGGGGTACGCATCTGCCGTCAGACGAATGGGGCTTGGATTAATGAATGGAAGCGTAGTCTGCATCCTCGGGGGGGAGAGTATTTCTGGCTGACCGGAGAGTTTGATAACTATGAACCGGAAGCGGAAGATTCGGATCACTGGGCATTAGGGCATGGGTATGTGGCGGTAACTCCGACCCAAATTGATGTGACTGCTTATGGGATGATGAATGAGTTGAAAAACTGGAATCTGGAAGTATGAAATACTATTTGATAGTAGGCGAGGCATCAGGCGATTTGCACGCATCTAATTTGATGCGTGCCTTGATACAGGAAGATCCGGAAGCAGAATTCCGTTTCTTTGGCGGGGACTTGATGACGGCTGTTGGTGGAACGCGGGTGAAACATTACAAAGAACTGGCTTATATGGGTTTTATCCCGGTGTTGTTGCATTTGCGTACTATCTTTCGGAATATGAAAGAATGTAAGCAGGACATTGTTCGTTGGGCTCCTGATGTAGTGATTCTGGTGGATTATCCCGGCTTTAACCTGAAAATAGCCGAGTTTATAAAGAAGCAGACGAAAATACCTGTCTACTATTATATTTCTCCTAAAATATGGGCTTGGAAAGAGTATAGGATTAAAAATATCAAGCGGGATGTAGACGAACTGTTTTCCATCCTGCCTTTTGAGATTGAGTTTTTTGCCGGACATCAGTACCCTGTTCATTATGTGGGTAATCCTTGTGTAGATGCAGTGGATGCTTATTGTAAGGAACATCCGGATGGATTTCCGGAATTTGTGGCGGATAATGGCTTGTCCGAAAAGCCTGTTATCGCATTGTTGGCGGGCAGCCGGAAACAGGAAATCAAAGACAACCTGCCGATGATGCTGGAGGCTGCTGCTCCGTTTACCAAAGATTATCAATTGGTGCTGGCAGGGGCTCCGGGGATGGACCCTGCCTATTATTCGGATTATATAAATCCGAATGTACCGGTTAAAATCATTTTCGGACAGACCTACAGGTTGTTGCAGCACGCGCAGGCGGCATTGGTGACTTCGGGTACTGCAACTTTGGAAACAGCTCTTTTCCGTGTTCCTCAAGTGGTGTGTTACTATACTCCGGTAGGGAAATTTATCGCTTTTCTTCGCCGGCATATTCTAAAAGTGAAATATATTTCGTTGGTTAATCTGGTAGCCGACAAGGAAGTGGTTCGTGAACTGGTGGCGGATACGATGACGGTGGATAACGTGCGTTCAGAGTTAGAATCTCTTTTATATAATAAGGTATACAGAAATAAGGTGTTGGAAGAGTATGATCGTATTATTCAGATTTTAGGTCCGGCAGGAGCTTCGGGGACAGCAGCCCGTGAAATGGTAGCTTTGTTGAAGAAATAAACTTTTCACGATCTCTTTTTGTTCTTTCGGGTAAACAACTTAAACCCTGGAAGTATATGAAATATTTTTTTCAATCTATGTTAGGGGCGATGCTTCTTTTGAGCGGAGTATTCTCCTTTTCATCTTGTGGTAATGATGAAAGTGATCCGGACAGTACGGTGACTATAGCTATGGCTACCGTAGAAAAACAACCTCAGTATGATGCTCCTTATTTGGTGTTGGACAACGGAGAGAAGTTGTGGGTGGTGCAGCATATTGTTCCTTACCGGGATTTGAAGGCAGGAGAACGGATTTTTGGAAATTATTCTTTTTTGGAAGCCGGTGAAAGTGGATTTGCTTATAATATCCGTTTGAATGACTATACCTTAGTACCTGTTCAGGAAATTATCGGATTGAACCCCGATAATATGGACAGTATTGGAAATATGAAAGTACAGATCAAGGATATGTGGCCTTCTGATGACTATCTGAATGTACGTTTTATGTTGAATTTTCCCAGTCCGCAGAAACCTATTCTTAATCTGGTTGTGAATGAGATGATTCCTTGGACAAAGGACGGATATGCGCATTTGGAACTCCGCTATAATAACAACGGAAGTCAGGGCAGATTGGTACCTGGTATGGTTTCTTTTAAATTAGATGATTATTCACCGGAAAACAGTGAATTGAAAGGAATAAAGGTATTGGTTAATCCTGTGGACGGGGAAGAAAAAACATATATTTTCTCTTATCCGCTCACTGGCGAGGATGTACCGGGCTTTAATCCTTTGGATTTGGCGGAGTTAAAATAAAGAAACTACATACAGATAGACTACTGCTGCCGGGATTGCGAGAATCGCGCTGTCAAAACGGTCGAGCATTCCACCGTGTCCCGGTAAAATATTGCCCGAATCTTTGATGCCTAGACGGCGTTTTAATAAAGATTCCGTTAAATCTCCCCAGGTTCCGAATACTACCACTGTCAATGCTAGTCCGATCCATACTCCGGTAGACATGAAAGGGAAGAAGTGAGATAGCAGGAAAGAAGCTATGATACAGAAAATGCCGCCGCCAATAGAGCCTTCCCATGACTTCTTAGGAGAGATGCGTTCAAATAGTTTATGTTTGCCAAACAGCATGCCTGTACAGTAAGCACCTGTATCATTCACCCAGTTGAATATAAAAATAGATAGTGGGAGAATAGCGTTGTATTGTGAAAGGCTGGCTGTTTCGTCCGAGTGGAAAGCCAATACATTCAGCAAAGCGAATGGCAAGGCAATATACATCTGGCTTAACATGGCATAAGCCCAATTATTCAGCGGGTTTTCTTTTTTCAAATAAAGTTCGCTGACCATCAGATAAATAAATAAAGCTAAATAAGGAATAAATATACCTGTTTGTGAAGGATCTATTCCAAAATAGAAAAAGCACAGGAAAAGAAAAATTCCGCTGAGAATACATATACGTTTATTTACTTGTATTCCTTCTACATGATTGACCAAATTACAGAATTCATTGATTGCCAATGCGCTGATAATGGCAAATAGGATGCCGAATGAGACAGCCCCTTCCACGATGCTGCCTATCAGTACTGCAACAAAAATAATTCCGGTTATGGCACGTTGTAAGAAATTGCTTTTCACGGTCGTTAGTCTTAAGTGATTCAAAAATCAAAGTAGAAGATCTGTTTTTTTTATCATTCTGAGTGACCATGAAGAATCCGGATATATCTGGATTATTACGGACTCTTTGTATCATTCAGAATGACAATGCTTATATAGTTGACAGATCTTTCTACAATGTTATGCTTCTTTTTTTTCTTTTTCCTTTTCCTCAGAATCTGAAGAATTCTTCTCTTCAAAATCTTCGGTTACTTCTACTGGTTTTGCTGTAGCTTCTAAAGCCATAATTTCTTCTGAACGTGAAGTCCAGGGGCGTTTGCCGAAAATGCGTTCCACATCTTCGGCGAAAATTACTTCTTTTTCAACCAACAGACGGGCCAGCTCGTTGTGACCATCTTTATGTTCGGATAATATTGCTTTTGCCCGATCATATTGTTCGTTGATCATTCTTTTCACTTCTTCGTCAATCAGTTCGGCTGTACGTTCACTGTAAGGCTTGCTGAAAGAGTATTCATCGTTGCTGTAATAACATAAGTTGGGTAACTTTTCACTCATTCCGGCATAAGCAATCATTCCATATGATTGTTTTGTCACACGTTCCAAATCGTTCATGGCACCGGTTGAAATATGTCCGGTGAACAGTTCTTCGGCTGCACGTCCCCCTAAAGTGGCACACATTTCATCCAGCATCTGCTCTTTGGTTGTGATCTGCCGTTCTTCGGGCAAATACCATGCGGCTCCCAATGCACGTCCACGGGGAACAATGGTTACCTTAATCAAAGGATTGGCATGTTCCAAAAACCAAGACAGCGTAGCGTGACCGGCTTCGTGTAAGGCAATAGTACGCTTTTCTTCGGCAGTCATGATTTTGGTTTTCTTTTCCAAACCACCGATAATACGGTCTACAGCATCTAGAAAATCTTGTTTCCCAACCGCATTCTTACCATGGCGGGCGGCGATCAGTGCTGCTTCATTACATACATTGGCAATATCTGCCCCACTGAATCCCGGAGTTTGACGGGCGAGCAAATCCAGATCAACACTTTCGTCCAGTTTTAAAGGCTTCAAATGTACTCCGAATACTTCTTTACGTTCGTTTAAGTCGGGTAAGTCAACATGAATCTGGCGGTCAAAACGACCGGCACGCAATAATGCCTTATCCAATATATCCGCGCGGTTGGTAGCGGCCAAAATGATCACACCGCTATTTGAACCAAAACCGTCCATTTCTGTCAATAATTGGTTTAATGTATTTTCGCGTTCATCATTTCCACCCATGCTTGGATTTTTGCCACGGGCACGTCCTACCGCGTCAATTTCATCAATGAAAATAATGCAAGGAGCTTTCTCTTTCGCCTGGCGGAACAAGTCACGTACACGGGATGCACCTACTCCGACAAACATTTCCACAAAGTCGGAACCCGAAAGCGAAAAGAAAGGTACATCCGCCTCACCGGCAACAGCTTTTGCCAGCAAAGTCTTACCGGTTCCCGGAGGGCCTACCAGTAAAGCGCCTTTAGGTATCTTACCTCCCAGCTCCGTGTATTTCTGAGGTTGTTTCAGAAACTCTACAATTTCCTCCACTTCTTGTTTAGCTTCCGCTTGTCCGGCTACATCTTTAAAAGTAATCCGGTTAGTTTTGTCTCCTTTTTCGTATACCTGAGCTTTGCTTTTACCTACGTTGAATGGATTGGCGCCTCCGGCCCCTGCTCCGCCGCTCATGCGGCGCATGGCAAACATCCAGATACCGATCAACAGTAAAAACGGAGCGATATTCCAAAATAATGCACCGAAGTAGTCGCGTTTCTTTTCATAACTGATAGATCCGGTAAAATGACCTTCTTCCTGTGCCTTTTCCATGAATTTATCCAATGACTCCATGGAACCTATTTCAACGTTCAAGGCTGGATTACGACCTACTTTTTTATAGTCATTTTTAAATACATCTTTAACAAATTCCGGTTTAATGTACATTTCTACCGTATTGTCATCGTATGCAATTATTTTATTGGCATATCCCTTGTTTATCATATCTTTAAACTCGGTATATGTTATTTGTTTGTCAATTCCTCCTTCTTGATTGGAAAAGTAGAGGATGGCAAAACTCATGGCAATGATAACATACAGCCAACTCAAATTGAAGCGTGGCATGTTTATCTTTGGTTTATTATTGGTATTTTCACTCATTTTGATTCTGTATTGGATTAGTCTAGATCAGGAATTTGGGTTAGTTTGGCATCTGCCCATAAATGTTCCAGATTATAAAAATTTCTTGTTTCCGGCAAAAAGACATGTACCAGTACATCACTGTAGTCCATTGCAACCCATTCTGCGTTTCTCAGTCCGTCTATTCCCGTAGGTTTGTCATTTATTTCTTTATGTACATATTCCTTGACTGAGTCAACGATAGCTGTAACTTGACTTGGGGAATTACCTTGACAGATTACGAAATAGCTGCAAATGGTATCATTAATGGCGGTGAGGTCCGCTATTACAATGTTTTTACCTTTCTTTTCTTGAATGCCTTCTGTTATTTTTTTTATTAAAGTCTCTGCTTCGTTCATTATAATGTTATTAACAACTGATTATTCTAATATATGTATTTACAACAATGCACAAAGATACTTGGTTTTCTCATTCTAGCGAAAAAATGTGCATTAAATATATTCGGTTTTTGTTTTTTTTAGTTAGAGAATCTTTTTATTGTTATGTTAAGTCTAGAATGATGATACACGGTCAAGAAGGATAAGGAAGGCCGGAAAAGAAGGCAAATGGAGAAAAAAGAATCTTGATTAGAAAAAAAAGCTTCAAAAATTTGTGGATTAAATAAAAAGCCGTATCTTTGCAGCGTCAAAACCAAAACGGGTGTTTTGATAGGAAAATTGGGATATGGTGTAATGGTAACACAACAGATTCTGGTCCTGTTTTTCCAGGTTCGAATCCTGGTATCCCAACAAAGAAATTACTTGTTAAAGTTTAAAAAGCTCCTAAATATATTGTTTTAGGAGCTTTTTTATTGCTCTCATTTTGTCTTTCGAAAAAAGTGGGACATTGATTCGGGGGCAAATCGGGATTGCCAATTCTCCCAAAGAAACATCTTTTCCGAGTCTATTGAACAGATGTATTTAAAAAACCGCCATCTCAATATAAAAGGATGCTCCTTCTGATTAAGACGGCGGAATCAAGATATAAGAATATTTTTTTATTCTTTACTCATTGATTGGTCAATGATTTCGATTTTCTTCAGTATTAATTCTAAATCTGCTTTTAACTTTTCAACTTTACGATTCATTTCTGTTACCAGGTTACTGCCTTTCTTTGACGAACTGGTCAGGAATCCCAAGTTATTTTCGTACGTTTGAATTTCGTTTTTCATATTTTCATACGCACGAACCAGCTTTTCACGTTCACGGTATATATTACCTTCTTTACCGATGTTTGACTTGAAGTTGCTCAACTTCTTCTGAGAAGCAGACAGGTTCAGTTTATCGAACAACTTATCAATTATTGCGTGATATTGTTTGTATAACTTATCTTTTTCCTTGAAAGGGACATGGCCGATTGTATTCCATTCTTTCATCAGCTCACGAATGGTATTATCGGCATCTTCTTCAGGAGTTTCTTGAGCGTTGATTGCATTCAGCTTTTCGATAATCTCTTTTTTCAGCACCATATTTTCCTGTTCAACAGAACGTTGTGAAGAAGTAGCCTTGTTCTTTTGGTCAAAGAAATAGTCACAAGCCCCGATGAAACGCTTCCATATCATTTCCGAATATTTCTTTGGGACCGGGCCGATGGTTTTCCATTCCTTTTGCAATTTGCTCAATACTTCGGCGGTAGTCTTCCAGTCTGTGCTGTCTTTCAGCGCTTCAGCCTTTTCACATAATTCTTTCTTTTTCTCCAAATTGCCGGACATGTTTTCCTTGACAGACTTGAAGAATTCGGCTTTGCATTTAAAGAATTCATCACATGCCGAACGGAAACGCTCGAATATTTTCACATTCATTTTCTGCGGAGCATAGCCGATGGTTTTCCATTTGGCCTGCAAAGCAATGACTTCCTGTGTTTTATTTTCCCAATCCTGGAAGGTGGTAAATGTGTCATACTCCATTGTTTCCACAATTTCGCAAATAACGGTCTTTTCATCCAAGTTGCGTTGCTCTTTTTCTTTTAGGGCTTCGAAGTGCTGCTGGTGACGGCGGTTTACGGTTGTTGAAGCAGTTTTAAAACGTGTCCAGATTTCTTCGCGCAATTCTTTGGCTACGGGACCTGTATCACGGAATTCCTGATGCAGTTTCTGTAATTGGTGGAAAGCGGAAATGATGTCTTCTTCGTTTGCCAGTTTTTCGGCTGCTTCACAGAGATGCAGTTTAATTTCGAGGTTTTTCTTGAAATCATATTCGCGGAATTCATTGTTCAGCTTAATCAGATCGTAGAACTTTTCAGCATAAAGCTGGTAATTCTTCCATAGTTCATTGATTTTGGCTGCCGGAACTTGCTTGATTTCATTCCATTCTTGCTGTAGTTTTTTGAATTCATTGTAGGCTTTGTTGGCGCCCTCCTGGTAGCTTTCGGGGTTCATACGCCCGATATCATTGCGCGTCCGGTAACGATGGTGGGCAACATAACGGTTCCGGCAGCCCTGATGATTATCGGTTCCTCGATGGCTAAATTGCCGGTGAAGGAGATTATCGGCAGTCCTAAGGTATACCTCTCCTCGTTCTTGCGTCTTGTGGTAGTACCTCTGAGCATTTATTTCCTGTTCAAGGTATGTGGTGTAAGCGATCAGGTCAACGACATCAATACGGTTGTCATTGCGATGCCCGTAGCCAGTTTCGGCACGATGTTCTGTCTGAAATACGGCCGCAATCCTTCGCTCATCACCGAGATGACGTTCATCACCACGGTTGGCAGCATCATCACCATTCCGCTGATTACGCTGCTGTTTTCTTAATCTTTTTCATGCTGATAATCATAAAGTTAGATAAAAGAAAGTCCCCCTGATGCTTTGCGGCACCAGGGGGATTTTTCTATTATTTAACTGAACTTTCGCCAGCAAATGATTATTTTCTAATCATCTTCTTTCCATTCTGGATATAGATACCCTTCTTCATCGCCTCAGTAATGCGGCGGCCGTTCAGGTCGTAAATGGCAGCATTGCCTGGCTTCTTATCCAATGTTACAGAATGGATGCCGGTAGGCTCCAGATCCTCTACCACATTATCAAAGTAGACTATCCAGTTCTTGGTATTCGAATGAGCTTCATACTTCGCTTTGCTGCCCGGATAGAGATGCAGCGTGCGATACAACTGACTGCTCTTGCTAGCAAATACACACCAGCTTATCCAGTAAGGAGCCTCTTTATGGCGCATATATACATCCTTCAATTCGAAGCAGGCATTGAATGTGTTGAGGCCGAATTCCGTTATCGTCTCAGGCAAATCAATCTCCTTCAGCTTGGTAGACCTGAAGGCGTTGAAACCCAACTCCCTGACGCCGGAAGGCATCTGGAATTGCTCCAGATAAGTGTTGCCATAAAATGCATAACCAGGAACCATATCAGCCTTGTAGCCTTCATAAGCCACCACCTTGGCACCGCTCAGGTCGATGCTCTTGAAATAATGGCTCGCCAGCTCATCAAAGTCGCGCTTGTCTATCTCGCCGTTCACCTTGATATTTCTGTATACAAAATAGTCAGGGTTTTCCTTGGCAAGTTTTTCCTTCAGCTGTCCGGCCTTCTCCAGGTTGATTACCAACTCCTTCTCCTGATAGTCGCGATAAGTGTTCACCACGAGGTCATAAACCGGTTCTATTCCTCTGAAAGAATTCGGATAGACTGTAGTACCCAGTTTAACATCATCCATCAGCTTTCCGTTCAATTCTACGAAATACTGTGAGATGCCCTCATCTACCGTCAGATAATAATAGTACCAGGCACCGATAACCGGCTTGCCATTATAGAAATTGTAGGAAGAATTATATCCCGTGCCTGCTAGCTGGAATGTAGCCCCGTCGCCCATTTTCGTACTTACCTCAAACGTAAGAGGCTTATATCCGGTTGCCGGCAGACGCAATCTCTCGAAGTTCGAATCATACAACTCTATATATTCCGAAGAGCCTTTTTCCTTTGCCACAATAGCCAGATAATCACCCGGTTCTGCATCCACTGTACTCACAAAATTGAAAGACGGATACGGATAATACTTGCCAGCGGCTAAATTATCAACTGTCAGAGGGCTGGATGTTACGATTTTCCGCATCTCGCCCTTCGCATTCATCAGCGCTACGTCTACTTCTCCGGTAAACGGCTGGTCTCCCGTATTACCGATTGGCGCACAGAAGATGCCAACCTTCTGCCCCTTCTTCACATCGGTGATATTCATATTCAGTATATGAAACCTACCTACATTTGTCATGAATCCCATGCCAGATACTTTCTCCGTGCCATCAGAAGGTTCCATGCCGAATACTGCCGATTGACCAACATTATACTTATCGCCCGTTGGCTTTCCTGCGCTTTCCGGATTCAGGGCTCCAATCTGGTAGAAGCCATTACAATAGCCGCCCCAGCCCCAGTTTACGCTGAAGCTTTCGTTCTTGTATCCGTCAATGATGAAGGAATGGCCGCCAACCGAAGCATCGGAAGCGGAATAGAGAATCGGACGGTTGGCATCAATCTCGCCACGCAGTTTCGCATTCCATGCCTCAGCCTCCATATCATCTATTGACGCCAGATGCGAAAGTTTGCTGTAGCCGAAATACGTCTGCAGGGCGGTTACCAGGTCGCCGATATACGCACCGCTTCCGTCCTTAGCATACTGCATCTCCACTGCCACACCGAGGTCTGCCATCAGTCTTGCCACGCCGTCGAAAGCGGCATCGTTGGTGCCGTCATATTTAGCAGGCATGCTTGCCCAGTCGTAGGTATGCTCGAAATTGGCTGAGAGGGTCTTGCCGTTCCAGGTATAAGAATGGCTTCCGGCGCCCTTGGCAGGATAGCCGTGGTGCTTCATCACGATGGCTCCAGCCGTTGCCACACAGCCTGTTACATAGTTGTTTGGCGTATACTTGTTGAATGGAGCCATCTGGTTCCATTCTGCGGTTTTGAGCAGTTTTTCGCCTGTAAAAGCGGCTCTTGTGGCAGTCTGGTTCGCTACATAGTTGTCGCCCAGCGCCGCAATCTGCCGCTCATAGCTCTTCAGCAGATCCTTCAGTCCGTCAGGCAGATTTTCTGCATCAAATGATCCCGTTGAGGTATAGCCCAAGACTGGCGTTACGGCATCATCACCTGCGATAATGACGAATCCGCCTGCATCGTTGTTAAATACATAGTAAGCATCCGATGGCGATGCCGTAATAGCCGTGCGGCTCTTCGCCTTCGCCTTCTGCGGCATCTGCTTTCCCCAGAAACAGTAGGCCTGTTGCTGAGCTTGCCACTGTGTGATTCGCTTGGCTTGCAGAGGAGAGTATCCCAGCGCCAGCAACAATACCAATAGAAATTGAATGTGTAATAGTCGCTTCATAAGTTCTTACTCTTTTAAGGGTTATTATATAATATGTATAGTTCTTAGAAATTTCTTTGTTCTTTGCAAAGATAATGTTTTTTTTAATGCCACGCAAGTTTTATGCCCTCTTTTTTCGTCCCGTTCTCCACTTTTTTACGCAATGACACCCCTTTTTACGCATTGAACGGAAAAAAACTCATCCAAATTTCGTTATTCCCCGATTTTTGCCTTATCTTTGCAAGGAAATTAGGCACGGATTACACGGATTACACGGATTTAATGGGCTAACGCCTATGCAAACCCGACAAACGTTAGGGAGAGACGCAAAACTGCTAAAAAAAATCCGTGTAATCCGCGTAATCCGTGCCTAAAAAAATGAAGCAATCCTTTTGCCAATAATATAAATTAGAAAAAAATGAAGATAAACAACAGTACGAAGAAAAACCTGCTCATCATCGCACTCGCGATGGCCAGCACTACTTACCAGACACAGGCCGCTCCGATAGAACATATCGGCGACAGATACATCATGCATATTCCAGAAATGGAACTCACAGGCGAAGAATCACTCCTCGATGTACTCATGATGTGCCCCGAAGTCATCTCACTCGACGGCAACAACATCATCGGCGGAGATCCATTCGCCAACCTCTACGGCAAGTTCGTCATCCGCATCGACAACCAGGAATACGGACTCGATTACGCCACCTTCCTCCACCATTTCAAGGCGCGGGAGATTGAAACCATCAAGGTGTGCCAGAACGCCGAAGTGATGAAGGGATGCAGCAGTCTGAAGAAAGTCATCGACATCACACTGCGCAAGAAGGAGAACGGAACCACCGGCAGATGGGGACTCTTCGGTGATACCTACGGCGGCGCAAAAGGCATCGTCAGCGTCATCAGCCAGCAGGATAAACTCCGTGTGCTCA
>ERZ773186.610-NODE-610-length-33534-cov-31.889125_pt1 | contig 33534 bp, 31 predicted proteins | sample MGYA00581000_ERZ773186 | MGnify/ENA primary metagenome ERZ773186 (study PRJEB29015, sample SAMEA2737752) | human gut metagenome | biome: human gut; feature: human-associated habitat; material: faeces | place: China | collected 2012 ...
CGGACAGAGCAAAAGTCGTTATGACCGCAGGCTGTATATCGAAAATCTTTGACATCCCGAATTATATTTACAACTCTAGGGAGAGAGGTAACTCGATAAATCAGAATTTGTTGGTAATGGTGCCTGTAGCGATATGAATATACATTTTGTTTTTGTCTTATGGTATAATCATCAGTAATGATGATTATGAATATGCAACCTCATATAGAAAAGCAGGTGATTATATGTTAGAGAATAAGCTGGGGATAATAGATGCAGTGGAGTTGGCTAGGCAGGAGGAACGGCTTAGCAAAAAAAGAGCCTTGGAGATGTTTGAAAGTGGTTTTTTGGATAGCTTGGAGCCTGGTACTTTTAGCTGTCTGTCAGCAATCCACAAAAAACTTTTTGGTGATATATATGATTTTGCTGGAGAAATTAGAACCGTAAATATTGCTAAGGGAAATTTTCGTTTTGCCCCTGTAATGTACTTAAAAGAAGCCTTAAAGAGTATTGAAAAAATGCCTCAGCAAAGTTTCCAGCAAATTGTGGAAAAATATGTAGAAATGAATGTAGCTCATCCTTTTCGGGAGGGAAATGGCCGCAGCACCCGCATATGGCTCGATTTAATGCTGAAAAAGGAAATTCAGCAGGTTGTGGATTGGAGCAAGGTGGATAAAGAAGATTATCTACTGGCTATGGAGCGCAGTCCGGTAAAGGATATTGAGATAAAATTTCTCTTGCAAAATGCCTTAACCAATCAGATTACAGACCGAGAAGTTTATATGAAAGGCATAGACCATAGCTATTATTACGAAGGCTATACTTTGTATAAAACCAGTCAGTTGGAAAATAACTAATATGTAAAAAGCTCCTGAAATGGCAGGTGAAGCCAATTCAGGAGCTTTTTGATGAAACTTTTTAGTTTTATTTAGGCATTAGCCTTGCGGAATTTCTCCATAAAGTCAGCCAGTTTCTCACAGCCCTCATAAGGCATAGCATTGTAGATAGATGCACGCATACCGCCTACAGAACGATGGCCCTTAACGCCACCCAGCTGCTGCTCCAGAGCTTCAGCTACAAACTTCTTTTCCAGCTCCTCATTAGGAAGACGGAAGGTAACGTTCATAAAGGAACGGCTATCCTTGTCAGCATGACCAGCATAGAAGCCATTGCTGCTATCAATAGCAGCATATAGCAAAGCAGCCTTCTTCTTGTTGCGCTCTGCCATAACCTCCAGACCGCCCTGTGCCTTTATCCACTTGGCGGTTTTGCCTACCATGTAGATGCCAAAGGCAGGAGGAGTATTGTAGAGGGAATTTTTCTTGTAATAGGTATCATAACGCAGCATAGTAGGCAGATTCTCAGGGCTCTTTTCCAGCATGGAGCGTCTAGCAACTACCAGAGCAACACCAGCAGGGCCAAGATTCTTCTGCACGCCTGCATAAATCAGGCTGAACTTGGAGAAGTCCAAAGGACGGGAAAGAATATCAGAGGACATATCAGCAATCAATGGTACATTGCCAGTTTCAGGAATGTAGTGATACTCAGTACCATAAATGGTGTTGTTGTAGCAAACATGGAGATATGCGGCATCATCGCTAAGCTTGATTTCCTCCTGAGTAGGAATATGCTTGAAGTTGGTATCCTTGCTAGAAGCAGCTACATAGCCACGGCCAAGAATTTCAGCTTCCTTGCAGGCCTTGGAGGCAAAGCTGCCAGACAGCACATAGTTACCACGCTGCTCAGGGGTAGCAAAGTTCATAGCCACCATGTCAAACTGCATGCTGGCACCACCCTGAATAAAGAGAACCTCATAATCATCACCAAGTCCCATCAGTTCCAGAATATCAGCCTTGGCCTGATTGTGTACTGCATCATAGGCGGGAGCACGATGGCTGATTTCCAAAATAGACATACCGGTGTTCTGGAAATTCAGGAACTCAGCCTGAGCCTCCTTGAGCACCTCCAATGGCAGCATGGATGGACCTGGGTTAAAGTTATAAATACGATTTGCTTCCAAAATAATAACCTCCTTGGGTTCTAGTTCACAATTTATAACGAGATAGCCTATATCCCCCGTTGGGGGGACATAGGGCCATATTTATTAGTTAGCGTCGAAAAGGATAACCTTAGCACCAAAGATGCCTTCCATAGAAGTAATCAGCTTGATAACATCCTTTGGTACATCCTTGTCCAAGGTAAGAATCATGAGGCTGGTGCCTTCAACACTGGTAGTACCTACCTGCATGCTGGAAATATTTACACCAGCAGCACCCATAATGGAACCAACCTGGCCAATAACACCAGGACGGTTAATATGAGGGCAAATCAGGATGCAATCATGTGGGTCCAAGTCAACCCGGTTGTCGTCAATCTTTATGATACGGCCCTTGTCACCAAAGAGAGTACCCTGTACGCTGACAGTCTTTTGAGCAGTATAGGCAGTAACAGTAATGGTGCTGGCAAAGCGCTCAGTATCCTTATCCTGAATTTCGCTGATTTTCAGGCCGCGTTCCTTGGCCAGACCAGGAGCATTAACATAGTTAACGGTCTTTTCCATCTCAGAATCCAGCATACCCTTTACTACAGCAGTAGTTACCATCTTAGTGTTTACATCAGCAATATCGCCATTGTAGGTAACCTCCAGCTTCTTGATAGCGCCATCAGCCAAAGCACGAGCTGCACAGCCCAGACGCTCAGCCAAATCGAAGTAAGGAGTAATAACATTCATAACCTGCTGGGAAACAGGAGCCATGTTTACAGCAGTCATAACAGGCTCACCGTGGAGAGCAGCCTTGATACCCTGGGCTACATCTACAGCTACACCAATCTGAGCCTCTACAGTTGAAGCGCCCAGATGAGGGGTAACATAGAGGCCTGGAACACCAAGCAGTGGATGGTCAGCAGGAATAGGCTCGCTGGTAAATACATCAATAGCAGCTCCAGCTACCTGACCGGAGAGAACAGCCTCCCGCAGATCCTCTTCATTAATAATACCGCCACGGGCACAGTTAACCAGACGAACGCCCTTCTTCATGCGAGCCATAACATCCTTGTTAATCATATTGCGGGTGGTGTCAGTAAGAGGCATATGAACGGTAATAAAATCAGCCTTTTCAATAACCTCATCAAAGGTGCCAACAGCAACGCCCATATCCTTGCAGCGTTCCTCATTGATATATGGATCGTAACCGATAACCTTCATGTCAAAGGCCAAAGCACGCTTGGCTACACCGCTGCCGATACGGCCCATGCCGATAACACCCAGAGTCTTGCCTTTCAGCTCAACACCGGTGTATTTTTTGCGGTTCCACTCGCCCTTCTGGAGAGTTTCATTGGCAATAGGAATATGACGAGCCATAGCCATCATCATGGCAAAGGTATGCTCAGTGGCAGCAATGGTATTACCGCCTGGGGAATTAATAACAATAATGCCCTTGTCGGTGGCAGCAGCAACATCAATATTATCTACACCTACACCGGCACGGCCGATAATCTTCAAATTCTTGGCAGCTGCAATAACCTCAGCAGTTACCTTGGAGGCAGAGCGGACAATCAAAGCATCATAGTCCGGAATAATAGACAGCAGCTCCTCAGCGGGCAGCTTGTCACGAACATCACAATCAAAATCGTCCTTCAAAATGTCTACAGCCATCTGGGAAACGCCATCTGCGATTAAAACCTTCATCATACATCCTCCTAAAATAAAAACAGCTTCGCCCCATAATTGGGGCGAAGCATAAACTCCACGGTACCACCCAAATTACACCACAAGGTGCAACTCAAAGCTGCTGTATCGGGCTAGCCCGTCCGGCTCCTCGTCGGCCTCTCCAAGGTGGACAGCTATTTCACTTACACCGGCTCACACCAGCCGCCGGCTCTCTGGGCTAAGAAAAACAACCTTTTCCTCTTCATCAAGTTAATATATTTCAAAGTGTTAAGGGAATTATAATTTATACATGGGGAAAAGTCAAGTGTATTTTTCAGAAATACGAAATTTTCTTTTGTCAGAATATTATTTGCTATTTAAAAAGAACAAATCCAAGGTAATTCGCAAAAAACTGATTTTAGACTGGGGTTTTCATTGTTATTTTTTTTCCTACATGCTATCATTAATTAGTTAAGTAAAATTGTAAAATGACGGAGGGGTTATTTATGAAAATAGATGGTTTAGGTACTAGGCCTACACTGGCCTCCAGAAATATGGATGCCGGTCACAGAGCAGCCTCTCTGGAGGGAGATTTTGCCTCAGAGCTGGAGGATCAGCAGGGGGAAATGTCTCGTGAGCAGCTGCAGCAAATGCTGGACAAGATTGATGAGCAGGGACAGCGCCTTACCAAGACACCTACCTATGATGAATTGAAGTCCTATCGGGGATTAATCAAAAACTTTGTTGGCACGGTGGTTTCTCAGATGTACTCTGTTAACACCCAGGCAGGCTGGGACAGAATGGGCCGGCAAAAGGTATATACTACTGTCCGGAAAATTGACCGGGAGCTGGAAAATATGGCAGAGAAAATCCGTCTAGGCCAGACCAAGCAGCTGGATATTGTAGCCAGTCATGATGCGATTCGCGGTATGCTGGTAGATTTGTATATGTAGGCCTTGCTGTTATGAATATGCAGTGGAACAATATTGTAGGTCATAAGCAGGTTGTAGCCCAGCTGTGCTTAATGCAGCAGGAGGATAGAGTCCCCCACGCCATGCTGTTTTGCGGTACAGATGGGGTAGGCAAATCCCTGGTGGCAGAGGCCATGGCGGCGGCCATACTATGTCATGCTCCTGTTAACAATCAGGCCTGTGGTCATTGCAAGGCTTGTCGAGCTTTGGCAGCTGGCACCCATCCGGATTTTTTCCAGATTCAGCCAGAAAGCGAAACCAAGGCAGCACCTGCCATTCGGATTGAGGCGGTTAGAAAGCTGCAGGAGGAGATAGCCCGTATTCCTCTTTTGTCAGAACGGCGGGTGGTTATTATGCAGGAGGCAGACAAAATGAATGAGGCTGCTGCCAATTGCCTGTTGAAAACCATTGAGGAGCCTTCGGGACAGGTTGTTTTTATTCTGCTCACCAGCAGGCCATCAGCCTTGCTGGATACTATTATTTCCCGTTGTATGCGGGTGGAATTTGGCATTCTTCAACCTGAGGAGCTGGTGGCAATATTGCACCAGCAGGGGATAGAGGAGCCTTTGGCTGGCAAATTGGCCTCAATTGCCGATGGCAGTGTGTCAAAGGCACTGGCCATGCAGGATGAGGAGCTGTTGAATTTGCAGACTCAGGCCTTTGACCTGGCTTCGGCGGCAGGCACTCTTGGGGTGGAACAGCTTTTGCAGCTGGCCAAGGAAATGTCCAATCACAGTCGGGAAAGGCTGATTCAGTGGCTAGGCTTCTTAGCCATGATTTACCGTGATTTGCTGATGCTGTACAGTGGCAGCGGCCTGCCCTTGTATAATCAGTCAGATATAGATAGATTGTCCTCCTTGCTGAACAAATACCATCAGCAGGAGCTGTTGCAGCTTTTGCAGCTGGTACAGGATTACCAGAAGCGATTGGGCAGCAATGTAAATACTCAGCTTTGCCTGGAGGGCTTTCTCATTAGAATAAATAATTATTTGGAGGAATAAATGCAGACAGTTGTAGGAGTCCGTTTCAAGCGGGCTGGTAAGATATACTATTTTAGTCCGGGGAAGCTGGACATTAAGCTAAACGACAATGTTATTGTGGAAACAGCCAGAGGGCTGGAATTTGGCACAGCCGTTATAGGGCCACGGGAGGTTCCTGATGGTGATGTGGTACTGCCCCTGAAGGTGGTACAGCGGCTGGCTACAGATGCAGATAAAGCCAAGGTGGAGGATAATGCCCAGCGCCGGGATGAGGCTTTCCGTCTTTGTGAGGAAAAAATTGCCGCTCATGGCCTGCCTATGAAGCTGGTGGATGTGGAATATACCTTTGATGTAAACAAGATTATTTTCTATTTTACAGCTGATGGCCGCATTGATTTCCGGGAGCTGGTTAAGGATTTGGCAGCTATTTTCCGCACTCGTATTGAGCTGCGGCAGATTGGTGTGCGGGATGAGGCCAAGCTTATGGGGGGCATTGGCTGCTGTGGCCGTCCTTTGTGCTGTCATAGCTTTTTGGGTGAATTTGACCCGGTTTCCATTCGCATGGCCAAGGAGCAGAATTTGTCCTTGAATCCAACTAAGATTTCCGGTATCTGCGGTCGTTTGATGTGCTGTCTGAAATACGAGAGCAATTGCTATAACGGTAAATGCAACAAACGGAAGAAAATCAAGCCTCCTGTACAGGGCAGCAAGGTTATTACCGCCGAAGGCGAGGGCAAGGTTATCAATCTGAATATGCAGCGCCGTTCTGCTACCATCCTGCTGGATGACCGCAAGACTATTGTGGCTTCCTGGGAGGATGTTATTGAGAAGGACAGCGAGGATATGCAGTGAGTCAGGTGCAGGATTGGTCCCAGGTCCCCTTGGGGCCGGAGGAACGGTTGGACGACCTTCTTTGGGGTGGCAGACATATTATTCAAAATACCAATCAGTTTTGCTTCTCCATAGATGCTGTATTGCTGGCCCATTACCCTAAATATCATAGCAATTGGCGGGTTTTTGACCTAGGCACTGGCACAGGAGTTATGCCCTTGTTGATTGCCGATGAGGTAAAGGAAATTCACGCCTTGGAAATCAATCCGGTTATGGCCGCCTTGGCTCAGCGAAATGTAAAGCTCAATGGGCTGGAGGATAAAATCCATGTGGCCCAGGGGGATTACCGTCAAATCGACCAGTTGTATCAGCGGGAAAGCTTTGATTGCGTAATTGTTAATCCACCCTATAGGCCGGTTCAGCAGGGAACTATTAGTGCCCTAGAGGGAGTAGCAGCAGCTCGCCATGAGGTTACGGCCACTTTGGAGGATGTGGTGGCTGCGGCTCGTTATCTTCTAAGATTTCGAGGTAGATTTGCTATGGTGCATTTGCCTGAAAGATTGGGGGAAATCATGGTGGCTATGGCTAAGCATCAGATACAGCCCAAAAGATTGCAGCTGGTACAGCCCAAGCCCCATAAGGAATCCAATCTTATGCTTATAGAGGGCGTTGTGGGGGCTGCTCCTGGTGGTCTAAAGGTAGAACTGCCCTTGATGGTTCACAAGGAAGACGGCAGCTATACTGAGGAAATTTTAGCTATATACAATATGAAGAAATAAGGAGATTTTGCATTGATGTCAGAAGAAAACAGGGGGCGTCTTTATCTGTCAGCAACCCCTATTGGCAATCTGGAGGATATGACCTATCGGGGAGTACGGATGCTGGCAGAGGCAGATTTGATTGCTGCCGAGGATACCCGCCATACCCGCAAGCTATTATCCCATTATGATATACATACACCTGCTACCAGTTATCACGAGCACAACAAGCTAACCAAGGGACCGGAGCTGGTGGAAAAAATGCTATCTGGTGCTGTGGTGGTTTGCGTAAGTGATGCAGGTCTGCCAGGAATTTCAGATCCTGGAGCCCATTTGGCTCAACTGGCTATAGAGGCAGGGATACAGGTAAGTCCTTTGCCGGGAGCCAATGCTGCTTTGTCTGCTTTGATATGTTCAGGTTTGGATACCACCGCCTTTACTTTTTATGGATTTTTGCCAAAATCTAGCAAAAAAAGACGGGAACTGCTGAAAAGAATAAAATGTTCTCCAGAAACTCTGATTTTTTATGAGGCTCCTCATCATCTCAAGGAAACTCTTAAACAATTATGCGAAGCCCTGGGGGAGGAAAGGCCGGCAGCAGCAGCTAGAGAACTGACCAAGCACTATGAGGAATTTAATCGTCGCAGCTTAGGGGAGTTGCTGGACTATTATCAGGCTAACGAGCCTCGAGGTGAATTTGTCCTGATAATTTCCGGCTATGATGCAGAAAAGGCCGCCTCTACTCAGCAGGCAGAGGAAGTAACAGATCCGGTTCAGATGGTTGAAGCCTTTGAACAGCAAGGACTTTCCAGGAAGGAAGCCATGCGGGAGACAGCAAAAAAATTAGGCATTAGCCGTCGGGATGTATATAATATATTGTTGAAGGCTTAGCAATTGTCATTTTAATGTGAATATATTAACAAGGCAGGACATAGCCCTGCCTCTGTGAATCTTATATATTAGGAGGTCCTATCGTTGGATAAGAAAAGTTTTTATATTACCACCCCAATTTATTACCCTAGTGCCAAGCTTCACATTGGCCACGCTTACTGCACCACCATTGCAGATTCTGTAGCTAGATTTCATCGTTTGGCAGATGAGGAGGTTTTCTTTCTGACAGGCAGTGATGAGCATGGTCAGAAGATTCAGCAGAAGGCTGAGGAGCAGGGCATTACGCCAATTGAATATGTAAATCCTATCGTAGCAGGCTTTCAGAATCTCTGGAAGCTGTTGAATATTTCCAATGACGATTTTATTCGTACCACAGAGAAGCGTCATGAAAAGGTGGTTCAGGAGGTATTCCGCCGTATTTATGCCAAGGGGGATATTTACAAGGGCGCCTATACCGGCCTTTACTGTACTCCATGTGAAAGCTATTGGACTGAGCATCAGCTGGATGAAAATGGCTGCTGTCCAGATTGTCACCGTCCTGTACAGGAGGTTTCTGAGGAGGCATATTTCTTCAAAATCAGTAAGTATGCCGATCGTCTCCTGAAATATATTGAAGAAAATCCAGATTTTATCCAGCCTGTATCCCGTCGCAATGAGATGATTAACTTTATTAATCAGGGCATGGAGGATCTTTGTATTTCCCGTACCTCCTTTGACTGGGGTATTCCAGTACCTATTGATGATAAGCACGTTATTTATGTATGGTTTGATGCTCTTACCAACTACTTAACCCCTATTGGCTATTTGGATGATCCAGAGAAATTCCAGAAGTTCTGGCCAGCCAATATTCATCTGGTAGGCAAGGAAATTGTTCGTTTCCATTCCATTATTTGGCCATGTATTTTGATGGCCTTGGATTTGCCACTGCCAAAGCAGGTATTTGGCCACGGCTGGCTGGTCGTAGATGGCACCAAAATGTCCAAATCCATTGGCAATGTAGTAGATCCAATTGGCTTGATTGAGGAATTTGGTGCAGATGCTATCCGCTATTTCCTGCTTAGAGAAATCAATCTGGGCCAGGATGGCAATTTCTCCAGAGATGCTTTGATTCATCGTATCAACTCAGATTTGGCCAACGACTTGGGTAATCTGCTCCATCGTACTTTGAACATGGTAGGCAAATTCCAGCAGGGGGTAGTTTTGGCACCAGAAGGACGCTCTGAAATTGATGCTTCCCTGATTGAGGATGCCATGAGCACTGTAAAGACCTTTGCTGATGATATGAACAATATGAAAATCAGCCATGCCATTAAGGCGGTTTGGGCCTTTATCAGCCGTGCTAATAAGTATATTGATGAAACTGCTCCTTGGGCTTTGGCCAAGGATGAAAGCAAAAAGCAGGAGCTGGCCAATACCATGTACAATCTGGTAGAGGCTCTCCGGGTTATCAGCGGCCTGATTTACCCTTATATGCCAACCACTGCTGGCAAGCTGTGGCAGCAGCTGAACCTGCCTGGCACCATTGAGGAATTGCGTCTGGCTGATATTGAAAAATGGGGCGGCACTCCAGCCAATATGCATATTGGCCAGGCTCAGCAGCTTTTCCCTCGTATTGAGGTGGAAAAGGTGGAACAGCCAGTTAAGGCAGCTAAAAATAAGTCTGAGAAGCAGAAGTCCAAGAAGGATAAGCAGAAGGAAAGCCAGCCAGAGGGTGAAATTTCCATTGATGATTTCGCCAAAATCCAACTGCGGGTAGCCAAGGTGCTGGAGGCTGAGGCGGTGCCAAAGGCAGACAAGCTGTTGAAGCTGAAGATTGACCTAGGTGATGAGCAGAGAGAGCTGGTTTCTGGTATTGCTAAGCAGTACAAGCCAGAGGAACTGGTGGGCAAAAACGTTATTGTAGTTGCCAATCTGAAGGCTGCCAAGATTCGCGGTGTGGTATCTCATGGCATGGTATTGGCTGCTTCTGCCGGGGATGATTTGAAGCTGGTAACAGTGGATATGCCTGTAGGAAGCGTGGTTCGCTAATGGCAGCTGTAACAGAGGCTATGGTGGCTCAGCTAGGCAAGGATTTAGGTCAGGCCCAGCTGATAGATACCCATGCGCACATTAATGTAGAGCATTTTGCTGAGGATAGAGATGCAGTTGTGGAGAGAGCAGCTCAGGCTGGTCTGAGCCATATTGTGAATATGGGGGACTCTATGGAGTCCTCCCAAAGCTCTGTGGCTCTTACCAAGGCATATCCTATGGTTTATACCGGCGTGGGGATTCATCCAGAGGAAGCCCATCCTATGACTCAGGCTGATGAAGACCAGCTGGCTGGCTGGGGGGCCTTGCCCAAGGTGGTAGCCATTGGGGAAATTGGCTTGGATTATTACTGGGAAAAGGATGGGGACAAAAGGCAGCTGCAGCGGGAGCTTTTTATTCGTCAGCTGGACCTGGCTCGTCAGCTTCATTTGCCAGTATGTGTCCACAATCGTGAGGCTCATGGGGATACTATGGAAATTCTCCGCAAGGAGGGCAAAGGCATAGTAGGCGTAATGCATTGCTTTTCTGGTAGTCTGGAAATTGCGCAGGAACTGGTGAAAATGGGCTGGTTTATTGGGGTAGATGGGCCATTGACCTTCAAAAATGCCGCCAAATTGCCAGAAATTGTGCAGAAGCTTCCTTTGGAGCGAATTGTGGTGGAAACTGATTGCCCTTATATGGCACCAGTGCCTATGCGAGGGAAGCGAAATGAGCCTGCCTTTGTCTATCATGTGGCAGCCAAGCTGGCTCAGCTCCGGGGAGAATCCCTAGAGAAGGTGGCCCGCCAGACCACGGCTAATGCGCTGGAGCTATATCCAAAGCTAGAATTGTAATTTTTGCACAAAATCTTCTCATTTTTAGTCTGAAAAAATCAAAATATTCTCAAAGTGGTGTACCGGCCCAAAATCCCCATGATTACTGACTTTTTACCGTGATAAAACCCGTTAAAATTCCTTTAAAGTGGGAGAGACTTCCTTGAAAATTTGACATAGAGGCCATTTTGTGATATAGTATCCTTCGTAATTTAATAAGGGGGTATTTAATGACCTTAAAGAAACTATATGTCCGATGTAGGAAGGATATCCGGTATCCTATCAGCATAGGACTCATGTGCGGTACAATGATGCTTTCTGGTTTCATTTCCAACCGACATGTAACAATAGCAGTGGATGGCCAGCAGCTGGAGCTGAATACACCTTATAAGGCACCAATGAACATCCTTAGTCAGGCCGGTGTAGACCTGCGAGAGGGTGATGAGTATTCCTTCTCTCATAACGAAAAGGGAGAGGTACTGACCGTCAATCGTGCTGCAACTATTACCATTGATTACAATGGTACAGAAAATAAAATTTTAACCTGCCAGCCAACAGTAGGAGAAGTCATGGAAACCTATGGCTATGTTGGCAATGGCTACGAGGTCGCAGAGGGGCTGGATGCCGCTGTTGTAACCGGTATGACCATCCATGTAAAGGATGTGCCGGTAGCACCGCCTGTAACAGTGAATACTGTTAGCACCAATCATGGTGATATGACCTACGCAAGCTGTTTATCAATGGAGGCTAGTGCCTATCTGCCATCAGATGGCAATGGAGCAGGCATTACCGCCACAGGAGATATTGCTAGACGAGGAATCGTGGCTGTAGATCCTGATGTGATTCCCCTGGGCACCAGAGTATATATTCCAGGCTATGGAACTGCTGTGGCTGCTGATACAGGTGGAGCTATCCGTGGAAATAAAATAGATTTGTGCATGGAAAGCTACGGTGAGGCAATTGATTTTGGCCGCCGGTCGGTAGAAGTATACATCCTAAATTAAATAACCGGATAACTGTTGTATAACAGTAAGAAGCGGGGAATAGTACAGGCAGAACAGCCCTTTACTAGTCCCCGCTTCTTATTTGTAGGGATAATATTTTTGGTAAGTTGTGATGTTTAATTTCCATATATTTTTTTGTATTGAAAAAAACATTTTTATAGCGTACAATGTTATATAAGGATAAGAGGCTCTCTAGGGGAAGAGTCTTGCATAAGGATGTTACAATGGTGTAGAAATTTATCTGTACCAGTCATTTTTAGTTGGGAGTTTATTATATGGAAATGGGACAGGAGGATTTGCTTGCGTTAACAGAAAACGTAATCAATGAATATCTGCAAGAGGGTTCAATTGAGGGATTATCTTTATTGATGGACCCGGATATTATAGCCTATAGTCACTTAAATGTGAATTATGTGCGGGGAGATTGGAATGTAAGGCAGTTTTTGAACCGAGAGTATGAGCGCTTGTCGCCTCTCTCCCTGAATCGCTGCAAGATGCGCTGCACCATGACTGATGAGGGGGCATCTATTGTGGCGCGTCTAATACTTACCTGTACCAAGGCCAAAAATTTAATCTTCCTGAATATAACTGTTATGTACAAATTTCAGGAGGATGATTGCCCTGTTATTACAGGTATTCATATTGAACGGGATTATCGCCATGAGAATACCTATAGGTCTGTTAACCAGGGCAAGCTGAACGGGGTTGTGGTGGATTATCTGGCTACCTATGATGAGCTGACAGGTATCTACAACAAGCAGGCTTTTTATGCCAAAACCAAGGAAATGCTTTTGGACAATCCGGACAAGAATTTTGATTTATTGCGGATAAATATTGAACGCTTCAAGGTGCTGAATGATCTTTTTGGAGAGTCCACAGGAGATAAGCTGCTGCGGTATATAGGCAAGTTCCTAAAGGAAATCAATTTGCCTCTCTGTGTCAGCGGTAGATTATATGCAGATAATTTTGTTGTCTGTTATGAGGCGGGCAAGGGTGATTCCCGTCGCATGATTAATACACTGCAGATGGTGGCAGACAGTTTTGCTATTAACAATCGCACCATTCTCAGCTTTGGCCTTTATCGCATTGATGATAAAACCCTGCCTGTAAGTGTAATGTGTGACCGTGCCAATATGGCGCTCTGGAAAGCCAAGGGCAATTTCAAGAATCCATATTGTGAATATGATGAAAAAATGCGTCAGCAGGTGCTGAAGGAGCAAAAAATCATCAATGCTATGGAAAGGGCTATTCAGAATAAGGAGTTCACCTTGTATCTCCAGCCAAAATATGACATAGAAAAAGGCACCATTATAGGTGCTGAGGCTTTGGTGCGCTGGATTAGCCTGGAAAATGGCTTTATTTCTCCAGGAGATTTTATTCCGGTATTTGAAAATAATGGCTTTGTTTATGAGGTGGACAAATTCATTTGGGAGGAGAGCTGCCGTTATCTGCGGAAATGGCTGGATGAAGGCCGGGAGGTACATCCTATATCTGTTAATGTATCTCGTATAGATCTCTACACTCCCAAGCTGGTACAGCATCTGGTGAATTTGCGAGAAAAATACCAGCTGCCATCACAGTATTTGGAGTTGGAAATTACAGAAAGTGCTTATACAGAGGATCCAGAGCAGATTATTACCATTACCCGCCAGCTGCGGGAGGCAGGCTTTGTGATTCTCATGGATGATTTTGGTACAGGTTATTCCTCCCTGAATATGCTGAAGGATATCCAGATTGATGTGTTGAAGCTGGATATGGGCTTTTTGAAAAGCTCGGATTATTCTGCCAAGGGTGGCAATATTCTTACAGCTATTCTCAAAATGGCGGAAAGCCTGAAGATGCAGACCATTGCTGAGGGTGTGGAGACCAAGGAGCAGGTAGAGTTCCTGAAAAGTATTGGTTGTAGATATGTTCAGGGCTTCTATTATTCCAAGCCATTGCCTGTTGGCGAATTTGAGAAATTAATTTAAACTAAAAATATCCCCCGGCCAAAGGCCGGGGGATATTTGCGTGGCTAGTGTATTTACAGGAAATAAGCAAATAGAGCAGCTACAATAAATCCGGGGCCGTAGGGAATGTAATCCTTGCGGCTTTTTCTTTTGCTGAGAATTGCCATCAGGGCCAACAGCCCTCCCAGAATGATGCCTCCTATGCCGGTAACTTCCATAGCTTCTGGCTTTAGCCAAAGGCCAAGGGCAGCTAATAGTTTAATATCGCCCCCACCAATCCCGCCTCTGGTAAGAATGGCCAGCAAAAGAAGGATAAGACCGCTGGCTATAGCTGTGAGAAGCTGTAGAAGAAGCTGGTCTGGTTGAAGCAGCAGCTGGTAGCACAGCCCTAGAATGGCAAAGAGAGCCAGCTGAGGATTCATAATAATCTGCTGTTCCATATCACTCCACATCATAATGAGCAAAAAACTGCTATAAAGCACAAAGAAAAATCCATAGCCAGTTAGCAATCCGTTAGATGGCTGATAGGAAAAAATACCATAAATAGCCATTAAATTGGAGCTTATAAGGCTATTCGGCAACAATGCCGTTATAAGTAGGAAAAAGGTTCCGGTAATGACAAATATCTTTATTGCTCGCCATTGCCAGGGACAGGGATATTTGTGCGGAAAACTCAATTCCCCTTTGTTTTGCTGGTACAGCAGGTTTAGCCAACAGGAGAGCAAGTAGATAATACAGAATTGCACAGAAATGTTTAGAAAATTCAACATACTGAAATTTCATCCCTTCACATAAAATAAGACTATAGTCCTAAATACAAAAATGAGAAATATGATATACTAAAAAACAAGTTAATAAAGTTTTGCGGAAAGCTGTAATCTATTGTGAAATAAGATTTATTAAAGGATATTATAGAATAGATTATCGAACAATGCAAAGGGAAAATGAATTGCAGGTAGCTAAGAAAGTGGGATAAGGTACCAGCGAAGCAATCAAAGGGATGAGAAAATGAAAGAAAAAATTAATAGGTTTTTAACTGACCTATCTGAGAAAATTACCTATCGCCATTGGGTATTTCTAGCGGGCGCAGCCAGCTTGATCTTGGGTCTGCTGGTTTTTGCCGGTCTTAATGGTATGGGAGCCAATGAAGAAGTCAAACCGGTTGATTCCATTCATGTGGTAGTAGCCAAGCAGGATATTGCTCCTAAGACCATTATCAAGGAAAGTATGGTAGAGGTGCGGGAAGTACCTGCCTCTATGGTATCTGATGATGCTGTACGAGAGGTGTCAGATATTGTTAACAAGCCTGCCAAGGTGGAGATATTGAAGGATGATATTATCTCTACCCGCAAGGTGCTAATGGACATAACTATGGCTGGTTTCACTGGGGATATACCTCCTGAGTGCCGTGCTATCAGCATTGCCATTACCGATGTTACCGGTGTAGCTGGATTCGCCAAGCCCGGGGATTATGTGGATGTAATGCTTATTGCTAAAGGCGATGAAAAAATGACTGGACGAATTGTCTTGCAGGATGTTTTGCTGCTGGCAATTAACAAAAACACAGAGCAGAAGCAAAAGGCTGCTGGAGATGGCTCCAGCGGAGATACCAAGAAAACCGGGGATAGTGCAGACAGCAAGGATCAGAGCGACAAAAAGAGTGCTGATGCAGCAAAGGATGAGGCTATCAGTGATTTGGCTACAGCCACCTTGGCTTTATTGCCAGAGGATGCCTTGAAGCTGATAACAGAAGCCCAGGAAGGGACTCTCTACTTGGCTTTACGGCCATATAAGCCTCGGGATAAGTTTACTACAGATACGAGATATATTCATTATTCAACAACGAAAACAGCAAAATCTTCTGGTACTAGGACAGCAACGCCAGCACCGGCAGCTCCGGCGGCCGTAAGACAGGCTGTTCAGCAGTCTATACCTGTATCAACACCAGCTCCTAAAGCTCCTGTTGGTGGTGTAGAAGTAATTCGAGGAACCACGTCTACCAGGGAGGGCGCATAATGAATAGATATTTTATGGGGATGAAGAACTATATCTGTTTGCTGGCTGCCTGGGCAGTTCTTGCTATAGGTTCCGCAACAGAGGCAGCTCCTCAGCCTATTTGGCTGGAGCTGAATCAGGCCTACCTCTATCAGGCAGGTAGTTCCAAAATAACCAGAGTTACCGTGGCCAATCCAGCCATTGCCGATGTGGTGGTACTGGACAAGGTGAAGCTGAATATTATTGGCAAGGCTTTGGGTTCCACCAGTCTTTCTGTGTGGAGTGTCAACGGTATGCGACAGGATTTTGTTATCTCTGTCTGCAATACGGATACGGCTACAGCCCAGTTCATCAAGCAGTCTATGGGCTTGGATGGGGTACAGGTAGCCAAGGTAGGAGATAAGCTGGTTCTCCAGGGAACAGTAGAAAATCAGTATGAGCTGAACAATGCCTTAGGCATGGCCAAGGTATATGCTGGTGAGGATAATATTGTTAACCTCATTCAAATGAAAAATCCTACTATGGTAAATCTTTCCGCTTTGGTTATTGATATTAGCGGTAAGGATGCCAGCGATTTGGGCTTTAAATACGGTGTGGCCAGCGATGTTTCTACTTCAGACGGACATACCAGTATCACCTTTGGTACAGCTGGTGACTTCTATGGTGGTAAGGATTTTTATGATGTTACCCACCATCCATTTCAGAATGTGGATTTTATGATTCAGGCTTTGGCCAGTCAGAACAAGATAAAGGTTCTGTCCAGACCAAATATTACCACCATGAGCGGTGAGGAAGCGGAAATTCTCATTGGCGGCGAGCTGCCTATCCCTACCAGCAAGGATGGAGAGATTTCCGTTGAGTGGAAACCATACGGCATTAAGTTGAAGATTAAGCCTCAGGTGGATCAGGAAAGTAAAATAACCTCTAAGGTTGAGGCTGAGGTTAGTGGCATAGATGCTAGTGTTTCCGTTCCTACCAGTGCAGGTAAGATACCTGGACTGATTTCCCGCAAGGCTTCCACCATGCTGTCTGTGCCTGATGGTCAGACTATGGCTATTGGCGGTTTGATGAATAGCGACGAAAGCAAGGTTATTACCAAGGTGCCTATTTTGGGAGATATTCCTATTATTGGCGAGTTCTTTAAGCATACCTCTAACTCAAAGGATAAGCGGGAGCTGATGATTCTCATTACTCCTACCATTGTTACCAACAATGATCCTGTTAAGGGCTCCTCTAAGATGCTGGAGGAGGTAGAAAACAGCAAGCGTCAGTGGCAGGAAATGGAGGATATTTATCCTAACGATCCACCAGCCAAGCTCAGTCCAGAAAAGGGCGGTCTTACTGAGGCCCAGGCCTTAGCAGCTGAAGGGGCGGGGCCTCTCTTCAAGGAAAGAGATACCTCTAAGGCACCTAGCTGGACTGCCAAGGCAGAGGAGGAGCTTCGTCAGGAGGCTCAGCAGGCAGAAAGGGGCAACCTAAATGGCTGAGGAAAAAATCAGTGGTGTTGTCATTACCTTTTTTAGTACAGCTTCCGCTGTAGGCAAAACCCTGATAAGCATAAATATGGCTTCCGAGCTGGCTCGCCAGGGTTATCGCGTCTGTCTGGTGGATTATGATTTGCAATTTGGCGATGTGGCCAATTATCTCAAACTGCCAGTGGAGCATTCAGTTTATGATGCTTTAGCCGAGATGAAAAAAAATCCGGAGGCGGATATTCGCCAGCAAGTAGAGCAATATCGTTATGGCACCATTTGCTTTGATGTATTGCCAGCCCCAGAGTTTTTGGATCAGTCCTACAATCTGTCCACTGAGGCCTGTACGGAGCTTGTGGAGAAGCTGCGGCTCCTTTATGATTATGTGATTGTTGATACCACCAGCATGTTTAGCAAGCTGAATCTGGCCATGCTGGATATAAGTACCATTGTTACCTTTTTAGGAGTGGTGGATTTTATTCCTACCATCAAGAATATGAAAATTGGCAATGATACCTTACAGAATTTGAATTATGATACCCACAAGATTCGGCTGGTGCTGAACCGCAGCGATGCCAAAACCCGCATTTCTATGGAAGCGGTGCAGAAGCTGTTGGGAGAAGGATTCTATCATGTTCTGCCCAATGATTTCCGGGCAGCCAGTGAGTCCATCAGCACAGGAGTGCCTTTGGTGCTTAGCGGTTCTGATAGTGTGTTGGCAGAGGAAATCCGTCGTTTGATTTCCCGCTATACCAATAGAGCCTATGTGCCCGGGCCAGAGCAGCTAGGCTCCCGCAGTGAAGCCCATCACAAGGGTGGCCTTTTGGGAAGGCTATTTGGGAGGTAAAAGCTATGCAATACAAAATTATGCTGATAGAGCATAACCGCCTCCTATTGGAACAGCTTTCCAAGGTTATTGAAAATGCTCCAGATATGGAGCTGGAGGCCAGGTTCCAAAGCAGCAGTGATGCCTTGGGACAGGGGCGGGTATTCAGCCCCAATATTATTCTGCTGGATGCAGAAATTGGTAATGCCACAGAGCTTCTACAGGAATTGATAGGTGTTTTTCCCGGTGCTGCTGTTATCTGCACTGGTGAAAAATGGGAGGCAGAAAGTACCAGTCATTTTATTCAGGCTGGTGCCAGCGGTTATCTCATTAAGCCTTTTACCTACAATGGCCTGAAGGAAGCTATCAAAATCTACACTGCCAATGGTATGGAGATGGATTGTCACGCTATGACATTTTTCAGCCCTAAGGGCAAAAGTGGCAAAACAACTCTGATAGCCAATTTGGCTATGGCTATTAGCCGTACTACTGGAGAGCAGGTAGGTATTATAGATGCAGATTTGCAATTTGGGGATATGGCAGTGTTCTTCAATCTGGAGCCTCAAAGTACCATTGTCGAGGCGGCTAGAGATGCCAGCTTCTTATCTCCTTTGGATTTGCGCTCTTATTATACCAAGGTTAATGACAAGGTATCTGTGCTATGTGGCACCAAGACACCAAGTCTTATTGACAGAGTAGCCATTGATTCTCTGGAGGCGGTTATCAAAATGAGCCGCAGCCTATTTAAATATCTGCTGATAGATGTGCCGGCAGGCTTTAATCCTACCTCCATTGCGGCAGCAGAAATGTCTGATACCACCTATGTAGTTGCCATGATGAATGGAGGCTATGAGGTGAAGCATGTCCAGAGAGCTTTGGAGATTTTTGCAGGCTGGGAGGATTGTGCTAACCGAGTGAAAACTGTTTTTACCCGGGTGGTGCCTTGCAATGACCAGTCCCGCCGTAAGCTGACTGAGGCTATGGGCTGCCCAGTAGAGGCTGTTATGCCTAATGCCTACATGGTTGTATCCAAGGCGGCAGACAATGGCCAGATGGCTCTGGACTTGGAGCCTGACAGCCCACTAGCTATGAGCATCAATTATCTGGCTGGCAGGATTATTCATCCACCAGCAGGAGGCACAGGTGATGATTAATTTTCTCATAGGTATGACCATAGCGGTTATTATCTTTTGTCTCCTTATGGTTCTTTTAAGCCGCAAGGGGGCTGAGGAAAAAAATATCAGCAACCGTATGGCTTATTTTTCCGGGGTGGAGGCCAGCCTTCGCCATACCAAGGAAAGTGATAACCAGCGCCGGCATAATGTAACCTTTAAGGAAAAGCTTTATGAGACTATTAGAACTCTGGGGGCTAAGCTGGGGAAAATAAAAAAGAACAACAGTCTGGATCGCAAGATGCAGCAGGCTGGCTGGCCCTTTCTCGGCTCTGAGTTTCAGGTCGTGCTTTTAGGCTGTGGTGTGATTGGAGCTTTTGTTTTGGGCTTGCTGACCATGACCTTGGTTAATGCCCTGCTGGGCTTTGTGGCTGGCTGTATTGTCTGTATGATGGTTTTGTCCATTAGTATTCAGCGACGGCAAAAGGCCTTTGTGAATCAGCTGGGAGATATGCTAACCATGATTGCCAATGCCCTGCGGGCAGGTTTTAGCTTTATGCAGGCTCTTGACCATATTGCGGGGGAAATGGATGATCCCGTAAAAAGCGAGGTTAGACGAGTCGTTACCGATGTTAACGTGGGTATGCCCTTGGAGGAAGCCCTGAATAATATGACTGACCGGGTAAACAGTCCGGATTTCAATCTGGTAGTTGCCGCCGTGCTGATTCAAAGGCAGGTAGGCGGTAATCTGGCTCAGATATTGGATACCATTAGTGAAACCATTAATGAGAGAGTGAGAATGAGGCGGGAGGTTGGAGCCTTAACAGCTCAGGGCAAAATGTCCGGAGTTGTGCTAGGTGGTTTGCCCTTTGCCTTGACTGGATTTTTGCAGTTGGTATCTCCAGGTTACCTAGATCCCTTGTTTAGTGACACCATAGGTCAAGTAGCAATAGTCGGAGCTGGCGTATTGATGATTATAGGATTTGTGGTAATACGCAAGATTGTTAATATAGAACTATAATTTTGTAATATCCATCAGGCTATAGCCATGATGATATTAAATATATTTTATCTATTTATTTTTTATTTATTTATTCTAGGAGGAATGATGTTATGTTTACTATTCTCTATCATCTGAAGAACCGTTATCTTAGCCAGAAGGCACAGGGTATTGTAGAGTATGCTCTGATTTTGGCTTTCGTTGTAGCTATTGCTATCTTTATTACCACTGGTAACGGTAATTTGAAGGATGCTGTTCAGGGTGTATTCACCAAGACTGCTAATCAGGTTAGTGGTAGTGGTGCTGCTGGTGGTACTGGTAAATAATACGCTGTTGTGTACATTTTGTATTACACATATAGCAGGTAGTAAGAGTTAATACAGAGCAGGTATAATAGTCAGAAAAATTCCAGCGAAATCTGGGTGTAGAAAGCATCAGGTTTTGTGGATAGAATCTGGATGTTCAATTTTGGCAACCCAGGATAGGTGTTTTTCTGGCTATTAGCCTGCAATGTATTTTTATTATGGCTTATTTCAGGTATATTTTCTGAATTTTCGTAAATATTGAGTTTTGATAAGTGTATTTTGAGGGGGTTGAGATTACGAAAACGCAAAAAGCACAAGGCATAGTGGAGTTTGCCCTAGTCCTACCTCTTTTTTTGTTGCTGGTTATGGGGATTATATATTTTGGCATGGCCTTTAGTGATTATTTGACCATGAGCAACAGCGTTCGTAGTATCGCTCATGATGCCTCATTGCGGCAGACCGATGCCGATTATAGAAATGTTGTTATCAATAATACCCGCAATCTTAGTTTTGCCAATGATGTTTTTATTTGGCAGCCAGATACTGAGGCTGGTCAGAATAATAAATATCTTTCCGTTGAATTTGAAAATTCCAGCCGCAATGTGGTGGTTACTGCTCATGCGGATTTTAATAAAAAAAGTGCTATCGCCAATGCCTTTAACAATCTAATGGGCCAAAAAATAGGCAATGGCATTAATATTCGTTATAGTATGTATTCGGATGTGCGAAAGTAAAGGAAGTGCAGTAAATGACCTTATTGGAGAAGCTGGGACGGGGAGATTGTCCCAATGTACAGGTACAGATTTTTGCTGCCATTTCCAATGATGTAGCAGATACCGCCTATCAAAGTGTAAAGAAAACTGTGCACCGCCGTTTGGTAGCAGAAATGAGTCCCCAGGAGCAGATGGTTCTCTCGGCTGTTCATCAGGATGCAGCCCAGGTGGAGCAGGTTATTGGTAATTATGTGGAGAAGGTATTGGAGGAGAATCCTTTTGCTGTACCTGTTAGTGAAAGGTCCAAGATTGTTTCAGACCTAAAGGACGAAATGCTGGGACTGGGGCCAATTGAGGTTTTGCTGAAGGATCCAACCGTAACAGAGATTATGGTAAACGGCCCAAAGAAGATTTTTGTGGAGCGCATGGGCCGTCTCCAGCTAACGGATATACAATTTCACGACGATAGCCACGTGATGAATATCATTGAGCGTATTTTGTCCCCTATTGGCAGACATATTGATGAATCTGTACCTTTGGTAGATGCCCGCTTGGAGGATGGCTCCCGTGTTAATATTATTATTCCGCCTCTTTCTCTAGTGGGACCATGTATTACTATTCGTAAATTTGCTACCAAGGCCTTGTCTGTAGATAATCTCATTACCTTTGGTACCTTGGATAGAAAAATGGCTGATTTTATCAAGGCTTGTATTCAGGCTAGAATCAATATATTGGTTTCTGGTGGTACTGGCTCAGGTAAAACCACTACCCTGAATGTCCTGTCCTCCTTTATTCCGGAGAATGAACGTATCGTTACCATTGAGGATGCGGCGGAGCTAAAGCTGCAGCAGGAGCACGTAGTTACCCTGGAGTCCCGCCCTGCCAATATTGAGGGAAACGGTGAAATCACCATCCGTGATTTGGTAAAGAATGCTCTGCGTATGCGTCCAGATAGAATTATCGTGGGCGAGGTTCGTGGCGGTGAGGCTCTGGATATGCTGCAGGCCATGAACACCGGTCATGATGGCTCACTGACTACCGCTCATGCCAACAATCCGCGAGATGCTTTGTCCCGACTGGAAACCATGGTGCTGATGGCTGGTTTTGAGATGCCTATCAGGGCCATTCGTGAGCAGGTATCCTCTGCCATAGAGCTGATTCTTCAGCAGAGCCGTCTTAAGGATGGCTCCCGCAAGATTACCTATATTACCGAGGTACAGCATATGGAGGGAGATGTGATTACTACTCAGGATTTGTTCCGCTTTGAGCAGACAGGCATGGATGAAAACGGCAAGCTGACAGGACGTTTTGTGTCTACTGGTATGCAGCCTGGTTTTATGGATAAATTCCAGGTTAATGGTGTGTCCCTGCCAGATGATTTCTTTATGGCAGAAGAAGAGAAACGGGGTTATTGATCATGATGGTAGCATTGCTTTCCTTGGCAGCGGCAGGTATTTGCTTTGCCCTGTGCTATGCTTTGATTCAAGCCAAGATAAAGCCACAGCAGGAGCTAAGTCAGCGCCTTCGGTCCATTGAATTTCATGAGGAGGATGGCAAAGCCAGAACCCTGTCGTCACGAGCCACCCAAAGGGGCAGGGATGACAGAAAGACACCTAATTTTCATCAGCGGGTAATTATACCCTTTCAGGAAAATCTGGGACGCTGGATAACTAATCTGGCCCCAGCCACTTGGTCCAAGGAGCTGGAGCACAAGCTGGTACTGGCTGGCAAAAGCAAGGTATGGTCTGTACAGGCCTATGCTGTTTTTTGGACTGTCATGGTGGGAGTAGGTATTCTGGTAGGCTTTAAGTATATTGCCGGTAAGGGGGATATGGCTTTTATTCAGTCCCTTATGGTTCTGGTGGTTTTTGCCGGTATATTCGGTATGCTGCCTTTGGTAATATTGAGAATCCTGATTCAGAAAAGACAGGAAATGATTCTTCATCAGCTGCCAGAGGTTTTGGATTTGCTCTGTGTCAGCGTGCAGGCAGGTTTGTCCTTTGATGCAGCCCTGCGAAGGATTGTGGATAAAATGCAGGGAGTGCTGATTGATGAGCTAAAGCGTATGCTGGAGGATATCCGTATGGGCTTGCAACGCAGGCAGGCCATGCGCATGTTGGCAGACCGCTGTGAGGTGCAGGAGCTGACTTTGTTTTGTACCTCCTTGATACAGGCCGAAAGACTTGGTACCAGTATTGGTAAAACCTTAACCAATCAGGCGGCTAATATGCGGGAAAGACACCGTATGCGCATTAAGGCTCAGGCCATGAAGGCTCCAGTCAAAATGATGTTTCCTCTGGTGCTGTTTATTTTCCCAGCCCTATTTGTTATAGTACTGCTGCCTTCCCTGATAAGCTTGATGCATAATTTTATCAAATAAAAAATGCCTGCTGTTTTTCCTGTATTGGATTGAACAGCAGGTTTTTGGGTTTTAGGAAAGATGGTATGATGAAAAAGATTGCTTTAGAAATTAATGGTAAGGAATTAAAGGTATATATGGCAGATAGCTTTGCCACCAGATTCCGGGGATTGATGCTGCGGCCCAGGGATTTTCTGCCTATGGGGACAGGCTTGCTGATAGCTCCCTGTAACAGCATTCATATGATGTTTATGAGATTCCCCATAGATGTGGTATATCTGGCAGAGGATTACACTGTGGTGAAAGTTGTGAGAAATGTACGCCCTTGGATTGGCATCAGTACCTGCTTGAAAAGAGGAACCTGGGCGGTGCTGGAATTGCCGATAGGTTCTATTGAGCATTATGGGCTGGCTGTTGGTAAGATGTTTTGACAGAAGGATAAGTAGGGAGCATGGGTTATGGAAGCGATACTGGCAGAAAGAAAAAGTGATTATATCTCACGTGATTGTAAGCAATACAAGAATTGGCAGGAGCTGCTTCGATATGGTTTGGCAGGTGGTCTTTCCTTCGTGGTGGATTTTGGTCTCTTATATGTGTTGCGTGAGTATATCTGCACAGGCTATGCCGGGGTATATTGGGCAGCTTTTGGGGGATTTTTAGGCGGTTTGGCGATTAATACCTTTTTGTCGGTCAGGTATGTCTTTAGGGCTCCGGCTGTAGTGGCTGACAGGCGGGGCAGGAATGTCAGGGATGTGGCAGGGATTGTGCTTGTAGGCGTTGCCGGATTGATGTTGACGGAAGTGGGCATGTATGCAGGTGTTGACCTTTTGCAGTTGAATTATTTGCTGGTGAAGCTGGTAGTAACTAGCATTGTGTTTTTGTGGAATTATTTAGGACGAAAGCTTTTGGTATTTACGGCAGACGGAAGCACGAGGGTTAAGGTTGAGGAGGAAGCAGCAAGGTGAAGACAGCGATAATTATCGGGGCAGGACCAGCAGGGCTGACGGCAGCCTATTATTTGCTGAAAGAAACCGACATCAAGCCTGTTATCATTGAAAAGGATAATGTGGTGGGTGGCTTGTCCCGGACTGTGAATTTTGAAGGGAATAGGATGGATATAGGCGGCCATCGTTTTTTTACCAAAAATGATGAGGTGGCTGCCCTGTGGGAAAAATTATTGCCACCCCAGGGAGCACCAGCATTGGATGACAAGCTGTTAGGCAGGCATGTTGAACTGGTGCAAGGCGGCGCAGATCCGGAACAGTGCGATGCTGTCTTTCTCAATCGCCAGCGTATCTCCAGAATTTTTTATCTGCGGCATTTTTTTGCCTATCCTGTTTCCTTGGGCTGGGAAACCATAAGAAATCTTGGTCTTTCGCGTATGGCTGGGATATGTTTCAGTTATTTACAGGCTGTACTCAAGAAGCGGCAGGAAAATAATCTGGAGGATTTCATGATTAACCGCTTTGGCAGGAGGCTGTACGAGACTTTTTTTGAGAAGTATACGGAAAAGGTCTGGGGCAGGCATCCGAGGGATATTGGCGCAGACTGGGGCAGCCAGCGCATCAAGGGGGTATCGATTAGCAAGGTGTTGTCCGATTTCCTGCAACGGGCTTTGAGGATAAAGCGGCAGGAATCCGAGGCTTCCTTGATAGAAAAATTTCGTTATCCTAAATATGGTCCGGGGCAGCTGTGGGAAAGAATGCGTGACGAGGTACTGGATATGGGCGGTGAAATACGCATGGGCTGCGAGGCGGTGGAACTGTTGCCGGGTACATCTGGTGATCTTGCCGGTGTGGTTTATGAGTGTGGTAATGGCAGGAAAAGGCTGGATGCGGATTATGTAATTTCCAGCATGCCTATTTCCCAGCTGCTTCATACGCTGTCTGGTTACGGTGTGCCTGATGAGGTACAGGCAATAGGCGATAAGCTACCATATCGTGATTTTATGACGGCAGGTCTTTTGGTTGACCGCTTGGAGATTGATAATCAGACACACCACAAGACTTTGGGGAATATTGTGCCTGATTGCTGGATTTATATCCAGGAGCCTGATGTGAAGCTGGGGCGTTTGCAAGTGTTCAACAATTGGTCACCATATCTGGTGGAAAGCCCTGAAAGCAAGGTCTGGCTGGGACTAGAATATTTCTGTCAGCAGGAGGATGAAATGTGGCAGATGCAGGATGAGGATTTTCTTGCCTTTGCTGTCAGGGAGTTGGAAAACATTGGCATTATACGGCATAACTGTGTGGAAAAGGGCTGCGTTGTCAGAATGGAAAAGGCCTATCCGGCATATTTTGGCTCCTATAAGGATTTTGGCAAGGTACGGGAATATCTAGATACTATACCTAATCTGTACTGCATTGGCCGTAATGGGCAGCATCGTTATAACAATATGGATCATTCCATGCTTACGGCTATAGAGGCTGTCCGTGTTATTAAGTCTGGCAGTCAGGATAAGCGAGCCCTGTGGCAGGTCAATACGGAAGAAAACTATCATGAGGTACGGCAGAAGGGATAATTGGCGATGAGATTTTTTTCAGGCAGCAATTGGGATGTTAAAAAGGTTTTTCTGGCAATTACTATGTTTTTAGGCGTTATTTTCGTAGGAAACTCTATAAATAATGATGTATGGTTTTTGCTGAATAGCGGCAGATATGTAGAAACCTATGGCATACCTCATGTGGAGCCCTTTACCGTGCATGAGAATTTGCATTTCGTGATGCAGCAATGGCTGTTTGCCTTGATGCTGTGGAAAATATATGCAGCCTGGGGCTTATCAGGGCTGATAGTGTTTCAATGGGCAGCAGGGGCTGTTCTTTTGTATGTTTTTTTCAAATTAAATTATTTGGTGAGCAGGGGCAATTTTGATTTATCCGCTATTATGACATGTTTTATAGGCATACTTTTTTGTGCTGGCTTCGTCTGCCAGCGTCCCTGGGTAGCTTCCCATCTGATTTTTATGCTTGAGATATTTTTGCTGGAATATTATTCCCATAAACAGAGCAAATGGCTTTTTGCGTTGTTTCCGCTATTATCCGTTTTGCTGATTAATTTGCACGCAGCCATGTGGCCTATGCTTTTTGTATTCTTGCTGCCGTACTTGGCAGAAATGGTTATTGGTGGCCGTATAGGCTTTCTAGGCAAGTGTACTGTCGCATGGACTTGGCAAAAAATTATTCTGCTGGCAGCTTTAATGCTGGCAGCAGCTTTTGTAAATCCGTATGGCATTGAGGCTATGACCTATACATATTATTCATACGGAATTGTCGAAATCAATAGGTATATAAATGAAATGGCGGTGGTGTCGATACGTACATGGCTAGGGCTGCCAATTGTTTCAATGTTTGCTGTAACTGCTGTTTACAGCAGGAACAAGGTTCCTTTGCATTATATTCTATTGTCAGCAGGGACAGCCTTGATGAGCCTGTTGGCAATCAGAAGCCTTTTTCTATATTTGCTGTTTGGTGGTCTTGGTGTAGCTTATGTTTATCGTAATTGGAAAGGATTGGATATAAGGCTGTCCAATGATGTAAAATCCGTGCGAATACATTATGGATTTATGCTTGCTTTATCGTTCTTATCGCTGGTATCTCTTTGGCAAAGCAGGGAGTTTTTCCATAAATGTGTGCTTGGTCAATATGAAGGTGGTATTTTTGTCATTGCTGCGGTTGGGCTATCAATGATAGTTGCCCTAGCTGCCTTTCTGGGAAGAAAAATAATTTCAAGGGAAGGTGGTGCTGGCATGGTTATAGCAATAACAGCATTGGTGGTGGCTGCTATGATATCATTCAAGAGCAAAGTGCCTGATGAGGTTATTATGTCAAGGGCATGGGATGATTGCGTGGAAATTTTGCAGCAGCGTGGCTCTAGTGAAGAATTGTCCGTTTGGACTGGCTATACGGAGGGAGGCTATTTGGAATTTAATGGTATGCGCTGTTACATGGATGCACGGGCAGAGGTATTCATAAAGCAGGTTAATGCTCAAAAAGATATTTTTCATGAATATATGATGCTGTGCAATGGACGGATAAATTATAAAGAGTTTATGGAAAATTATCACTTTACGCATATTTTGGTAAACAATTATGAGGCTTTGTATGAATCTTTGCAGGATGATGACGATTATCTGTTGCTATATGATTCTGATGAGGCTGGTACTACGGAAGAGTCATCTGAAGAAGGCGCAGAGCCGCTTAAATATAGATTGTATGAAGTAAAAAGATAAGGAATCCGCGCTATGTTTTCTGCAATGAATTAATTGTTGATCCCGAATTGCAATAATAAGTTGAAACACCGATGTGAGAAGGTCTCCCACATCGGTGTTTTGAGTTTAGAATATTGTTTTCCCAGCAAGAATAATTTTTTGCACATTTAGTTCTTTGTCCAGCAGGACAATATCTGCGGTTTTGCCTACTGAGATGCTGCCACAGTGCTGGAAGATGCCAATGGATTTGGCGGGAGTTTCGGTGGCGCTTTCTACAGCCTGCTCCAAAGGAATATGCATATTCTGTACCACATTTTTCAGACATTTCATCAAATTGGTAACAGAGCCGGCAATGGTACCATCTGCCAGAGTAGCCCGAGGGCCTTCCACCTTTACAGCCTGTCCCCCAAGAGTATAATCTCCGTCCTCTAGGCCAGCCGCTCTCATGCTGTCACTAATGAGACAAATATGGCCGCTGCCATAGAGCTGGAACATGGCTCTTACCATCGCTGGATGAATATGCACACCATCACAAATCAGCTCTACAAAGGCACCGCTGTCAAAGGCAGCTCCCTGTACCCCGGGCCTGCGATGGTGGAAAGGATTCATGGCATTGTAGAGATGGGTTACATGATTGGCTCCCCGCTGAAATGCCTCCATAGCTATATCATAACCTGCTACAGTATGGGCCAGAGATACTATGACCTCATCCTTGACAGCCTCAATAAATTCCATAGCCCCTGGCTCCTCTGGGGCAATATCCACCAGCTTGATTTTCCCACCAGCTTCCCGATTTAGCTGGCGAAAGAGAGAAACAGAGCAAGGAATAACATTGCTTTCCTTTTGAGCACCCTTATTTTTTTTGCTAATAAAAGGCCCCTCCATATTGATACCGGCTAAATGAGCTGCTTTGTGAGAGGTTGGTTGATAGCTGCCAATATTTTGCATGATTTTGTGCAGTTCAGCCTCAGACATGGTCATAGTGGCTGGGCAAATGGTGGTTACACCTTGGGAAGCCTCATATTCTGCCATAATAGGTAGGCTATCTGGCTTTGCATCACAAAGGTCTGCGCCCATACAGCCATGAAAGTGTATATCCACTAGACCGGGAATCGCATAGCAGCCTTGGCCATCAATAATTTCCTCATTAAGAGTATTAGTATCCGAGAAATGCACAGCAGAAATTTTTTCTCCTTGAATCTCAATACACCCGGGCTGAAATACATGGTTTTCATGATAAATATTTACATTGGTAATCTTCATTTTTACACCTCCAATTTGAGTAATTTCAGTGATACTATAAAGCTACCATTAAATAAATCTCATTTTACAGGCAGGACAGGGCTTCCTCATCTGCTATAAGGGTAACATCGTTGTGAAGCTGGAGAATAGAAGCTGGCACCTGTGGTGTAACAGGGCCGAAGAATGCCTTCTGGATTATAGGAGCTTTTTTGATACCGTTGGCTATCAAAACGATTTTCTTGGCGTGCATAATGGTTTTGATACCCATGGTATATGCTTGCTTGGGCACATCATCAGCACTGGCAAAGAACCGCTTGTTGGCTTCAATGGTGTCCTGAGTCAAATCCACGCAATGTACATCCTTTTCAAAGGATGTGCCAGGCTCGTTAAAGCCAATATGACCATTGTGACCAATGCCCAGAAGCTGCATATCAATGCCCCCTAGGCTCTGAATCAGCTCAGTATAGCGCTGAGTTTCTTTTTTGCTGTCCATTTCCATGCCATTAGGGAGATAAGTTTTATTAGGATTGATATTTACCCGGTCAAACAGGTGCTTATGCATGAAATAGTAATAGCTCTGGTCATTATCCTTGGGCAAGCCCTTGTATTCGTCAAGATTTACGGTAGTAACCTCGGAAAAATCCAAATCCCCTTTTTTGTACCATTCCACTAGCTGGTCATAAATTCCAATAGGAGAGGATCCAGTGGCCAATCCCAAAGTGCAGTCTGGCTTCATAATAATCTGGGCTGACAAAATGTTGGCTGCCTTCCGGCTCATATCTTTGTAATCCTTGGCTTTGTAGATTCTCATATTACTCAAGCTCCCCTCTATAAAAATATTGTATCACTCATAGCTTAATCCCAGGAAATATCGGAAGGAGGAGAGGTTAGACCTACAGTGGCATTGGAGGAAGCAGTGCCGTTGCCTGTGGAATTGCCATTGCCACCGTCAACAGTTTTATCAATCTCATAGGTTCCCTTGCCGGTAATCTCTATTCCCTTAGAGGCTACAGAGCCATAGAAGCGCATGCCATCATCATTGATATGGACATCGGCATAAGGGGCATAGATAATGCCATGGAAATAGGAGTTATTGGCCTCTACCGGAATGGTTCCTGTGCCGGTATAGACGAAAATAATCGGACGGCTGTTGCGATCTTCGACTTGGTTCCTGATGGTAAGTTTTGACCATGTATCAAAAACAACATACAAAGGCCTATTATCATTAGGATCACCCTTAGGTAGACAGTCTACTACTAATTCTGGATTTATACCAGTGGGATTGTAGACATAAAAATCATTATTGGCAGCTTGCTGTAGTATATCACTGAGATTTTTTCCGTTATCCCATTTGTATTCATGATTCTGGGCTGCATTTATTATATTTTTTAGATTTTCATCCAGCTTATGCTCATAATCCTGGGAAGGAGTGATGTAATACTCATGGGTACCATTTTTTTGGTCTCTATCTAGGACCTGCTTTACAGTAAGATTTCTATCTGCCAGAAAGGCATCCCTAGATGCAAAGGTTAGCAATTCATGGGTATAATTCTTGGTCATATTTGCATCTGAGCCAATGCCACGGATATCTCCTTGATAAAAAGAAGAATTACCAATAAGGGAAACTCCTGCATTATCTGGATTTTGATTAGCATTAATGGATTTGAAGCCACCTGAGCCAAAGGAAAAGAGATTTTGGAAGATATTATTATTACCGCCACCGAGATTAACAATAGAAGCAATAGAATCAGCAGATACAGTGGTGCTATCCCCTACGCCGAAAAGGCGAAGAAAATATACCGGTACGGATTCACTTAGCTCAACTCGATAGTAAATAACCCCAGCTTTATCCACTCTGGCCTGACAAAGTCGGCCTATATTGTCAAAATTAGTTAGATTGCTTTTGGCAGATTCTTTTGACGCATTATCGGCCTTGGGGTGATAGTCAATGTTTTCTTTATTATCCCTAAAGGCGTAACCACCAGCAATGGCGGCTGCATCTGCCGCATTTTGCAGCCTTGATTTGTGCATGTACATATTGCCGAAATCTACAGTAAAGCCACAGGCGGCTATTAAAAGTGGCAGCAGCACTGCCGTAAATACCAAAATTTGTCCCTTTTGCCGGCACTTATTCCAATGTGTCAGGCATTTTCTCCATATACATGTCATGTAAAAAATCCCCCTTTTGACAGTTATTTTACCTTAATCCTGTTTTTTCAATTCTGCTATTTTTCTTTCGTGAGCCTTGACAGAGAAATTCAGTCTAGCTCGTTCTTCCTCAGAAACAGTATCATCCTTGGCTGTGGCGGTTAGATAATTCTGAATCCGTTCCTTGCGGGCCGAGAGGGCCTTGATTTCATCGGCCAGAGGCTTTGGCTCTCTCAGGGCTTCCCCATAGATGGTGTGGATATTGTCAATAATGTGCTGGGCATAGCCTCGTTCGGCAGAAGCCTTTTCTAGATAGCGGGCCACCCCATAGATAATCTCATAGGGATCTCTAGCCTCCTGAATCCATTCCAGCAAATCCATTTTGATGCTTTCCTGCACCCCATGAGGGGTTTGAATCAATTCCTGAACATTTTCTTCCTCCGACATTCCGTGTACTCGCTCCTTTCCATTATGTATACCCATATACATTATATCAGCAGTTGGTCAAGGAAACAAATTATGTTATAATTAGTCACAGTAACTCTTGATTTATCCACAGAAAACTGTGAGTTGTTCAGGATTAAGTCCAGAGTTATTCACTATTTTATGCACAATGGAGCATTTCCTGTGGATAAGTTATTCAGACTATCCACAGAAAGTCAAAAATATATGTGCATTCTGGAGGAATATTTTATGGAAGAAAAGAAGGAATTGCAGCGGGGGCTAAAGAATCGTCATCTGCAAATGATGGCCTTGGGCAGTGCCATTGGTACAGGTCTGTTCTACGGTTCAGCCTCCACCATTTCCCTCACAGGGCCATCGGTTATGGTGGCCTATCTCATTGGCGGCATTGTAATTTATTTTATCATGCGGATGCTGGGGGAAATGGCTGTGGATGAGCCAGTATCTGGTTCTTTTAGCTATTATGCTACCAAATATTTGGGGCCATTCCCAGGGTTTCTCTCTGGCTGGAATTATTGGTACTGTTACATTATGGTAAGTATGGCGGAGCTAACGGCAGTAGGTATTTATATAAATTATTGGCTGCCTGATGTACCCCAATGGTTATCGGCTTTGATTTGTCTTTTGGCTATTACAGCCATTAATCTGGTTAATGTAAAGGCCTATGGCGAAATGGAATTTTGGATGGCTTTGATTAAGGTTGTGGCCATTCTCAGCATGATTATCCTAGGGGCTTATTTGATATTTTCTAATCCGGCAGGTTTTCCTGACAATATGAGCAATCTCTGGGCTCATGGGGGCTATCTGCCTAATGGTGTGTGGGGCTTAATGATGGCCTGCGTAGTGGTTATGTTTTCCTTTGGTGGTATTGAGCTTTTGGGTATTACAGCCGGAGAGGCAGAGGATCCGGATAAATCTATTCCTCAGGCTATCAATCAGGTTATTTGGCGTATTCTGATTTTCTATGTAGGCACTATGTTTATTCTAATGTGCCTGTGGCCTTGGAATCAGGTTGGCATGGAGGCCAGTCCTTTTGTGCAGATTTTTGATAATGTAGGTATTCCAGCGGCAGCTCATATTCTCAATCTGGTGGTGTTGTCTGCGGCTATTTCTGTGTATAATTCCGCTATTTACAGCAATTCCCGTATGCTTTATGGCCTGTCTGACAAGGGAGATGCACCAGCTATTCTCCACAGGCTTTCCCATCGGGGAGTTCCCGTTACCGGCACTCTGATTTCCTCTGGCATTACCTTTATTATTGTTATTATGAATTATCTGTTTCCTAGTCAGGTATTCATGTATCTTTTTGCGGTGGTAATTATTTCTGCGGTTATTAACTGGGTGTCCATTACTGTTACCCATATGAAATTCCGTCAGCATTGCATCAAAACAGGTCATCCTGTGCCACACTTTCATTCCTGGCTTTATCCTTGGATGAATTATTTCTGCCTGGCCTTTTTGGCAGGAGTAATCTTTATGATGACACAGATTCCAGATATGCAGATGGCTGTCTGGGCTTTGCCAGTATGGCTGCTAGTGCTGTATGCTGGCTATCGGTTCAAAAAGAGTTAAGAATGTATACATAAAGCTTAAAATAATGTTATAAGAAAGGGGATATTGTGGAAGGCTATGCTATGGCAAAATTTGGAGGTTTTCTGCAATAAAAGAAGAAATGGAGTCTATTTACAATCGTATTAAAAATGCCATGACGTCAGAGGGGACTATGCCGGAGGATTTTGTCCTGCGGCCTAAGATGCAGGATGGCAGACAGTTTGCTGATGGTGCTATTGATTAAATGGGAGCCGCATACTCGTGACTTTAGTCGTGAGTTAGGCGACCAA
>ERZ773186.615-NODE-615-length-33448-cov-6.408768_pt1 | contig 33448 bp, 30 predicted proteins | sample MGYA00581000_ERZ773186 | MGnify/ENA primary metagenome ERZ773186 (study PRJEB29015, sample SAMEA2737752) | human gut metagenome | biome: human gut; feature: human-associated habitat; material: faeces | place: China | collected 2012 ...
TTAAAGTTTTTTAATTAATTCTCAATATTAAATAATTCATCTTTAGTTTTAATGCTAGATAAAATAGCATTAATATCACTTTCAAACATTGATTTAGACCATTTTCTATCTCCAGGTAAAATTTTAAAATAACTCCACCAGCTTATCTTATATATATTAGTATATCTATAAATTAATCTAATATTGTTATTATTATCTATAACACAAAACCTTAACTCATCTTGAAATACTATTTTTTTTATTAATTCCCTATCTATAGGATTATATTTATTAAACCATTGCCCATAAATCCATTTATTATTATCACCTAACTTTATCATTATTAATAAAGGCTCAGAATATGCAAAATAAAAAATAATATCCTTAAATTTAATTGTTAGCTTAGATCTCATTTTTAAAATTTTTTGAATTGTATATGAACTTTCTTTAATATAAAATACAGGTCCATCTATATGGCCATCTTTACTATCAAATAATAACATTTGTCCAACTTCAATTTCTGGTAAATCCCTTACTTTAAATTCTTCCTTTTGTTCTCTTTCTTCCATAATTCTAATTTTCCTTTCAATGTTACTTAAAATGCCATATATACTATTATTAAATATACTCCCAGTTTTAATTGTTATTAAAATTAACTAACTTCTTTTACTTCATAAACTATTTTATTTCTATATTAAATTATATCATCTTTTTATAAATTTACTTTATAAAAATAAATAGGCTATATCAAATCACCATCTATTTGATATAGCCTTTCTTTAATTTTAAATTACGCTTCAATTACTTCAACATTATTTGCAATTTGCTTCCAGTTATAATATCCATATAAAGAATTCAATAAATTAGTAACCTTCATAACTATTATAATAAGTGCACTTTTATCTCCAGATATATATACCATAACCCACATTACTATTGATAAAGCATTTACTCCAACCCACATTAACCATTGTTCAGAAAATCTCATTAAATAAAGAATACTGGCAACAACAGAAACTACAGTTGTTAAAGAATCCATAAATGCTAAGTTTCCACCTAATAAATTTAACGCCTTTGCATATAAAAATACAGCTATTAATGTACCAACAAAAGTTACTATTATTACTTTCATTGGCATAACCTTAAATCTTATTTTTCCATCATCACCTTTATTTTTATTCCATAAATATATTGCTATAGCACTAACAGGAATACTAAATAACATATTGTACATTACTTCTCCATAAAGCTTTACACCCATACATTGATATGAATATAATAAACAATTAATAATTGCAAAATATAATCCTGCTATTTTCCCCTTTGCCCCTAAAACTAAGTTAAGACATCCTGTTAAAGTAAGTGCTAATAAAAATGCTGAATCCCCATTTATATACCAAATAACAGTCATAATTGTACATACTGTTATTAACCATAACTTTTCAAGCATAGTCCAATCTGAAAAATAACTTTTAATCTTCTCCATAATTCTAACCTCCTTTTAAATATTAGATTTATTAAAACATTCCTTACTTATTTTAGAACCTTGTACTTGTACCACTTCACTTGCAATCTTATTTGCTAATTTACATCCTTTTATAAAGTCATTATTTTCATTTAAATAATTACTCCAAGAACAATTAAAATTCATCTTATCTGCCCATAAAGAATATGCTGAAATAATTGTCCCAATATGACTATCCCCTGCACCTATTGTATCTACAACTTTTACTTTTTCTCCCTCTATATGAGTAATGTTTTTTCCATTATAAAATATTACTCCTCTTTCCCCAAGAGTTATAAATACAACATTTTTAGTTAATTCATATAATCTTAAAATACTATCATTTATATTATCCTTTTTAGTAAACTCTAAAGCTTCCTTTTCATTAAGGTGTAATATTGGATTAATTGAAAATATTTTTTCTAAAGTATTTTTACTTATATTGTTAATAACTGGTCCTGGTGCAAAAAATATATTTTTATCACTTTGATTTAACAACCAATCAACTACTATGTCACTCTTATCTCCACACAGTTGATAACCAGCTAAATATATATTTTCATATTGATTCATATTTAAATTATGAAACCATTCTTTTTTATGATTTGCTTCAATTCCATTAACAGTAATAAAACTTCTTTCACCATTTTCTTCTACCAAACATAAGCAATAGCCATTATCCATTTCTAAGTCATTAATTAATATTTCATATCCATCTTCATTCAATTCTCTTCTTATTATATCTGCATAAATTCCACAACCTACTGGCACAAATAAATCATGTTTTACATTAAAGCTTCTTAATATATTTGAAACATTATATGCACATCCACCTATAGTTAATTTTCTTTCAGTACATAAAATATCTTCTCCACTTTTAGGTAACCTTGGAATTTTCATAATAATATCCACTATTGCAGCTCCAAGTACTAAAGTTTTCACTAAATACACATCCTTCCATTCATTAAAATAGAAATATAACTGTCAAAATCAATATCATTTGCTTTATTTAAAGATTCAATATATTCTTCCTTTATATAATCAAGTCCCTTAAAAGCCCCACAAATTGCCGTTGCCATTGCTCCAATTGTATCAGTATCACCAGCTAAGTTTGCACAAAGTAAAGCACACTTATTAGGATCTTGTGCATAGTAAGCTATAGAAATTGCAGATGGAACAGATTCACTTATATTTACCCCAGCTCCAACTATGTCATATAACTTTTCTAAAAATAAATTTTCACTATCCTTATATTTATTTGCTAAATAAATACCTATTTTTATTCTTTCTGTTAATGATGGACTATAGGTTTCAGCCCCTAACCTTCTAGCAATTGGTTCCATTTCAAAAACATCTTTTATAACAATGTCAAAATCATTATTTTCAATGGCAGAACTAACAGCAACTGCTATCATTGCTGCTCCTGCAATTGTAATATCACTAGTATGAGTTACCTCTGAAACTTCATAGACAAAGTTAGCTAACTTTTCTTTATCATGTGAATTAAAAAGACATCCTATAGGTGCAATTCTCATGGCTGACCCATTTGATAAAGCCTTATCTGTAACAGCTTTTGAATTTATTCCATCTCTAAAGTTAGCTAATGCAACTTTTGATGTTGGTCCTAATATGTTATTTTCAAATGCCTTTTCTTTTTGTGCCCATTTTAAAAGTTTAGTTGCAATATCCTTTGAATTTGGTTTAAACTTTGTATCTTTTAATGAATCTATTATTACAAGTGCTTGTCCAGTATCATCAGTAAATTGGCCTTTTTTATAGTTACAAGCTACTGAATTTTCCTTTGGCCCATCTAATAAGCCTTCAATTTTACCAAAGTATTTTCTTACTTTTTCTCTTCCCCATAGTTCTGACGGCATTCCCATTGCATCTCCTAATGCCATACCATATATTGCCCCTGCAATTTTATCTCTCATGTTGCCACTCCTATATATGTAAATTTATTATATTTTCAATTGTATATACATTTGTATTATTGTGTCAATATGTAAGTTGAATTTAAGTAAAAAAACAGTGACAAACTTATTCTTTAATATAAGTTTGTCACTGTAAATTTTTAACTTCCCTGAGACTTTGAGAATTGTAAAAGCATCTTCTTACTATTGAAAATTTTTAAATAGTATTTCTACTTTTTCTTTTTATATATAAATGCTCCACCTATAGTAATAAGTAACCCTAATATTATCGTTGGCATTTTACCAGTCTTAGGTAACTTATTAATTAAGTTACTATTTTCAACTTTTTCTTCTTGTCCAGGAAGTTCAGGATTAATCTCTGGTTTCTCCGGTTTAACTTCTGGCTCTTCCGGTTTTACCTCTGGTTTCTCCGGCTTAACTTCTGGTTTTTCTGGTTTTACCTCTGGTTTTTCTGGTTTTACCTCTGGTTTCTCCGGCTTAACTTCTGGCTCTTCCTTCTTAGGTTTAACTGTAACTTTTCTTATTGCAGTAGTGGTATTTCCATCTGAATCTGTTACTGAATATGTAATTTCATATATACCTGCAACATTAACATTTACATCCCCTGTAACTATAAGCTTATTTGTTAAATCTTTATCTTCAGTATCTGTTACCGTTACTCCTGCATACTTATCAAATTGACTTTCAAATTCTATTGATATATCTTCTGCTCCTAATATTACTGGCTTATCATTACTTTTTATAAAATCATTTTCTACGCTATCATTAGAGTTTGTACTATTAGTATATCCATTAGCTTTAGCTACAACTTTAAATGAATATTTTCCAGTTTTATTGAAGAATTCAGATAAATCATAAAAATTATTTATAGTTTCTCTTGTTCCAATTACTATATTATCTCTTAATACAGTAAGTTCATAAGATGTTGCATTTTTAACTGGATTCCATTTTGCAACCTTCCCCTCCCAACTTAATCCATCAACTTCATCAAGTGTTGGTTTTATAGCTTCTTTTACATTTACAATTGCTACTCCACTCTTTGTTGGATCTACATTAGAAGTTGCCTTTACTATTAATCTATTACTTGTTTCATTTTCAGCTATACTAATTTCTCCATTAGCATTTATAATAGTATCAATGCTATTATTTCCTTCAATTGTCCAAGTAACACTATGAGATAAATCTTCTACTTCATTTACAACTACAGTCGATTTAAATTTATATGATTTTCCTTGCTCTATTTCAACTTCATTAGGTGAAATTTTTACTTCTTGAATAATTATTGTTTCTGGCAATACAACTACACTAACTTCATATGTTTTTGTAGTAATACCATCTTCTGCTGTAACCTTATAATTAACAGCTCCTTTTGAAAAGTCAAAAGTAGAACCATTCCAACGATCTTGCTCTAATGTTGATCCCTTATAATAAGTTGGTGTAGGTTTTAACTTAGTAATATCAGTTCCATAAGGAACAGTAAAAGTGATAGTATTATTAATATTATCTATTATCCCTTCAATATCATTATTTAAATGATTATTATGATCTTTTTTAAGTGTTAATGCTTCTAATAATGGTTCATTAGATATACTTTCCACATTAAAAGTAAATGTAACATCTGTTGAATCTCCATTTTTTCTTGTTATTGTATATGTTATTTCATATGTACCAATTTTAGTTGCAACTCCTTCAAATCTAAATAAATTATTTCTATCATTAGGTACATAAATAGCTTTTATACCATCCGGCAAACTACCTGATTTTATAGTAGTTGTAACATCATAATTTGCATATAATAGTGGCTCAGAAAATAAATATGACTTTTGTCCTACAACAGCTCTAAAAGTTTCATTTTTCATTGCAATTTTTGTATTTATATTTATTTTTCCCATTGATGCAAAAATTGCTCCTGATTGCCCTGGTAATAATGAATCATAATATAAATATAGAATTCTTCCATCATTATCTCTAACTGTTAATTCCTTGTTTAAATCTATAGCTTCTGCATTAGGAGCATTAGGTAAGGCTTGAGCAACATGTAAATTATATTTTGAAAATTCCCTTGGGCCAAATACTTCTGACTTACTTCCATCATTATATGTTACTTGGAATCTAGCTCCTGTTAAATCTAATAATTGACTTTCTGCATAAACAGTTTTATTTGGCTTCTTAAGTGTAGTAATAGATTTAATTTTCTTTTCCACAACATTAATATTAATATCAACATTCTTATTAATATAAGTTAATGTTGTATACTTATCTGTAATTTTAAGTGGATTTAATAAATTGCTTGTAAATCCAGAATATATGTAAGTATAATTTTGTTGTCCATCAAGTTTTGCTTTTAAAACAACTCCTTCAGTACTATATACTTGATTTTCGAAATATATAACTTTTCCTTGATTTACAACTTGCAAATCTTCAACACTTTTAGGTTTATTTACATTATACGTAACAGTAAAAGCATTACCTTTATAACTACCATTAATAACCTTTGAACTTCCTTCTATTGTTGAATCAAAATCTGATATATTAAGCATATATTCTTCCAATGGAATTTCAGTTCCATCAATAATTAACTTTGCATTTATTAAAGATAACTTTTCTCCTATAAAATAAGTATCTTTAGATAACTTTGCACTAACATTCATACTTTCATTTGAATCTAAGAATATAGGCGTTTTATCCCCATCTAATTCCATCTTCCAAACAGAAGTAAAATCCCAATTAATAAAAGTACTTTTATCTTGTAATTGAGATAAGGTTCTCTTATATTCAGTTTTTGTAGGCTCACTACCTATAGAATTTATATTGTCTAATGCATATGAATTTAATATATATGCAGTAGACCCAAGAGCACCTATAAGTTGTCCTATTTGAGCTGAATTGCTATTAACATTATTATAACTCAATGATGTTATAGAATATGAATTTTTCAAGCTTGCCCCAACACCAAAACTCTTATAATAACCAATTATTCCTCCCATTTGTAAGTTATAAGTTCCAATATTATTTTGATTTACTACAATACTACCTTTAGAATATGAATTATTAATCCTTCCTTGATTATATCCAACAATTCCCCCTACAATAGCATCACTAACTGTCATTCTTATATTAGCATTACCATTAAATGAAGTTCTTTCTATAATACCTGCAGGTTCATTTATACCAACTACTGCACCAAATATAGGTGTTGAAAACTTATTAGGTGTATATAAGTTAATATCAAAGCTTCCATTTATCTCAATATCAGTAATAGTACCACTATTAGCTTCAGCAATTGTTCCTATATACCCTGAATACTCACCATTAAAATAAGCATTTATTTTTAAATCACTAATTTTTCCATAGTTATTTTTAACTAATGCCTTATTTAATCCATTAATAGTATATCCATTTCCTTGAATTACTCCATAAAATTTTTCTACACTAAAGTATTCTCCTTGCTTTACATCTATATTGTTTCCAAGTTTAAAATAAGCATTTGGATACTTACTTAAGGCATTTAACTCTTGTACATTTTTTATTATATATGGATCATTGATTGTTCCATTTCCCTCTGATGGCTTAAATATATCTAAGTCTTTTGTTACTCCAAAAAATTTAATATCATTTCCTGCATCATTAGGAACAACAAATCTTCCATCCTTTGCTTTTACAACTATTGCACTTGTTGGTTCTAATGTAATAGATTGTCCACTTTCTCCCATATAAACAGGGTAACTTGTAATCTTTTGTTGAATTACTGGATCGCCATAAAAGCTATATACTCCCGTTTTTTCTTGAGAAAAAGCTGCTACATAAAAACTTCCAAGTAATTCTTTAAAAGTTCTCCCCTTTAATCCATCAACCTTAGAAGTTAATTCATTTATAAACTCTTCAGCAGTTTTTCCTGCCGCATTTATTTTATAAATTTGCTTAAAGAACTCCATTGGATTTGTACCCTTAGTTGCTTGGCTAGCAAGATATCTTACAAATAAATATTGTATAGAATAATCTTGAACTGTACTATTTCTATATGAGTCATATATTAATGATGTTCCATTTCTAATAATTACATCATTGTTTATTTTAGATAACCAACCATTATTATCATAATATCCCCAAAGGTAATCCATTGCAGCTACAGACATTCCTTCATTAAACCACAAAAGGCTAGTTGATATATTAGCTTGTCCATTACATGCTAATATATTAAATAAAGCATGTTGCACTTCATGAACTAATAGTCCATTTGTATTATCAAATCCACCTTCATTAAACTTATTTGGATCTGATTGAGTATTAATATGTACTCCTGTTATATCTTTCTCATTATTATAATATCCTGTACTATTATTGTCAGTTACTTCTAAAAAAATTGATAACTTTCCTGAACCATCTAAATAAGGAATATTATTATCTGATAATTCATTTAAAAATTCATAAGGACGACCCTCATAAACTCTTATCATTTCCTTAGCAGCTAACTCTGTTTTACCTTGAACATTATCATAAGAAGATTTTAAATTATTTTCCATCCAAATATAAGATTTATCACCTATACCAATTAATGTATATGTATTATTTCCTATATTTTTTTGTTCTCCAATACTATATGTATTATTTTTTGCTTTTTGAATTTGTTTAATTTCTTCACTTTCAGTATTTTCATTTTTTAACTGGTTAACAATTAAATCTTCATTTATATTTTCTGATTGTGAATTAATATCTTGGCCAATTCTAGTATTATTATTATTTTCATCAAATACAATTTTACCTGTTGATTGATTTTCTTTTGAACTAGTGTTAACTATAACAACATATTCAGAATTTAATACATCATTTTTTACGCCTTCTGTAACAGCAGCTGTAACGCCATATGTAAAATTTGAAAAGATAATCATAAATATCAAAGAAATTGACGTAAATTTTTTCATCTTCTCCCTCCTCTTAAGTTATTTTTTATTAAAATTAATATAGTATTTAATATGAATATTATATTAATTTTATGTAAAGTTACAATAAAATTATAGCATTCCATTAATTTTATGTAAACATAATTAAGGAACTCCAAATCCTGAGGTAACATTTAAATAGTGTAAATATTATTATAAATAATTTTATTATTTCATTCATTAATGTTAGATGTTCAATTGGATAGCATATATCAACTCCAGTTCCTACTACTGCAATAGTATAATTATCATTATGTAATGCTACTGTATGTGAATATCCATCCATCCCCTTAGCCATACCACTTATTATAGGTATATTTCTTTTTGATAAATTTTCAGTTAACTCAACTGTTATATTCTTACTATACTCAGTACATCTTCTAGATCCAACTATACATACAGCACTGTCAAATTCCTTTAATTCTCCCTTAACATATAATATTATAGGTGCATTTTTAAAATTTTTTAGTTGCTTAGGATAATTGCTACATTCCATAGTTATAATCTTGATTTTACTTCTTTTACACTTGTAATATATCTCCTTACTTTTACTTAAATCTTTATTTTCAACTATTATTTTAGCTAATTTATCACCTATTCCCTCAACTTTAATTAATTCATCATAAGTTGCTTCATATACAAAATCTATTCTTTTAAAAAATTCTATAAGATTTCTTGTAATAACCGGACCAATTCCTTTAATCTTGCTTAACCAAATATATAATATCCTTCTATCCATAATCTTATACTACAACCATAGTTGCTTGCTCCTTTTCAATTTCCCTGCACATAAGAGCCTTTATTATATGTGATTTTAATATATTTTTTTCACCTGCCATGTCAGCAAATGTTCTTGCTACCCTTAAAAATTTATGATATGTCCTTGCACTATATTTAAATTTATCGTAAGCAATCATTAATACCTTCATACTTTCTTCATCTAACTTACAATATTCACTTATTAATTCTGGTGTCATTTGTGCATTACATGAAACCCCTATAATATTTTTATATCTTTCCCTTTGTATTTTTCTCGCAAGCTCTACCTTCTCCAATAAACTCTTTGATGTTGGCCCCTTAACATCATTAGCTAACTCCTTAATATGAACACTTCTAAAATATTTTTGTATATCAATTCTATCCATTATTGGTCCAGATAATTTTTGAGAATACTTAATAATTTCATAATCTGTACAATGACATCTACTTTCGCCATGATAACCACAAGGGCAAGGGTTCATTGCTGCTACTAGCATAAACTTAGATGGAAATACATGAGTATGTCTAACTCTAGAAATTGATACTTTTCCATCTTCAATTGGCTGTCTTAGTGCATCTAAGGTCTTCTTATTAAATTCTGCAATCTCATCTAAGAATAGTACTCCATTATGTGCTAACGATATTTCCCCTGGCATAGCAAACATGCCACCACCAACTAATGAGTTTGTAGATGCACTATGGTGTGGTGACCTAAAAGGCCTTTCTGTTATTAATGTACCTCTATTTTTCAAAAGCCCTGCTACACTATAAATCTTTGTCACTTCTAAAGCCTCTTCTTCACTCATAGCTGGTAGTATTGTTGGTATTCTTTTTGCAACCATTGATTTACCACATCCAGGCGTTCCTGACATTAATAAATTATGCCCTCCGGCTGCTGCAACAGCCACAAATTCAAGTGCACTATCTTGCCCTTGAACATCTTGAAAATCTATTATATATGGACTATCTAATTTATAATTATCCTTTTTATCTTTAATTGGTTCGTATGGCTTTACTCCTGTTAAAAAATCTGTTACCTCATTTAATTTATTAAACGCAAAAATATTCATATCACTAATCAAACTTGCTTCTGTCATATTATCTCTTGGTACTATTACATTCTTAATTCCTTTATTTTTAGCCTCCATAACCATTGGTAAAACTCCTATACACGGCCTCAAGTCCCCATTTAATGATAACTCTCCTATAAATGCATATCTCTCAACCTCTTCTACGAATATTTGAGCAGATTGAATTAAAAGTGCTATCGCCATTCCTAAATCAAAATGCGATCCGCTTTTCTTTACATCACTTGGTGATAAATTAATTACTATTTTCATTTTAGGAAATTCAAATTTACTATTTATAATAGCAGCTTCTAATCTTTCTCTAGCTTCTTTAATTGCAGTATCGCCCATACCTACAATTGATACCGAAGGCTTACCATATATAGTGTCTATTTCTATATTAACTACATATCCATCAATTCCACTTATCGCAAAACTTTTTAATACTGTTGCCATACATTTTTCACTCCTATCAATAATTCACATTTCAATTATTGACACTTTGATAGTACTCCTAAACTTATATTTTAGAATTTGTAACATCTCACAATTTTTAAATTTACCTTATCTCTTGATTTGTTTTAATTTCTTCTTCTAGTAACTTTTCTCTTAATTCTTTTAGTTTCGTATATACAAACTCTCTATATAGCTTAAATCTTTTCTCATATTGAAAGTAATTTAATATTATTTTTGAATTAATAAAATTTTCTTCTTGCTCTCCAACATATATTAAGTAACTACACCATTTATATTCATCAGGTGTTTCAACCATTCTTGCTTTTACCGGATTTAAATGAATATACCTTGAGGTTTCAATCATATAAGTATCGTTTTCTATAATATCTGCACTATATCTTCCTTGAAACAGTGTACCTAAATAGTTATATTTTTTATTAAAATACCTTGCATATATAGAATGAACTCGCGCTATAAATCTCCATGGCGGCTCTACTCCAGTTTTTAAAAGTAAATGTACATGATTATCCATTAAACAGTATGCTATTATTTCATAATTATAATTATTAAAATAAAGCAATGCTTCTTCTAGAATAATTAAATATATCTTAAAATCTTCTTCATCCCTAAATATATCATTTCTATGATGTCCTCTTGCTGTAATGTGATATGTAGCTCCCTCATACCATGATCTTTTTTCGCTTGTCATTTCTGCCTCCTTATTGTTTATACCTATAAGGAGTATTCTTGACCTTTATATTTTTTTCTAAACATAAAACACATACTTATTTGACAAAAAAAATAGTGACAAACTCATGCTTTAACATAAGCTTGCCACTGGAAAATTTTAAAACCCCCGGGGGTACTTGAGAGGGACGAAGTCACTCTCTTGTGAGCTGGAGGAAGCCAATCTCTTTCTCAATAATGAAAAGTAATAAGCCCTGTGTAGACTTCTATATCTATACAGTACTAAATGCTTTAAAATTAATCTATATATTCCATAGTAAATCCATTACATTCTGGACATTCTCCACTCGTACCAACTTCAGATGTTAATGCTGTATATCCACAATTTGAGCACTGTTGCCTCCTACTACCTTGTTCTCTAAAATAACAATCTTCGCACCTTTGTAGGCTTATAAAATAATCTGAACTGGTATCAATCTCACCACCACAAATATCACAACTTCTACATTCATTACAATAGCCTGTAGTATAAGCTTCATTAGTAGATTTATTACACCTTACGCAACAAGGAACAGGTCTAGCATTTATCTCTCCTGTATTTGGATTTATATTTATTAAGTTTGCATTAGGATCATCTATAATCTGCTGAACTGTATCTTCCTTCTTCTCAGCTGAGTTAGAACTATCGCTTTCTATACCATTATCATTATTAGTGTCTAGCTTACACTCTCTGCTCTCTTCCTCTTCTTTTTCTTTAGATTTTAAATCATCTTCATTAACCTTTGTCTTAGACCAAGTTCCCTTTTCACCACACTGTGGGCAAAAATCATATATTTCTTCTGCTTCTTTTCCACAATAAGTACAGTAAACAACAGTTTTTTTCTCTTTTATCTCAGTATGCTCCTTATTATTAATATCATTTTCTTTCGAACAGGATATTAATATGCTAAATAAAAGTATTGATATTAGTAGTAAAATATACTTTTTCATATAAAAAATCCTTTCTATTCATATCAATATAATATATACGTTATATGTTTATATGTTAGAATAGTAATTAAAAAGTAAATAGAGACTAAACTTTATTAATATATTTAAAGCTTAGTCCTATAAATTTTCTTACTTTAATTTGTTAATTTAATGAAATTATCATTTACTTTTTTATTCTTTTTCATATCCTGCTTTTTATATTTGTAATGCATGTTCTAACTTATATATGCTTTCTATATAACTTTTGCCTAACCCAATATATTCACTTCATTTACTATATAATAAATTATATTTTTTATCTCAACACTTACTATTTTTTTAATTTTAATATTTCTAACTAGATTTGATAATTTAAATATATTTTAAAATACAAAATCTACTTTAAGAAGTTAATAAATTTTTACTCATAATTTTCTCCTATAGTATAATTATTGTATATTTTAATTATATTCTACATTAAATATGTTATAAATAAAAATCTCTATTAACTAAAAATAGTGACAAACTTATGCTTTTACATAAGCTTGCCACTGGAAAATTTTAAAACCCCCGGGGGTACTTGAGAGGGACGAAGTCACTCTCTTGCTACTAATGCATCAATATTATCTTTTCTAAAATCTGCTATAACTCTATATTTAGGTTTAATATCTTTAATTAGCCAAATAACTTCTTTATTTATTACACATTGTTTTGCTAATTTTCTTGAAGATCTTATTCCATTAAAATATCCATAGATATATAATTTCAATAAATCCTTAGGATCAAATTTCGGTCTGCCCGAATCTTTATTATTGCCAAGCTTAAAACCTAATGATTCTATATCCATAGCATCAACAATTTTATCAATAACTCTAACTTCACTATCAGGTGAAGCAAAAGATTCTAAACTTTCTATTCTCATTTGATTTCTATCTTCCCCATGGATATAATTCATAATAAGCATCTCCTAACATTTAATGTTTAATAATACTTATAATACCATATCCCCGAAGTTTTCGCACAGTCTGCCGGGGGTCCTTGAGAGGGACGAAGTCACTCTCTTGAAGAGTCTTTGCGAGGGACAAAGTCACTCTCTTGCTAGAAGCATTTCCTTTGGTTGTTCCTTTCTTGCTGATAAAAATCTAGTACCAAGACTGCTACAGGTATTATTGCTTTTTTTATTTTCTTTTTCATCCTTAGTATTAACCATTACTATATAAATTACTGCATATAGCTAGCTTATTTCTTTACTATTTTTTAATTAACTTTTTATTGTATTCTTTATATAAGTTAGTATACTTTGTTTTTTTAATATTCTATAGGATAATTCAGTGCTTATAAAATATACAGCTGCTCCTAAAATTCCTTGTACTATATTAGTTGATATTCCTGCTCCCATAGAATTCCCTATAATTCTAACAACAATATACATAATTATTGATGATGGTATAAATAATAATATAGATTTTATAAGTTCATTTATCTTTATAAAATCTTTTACTAAGTAAAATTGAACTATAGTTACTGTAAATTCAGCAATTATTGTTGATATACAAGCTCCTGCTGCCCCAAATTTCTTAATAATAACTAAATTTAATATAAAGTTTACTACTGCACCTGATGTTACTGATATAGTAAACTCCTTTGTTTTATTTAAGGGAATTAATAATTGCGTTCCTAATACATTACTCCAACTTATAGCTAATATAATTAATGAACTTGTTATTATTAAATTTTCAATTCCTAAAAATTTATCAGTAAAAAACCAAGGAGATAATTCCTTAGCTACTCCCATTAATCCAAACATTAAAGGTATAGATAATCCACTTACAAAAAAGAAAGAATTTTTAATATAATATTTAACCCTTTCCATATTTCCATTAGCAACTGTGTTAGATATTTTAGGCATCATTACAGTTCCAATAGCAGTAGCTATAGTCAACACTACTTTTACTATTTTTTGAGAGTTTTCATAGTATCCAACCTGTATAGTATCTGTTATAATACCTAACATTGTTCTATCTAATAAAAGATAAATTTGTATTGCTATTTGTGGTATAAATAAAGATAATGATGACTTTAAATGTAAACTTAGCCTATCAATTTTTATTTTCTTAAATCCTATTGTATTAGGTATATATAGCCAAAAAGTTAAATTACCTATTAAAGATGATAATGCAATAATTATAGTATATATTATTGTATCTTCTGATGATTTCACAAATATAAATATACTTGCTAATGATACTAATTTTACTATTGTATTTCTAAATACAGTTTTCTTAAACTGCTCTAGCCCTATAAACAACCATGATATATCTACCATAGCAGCCAATATATTAATTCCTTGTGCAATATATAACCATCTATAACCTTTATTATTAAACACTAATACAAATATTAAATATAATATAAAAGAGATTGTTGTAGTTATTAACTGTAACGTATAAATAGAATAAAATGTATTTTTTAATTTTTCTTTATTATCTCTAACATATGCTATATTTCTATTACCATATATACTTATTCCTACCATACCAAATATAATAAAATATTGCATATTAGCATAAGTAAAGGCATAGTTTCCTATGCCTTCTGCTCCTAATATATTTGAAACATATGGAACAGTTATTAAGGGTAATATTATAACTAATAGCTGATAAGATACATTATAAATAAAGTTCTTTACAATTTGCATATTAATTAAACCTCATCAAATTCTTTTTTTACTGTATTCAATGCTTGTTCGATAACATGATGCATATCATAATATTTGTATTGAGCTAATCTCCCACCAAATATAATATTAGTTTCTTTATCTGCTAACTCCTTATATTTAGAATATATAATATTATTTCTTTCATTATTTATTGGATAATATGGTTCATCCCCTTTATTCCATTTAGCTGGGTACTCTTTTGTAATAACAGTCTTAGGTTGAGTTCCATATTCAAAATGTTTATGCTCAATAATTCTAGTATATGGAATATCATATTCTGTATAGTTAACAACTGCATTTCCTTGATGATTTTCTTCATCTAAAATTTCATGCTCAAAGTTTAAACTTCTATATTCTAAAGTTCCAAACTTATAATTATAGAACTCATCTATCATTCCAGTAAATACTATCTTATCTGATACCGCTTCAAGTTCTTCCCTATTTTTAAAGAAATCTATGTTTAACTTTACCTCTACTCCCTCTAACATTTTTTCAATTATTTTATTATATCCACCTGCTGGTATTCCTTGATATGTATCATTAAAATAATTATTGTCAAATGTTAATCTTACAGGTAATCTATTTATTATAAATGAAGGAAGTTCAGTTGCTTTCTTCCCCCATTGCTTTTCTGTATATCCCTTTATTAGTTTTTCATATATATCTCTTCCAACTAATTTTATTGCTTGCTCTTCTAAATTCTTTGGTTCACCTATATTAGCATCTTTAACTTGTCCTTCAATTTTAGCTATAGCTTCTTTTGGTGTTCTAACCTTCCATAGCTGATAAAATGTATTCATATTAAATGGTAAATTATACAATTCCCCTTTGTAATTAGCAACTGGACAATTTGTATATCTATTAAATTCTACAAAACTATTAACATAATCCCAAACCTCTTTATTGCTAGTATGGAATATATGCGCTCCATATTTATGAACATTTATATCTTCTATATTTTCACAATATATATTTCCACCAATGTGCTTTCGCTTATCTATAACCAAACACTTTTTACCTCTTTTGTTTGCTTCATATGCAAATATTGAACCAAACAAACCTGATCCAACTATTAAATAATCATATTTTTTCATTACATAAAACTCCTCATTTTACATTTAATTATAAGCTAGCATATAGCTTCAACGTTCTTAAATCTAACTCCCTAAATAAATACAGTTAATAAATATAACATTAAATAATTATATGGAAATGATGTAGTAACAAATAATAATATAAACCCTATTGCAAAAAATATTCTTCCAAAATCTTTACTATAAACAGCTCTCTTTATCCATAAAATAACTGGAAAAGCATACATACTAAATAGTAATATTCCCCCTTGTGCTAAAACTCGAAATATTGAATTACTAAATCCTATATTTCTTGCTCTAAATTCACTCATATTCTCTCTAATGATATCCATATTTAAATATCCGTTGCCAAAAATAGGATTAACTATCCAAGCCTTATATCCAGCTATATAGTCATCTAATCTGTCTGAATATGAATTTGTGGTAGATTTTACATTTAACAAATTTCCTATTATAATCAATGTAATTAATATTAAACTAAATATCGAAACCCATTTTATATAACTAAATATCTTTAAGTTTGATTTACTAATCATAAAATTCGATAATACTACAAATACAACTAAAACTATTCCTGTTAATGAAAATGTAGAAATAATTGTTACTATTAACATTATAGCTTTAAATGTTACTTTCCTTTTTACCAAAAATACTTCCATCATTAATGCAATTGATAATAATAAAGAATATTTTGGTGCCTCATAGAAAATTCCACAATTTCTATAAAAATTAAATCCAAAGGTATTTTCCATTTGACTTTCATAATATAAATGATAGTATCCCTTAATATTTTGAATAATTTTGTTTCTGGTAACTATAATTTCAACATTTGTTTCTAATACTTTAAGTACTGATCCCAAAATCCAAAAAACAATAGAAATAATTGCCAAAACAAATACAACATTTATAATTTTTTTCATTAATTCTAAAGAGTTATGATTGATTGAATCTATAGAAGTTCGATACAATCCAAAAATAAATAATACTAGCAAAAATAAAACTGATTTAGTGACATTATTAAAATTAATAATAACAAATATTACTGAAAACATTATAAATATTAGGAATAACTCCCATTTACTTTTTTCAACTTTAATCCACCTAATATTTATTATGGTAAGAAAACCAACACTAAATAAAAGCAATGATAATATTAATATTTTTATAAATTTTCCATATTCAATCGACCATGTTAACATACTTTCACATTCAATTACAATACAAAAAGCTAATAAGTATTCTAAAAAATTAATTAGTGTTATTTTTTTCATTTTATTTAAGGCTTTATAGATGGTCCTAAATTACCTAATATCCCATCCTTTATCCCCTTAAAATATAATCTTAACTTCTTGAATACTTCATTCTCAGAAAGAATAATATTTTTTAATTGCCATGTTAAATGATTAATCCACTTTTTATATTGTTTATTTGTAATTCTAATGTATGTATGATTGCGTGCACGATAATATTCCTTCCATGGTGCTTCAGATAATACTCTTACTTTTCTTCCCACTATTTTTTTATAACTTACTGGCATTGCTGGATGATAATAAATGGAATCAATACAAGTAGCAATAATTGCGCCAGCTTTTTCAGCTCTAATTCTATAATCGACATCATCACCTTTTATAAAAAATTTCTCATTAGGATATCCTATTTTTTCTATAAGTTCTCTTGAGACTAATGTCCCATTAAAAGGATTAATATAATTGTATAAAACATTATTATTATCATTTTTTGACTGTAATTCACTTAAAGTTCTACACCCATAAAGTCCAAATGATAAATTTTTTTCATCACATACTACTAAACTATTTAACATTTGTAATTTATTTTTAACATATGTCTTTTTATATAAATTTAATATATTTTCCAATGTGTAATTATTATAAGGTTTTCCATCATCATCCATTAACCATACTAAATCTGCCTTACTCTCATATGCTAATTTTGTTCCCCAAAAAAATCCTCCGGCACCTCCAATATTTTTTTCTAGAATATGATAATATATATTTTTATTGTCTAAGATACCATTTTTATTTAAATATTCTTTTGTTCCATCCGTACTACAATTATCTACAATTATTATTTTATGTATATTTATTGTTTGAGATAATAATCTCTGTACGTTTTCTAACAGTAACCTTTTACGATTAAATGTTACAATAACAGCTACAACTTTCATATTTAATTTCTCCTTTACCAAAACTATCCAAATAACTATTTTATTAAATCTATATATAAATCTTGATAATTTCTACTCATAATTTTATCAGTTAAGTTATTAATAACTGTATTATAACTAGATTCCATTTTAGTTTTCATATCCCACTTTTCAACATTGTCTATATATTGGGATAATTCATTCTCATCTCCAATTTTATAAACAGTTCCAATATCATTATTAATATCAACAATTTCTTTATGTTGAGGTATATCAGAAAGTATTACTGGAAGTCCAACTGCCATAGCCTCAAGTACTCCATTAGGCATTCCCTCTGATTTACTAGTAGATATATATACATCTGCTATCTGTAAATATTCAACTACATTACCAACATTACCCTTAAAAATCACATTTCTATTTTCACTATACTTATCTTTTAATTCATTAAAATTAGGTCCATCCCCCAATAAAATTAAAATCGCTGAATCCTTTATATTAGATAACAAAAATGATTTTATAGCTGAATTCTGATCTTTTCTATCGTTCATTTGACCTGTATATATATATACTAATTTATTATTAATACCTAAGTATTGCTTCTTTTTAATCTTTTCCTCAAAAGAAATTGGATTATATTTAGATATGTCTACACCATTTCTAATAAATTTAAAATTAAAATTATGTTCTTTCTTATAAATATTAGATAAACTTTTTGAACAAGTTACAAAAATTTCTCCTTTTTTAACTTGCTTTTTTATCAAATTCATATCTTTAACAGCTAAAATATTTCCCAAAACTTTACCATATTTAGATGGATAATCTTCATAACAATAGTTTCTTAATGTAACTAGATGTTTACTTTTTTCATAAGCTAAACTCATAGTATAAGGTGGCATACCTACACTATGAATTAAATCTGGTTTAATTTCTTCTAATAATACTTTAAGCTTCTTTCTTCCGTATAATATTGAACTAAATTTGTTCATATTTAAGCAATAAACTTCCTTGCATATCTCTTTATATGAATCAATCATAGAATTGTTCTCACATTCCGGAAATATAGTTATAATTATAGGTGTAAATTTATCCTTATCTAAATTTCTTATAATATTTAATGTTTGGTTCATTGGACCTGTTTTCTTGCAATTTGTTATTAAATATACTATTTTATAAGTATTCATTTTTTCCCCTCTTTTATATTCTCGATCTGTTAAGTTATATGAACATTGCTCTTCTCAGCCCAAGGAAATACAATAGGTTTGCGATACTAAATAATACCCCCTTCGAAAAGGAGAGAAGAATAATGAGCAAAACTAATATAAAATGCCCACGCTGTAATTCTGATAAACTATACAAGTTTGGTATGAATAAGCAGGCTAAACAAAAGTATCAATGTAAGCAGTGTAAGCGCCAATTCGCCATAGGCGACGGTGACGGACGTCCTAAACTAAATAATCCTAAATGTCCTAGATGCGGTAAGGGAACTTACTTACATCATTCATATAAACATTACAATCGCTATAAGTACAATAACAAGAAGTGTAATCACATAATAGTAAAACATCACACCACCAATATTGATACAGCTTCTAGTGAATTAGTTAGTGGTTCTCTTTCAATGAAAGGAATGCGTTTTCCGTTACATGTAATACTAACTGCATTAACACTATACTTTTTAAATAATTCATCAACAAGAGCTATTTCTCAATTCTTGATGATTAACTCTGGTATTAAGGTATCCCATGTTACTATAGCAAGTTGGACTAATAAATTTGCACCTTTCTTTAAACAGAAAGCTAATAAATTCAAAGCTAGTTTAAACTTACAATCTGACGATTGGCACGCTGATGAAACAGTAGTATTTATCAATGGTGAAAGATACTATCTATGGTTAGCTATTGATTCTGAAACTAGATTTATTCTAGCATTTCATCTAACTAAGTCTAGAAGTTCTGATTCTGCTTATACCTTAATAAATGAAGCTAAAAATTATGGTGAACCAACTTACTTCATAACCGATAGACTACCTTCGTATAACGAAGCTTCCGCTACGGTATTACCTAATACCAAACACGTTCCTGTAGCACCTATGTCTAGTGATATAAATAACAACTTAATTGAGTCATTCAATAAGACTTTTAAGGCTTGGTATAAAGCTAAAAAAGGTTTTAACTCTTTTGAAAAGGCGAATAACTTAATATATTTATTTATCTTTCACTATAATTTTATTAGACCACATGGCTCATTAAATAACTGTACTCCAGCAGAAGTTGCTGGCTTCGCTAGCGATAGCTTAGCTAAAAACTCTTGGTTTTCAGCAGCTTAATTAAATTTAATACCTTTATTTAACCTGCAAAAAATCAATTTTATTGCAGGCTTATTAGCCATGCAATAAAACTTTTAAACTTATATAATTTTCAAAGAGCGAGCAATTCTATGAAAAATCAAGCTATTTTTTCATATCAGCTTAACAGATTCTATATTCTCTAATTGTTAAGTTATATTTATATTACTATTCTTAATCAAGTGAAATGTAATAGATTAACTCAGCTCATAATACCGCTCTAAAAAAGCGAGAAGAACAATAAAAAAACTAATATGAAATATCATCACTTTTATGATAATAAACGATATAATTTGCATTTGAGTAATCAAGTTAATCAAAAATATAAATGTTAGATATACATTTTTTTAATCTACATTCAGTAATAATACAATGAACTTTAAAATTGATTACCTTAATAACTAAATCAATGAATATATCCATAACATCATAATTCAAACACTATAATCCTCATAAATATAGTAATAAGAAATAAAATCTTATTATATTTAATCATAATGCTACTAATATTACTAACTATAAAAAATTCAAATCATTTTTACATAACTATTCCATATTATAACTTTAAATGTCACTATTTACATTAATAGTATATAATCTTCTTTTTCCTTCATGAACAGAATCTATACAAACTTTATTTCCAGCATGATTCCATCTTGGATGCAAATCACATCTTACATCATTATCATATCTAAATGGTGCAAATAAACTTGCAATACGCTTAACATTCCCATTTTCTTTACAAACAAAAACATTAGCTAATCTTTTTCTATTTGGATAAGTATCTGTAATTATTAAATTTCCATCTGGAGAATAACTGCAATGTCCATCTGTATTTAATTCATCCCAGAACATTTTATATTCTTGAGTTTTATCTTTCATTAAATAATAATGGTCTCCCGTTTCTTTCTTTCTTAAGAAAGATAATATTTCATTATCATTTTTCCAATAACAATGAGACACGAATACATCATCACTTAAATTATACATATCACTTCCATCACAATTTACAGTTACAAGTCTTGTATTTTTTCTCCCCTTTTGGAACCAGCGATGTAACACCATAAATCTTTTTCCACTTGGACTAATCATTATATGATTAACCTTATGCTCTGCACCTATCATTGTTTCATTTGGTTCAAATTTAGCAAAATCTTCATATTTAAGTAATTCTTTAACTTCCCCTGTTTCTAAATCAATCTTCCAAATACATGCCTTTTTGGGACATAATTCCTTTTCAGTTGTATCTGGTAAATTGCTATATCCATAACCTTTTCTTAATCTATGTAATCTAGAAAAATCTAAGCTCAATCCAAACTTTCCATCACGTGATACATCATATATCGGTCTCTTAAGGACTCTTTCCTCCTTATTTAACTTAACATTAAATATTACAGAACAATACTTGCCTTCTCTAAAATCATTATAAATAATCTTCTCAGAAAAATCTGGGCCTAACCATTGTGCCATACACCCTTGTTGAACATTCCACGAATTAGTTGTACCTATCTTGATCACTTTATTATTATTTTCAGTATCTATTATTACAACTTCACCACTTTCCTTAGGTGCAACCGATTTATAAGCTTGCTTTACTCTCATACAAATCATATATCTATCAGTTATGTCCCATGGTGACTTATCATAATACCCATAGAAATACTCATATTCATCCTCTGGTGAAACTCTTATAACCTCTCCATCAACCTTAAACTTCTCTTTTGATATAACATACATTGAAAGTTGATATATTCTTTTACAACTCCTTTTTATAAACGGGAATTGTTCAAATATTTTTTTCCCTGTATTTTCTAAAGCTACAAAATCCATTTTTCCTCCTTTATTCATCACAATAATACTATTAATTCCAATTTTGCTTAATAAAATTATCAATTAAATTTATTATCGCCATAGGATCTTTATTTTCCCATGGAATTAAATCTGCTGTTCCATCTTCAATAGATTTAAACGCTTTTTCTAAATCCTCTATTTCATATACAGGAATTACATACTTATTTGCTCCAAATGCTTCATTATTTTGAATTTGATGATCATCAATGTGTTCTCCGTATTTAGCCAATCTAGTTACTGCAATAACTTTTTTACCAGCATTCAATGCTTTCATTATAGAACCTGATGCCCCATGACTTACAACTATATCAGCCTTGTTAATTAACTCTGAAAACTCTTCTTGTGATATAAAGTTTTTATATTTAAAATTCCTTGGCTTATATGTAGATGTACCTATTTGAGCAAACAGCTCTCCTTTTAATATACCTTTATCAAATAGCTCATCTAATTTTATAAATAATCTATCAAATGGATAGTTTCTTGATCCTACAGTTACAAAAATCAATATAAACACCCCCCATAGATAGCTTTTTTATAATGTTTTTTCTGACTTTCCCATTGAACAATAAATAAATCAGAATGTTTTTCCATCATCTTACCGGCAACTGTCGGCATATTAGCCCTTCCAAATGTCTCAATGAATATAAACTTCTTTCTAAAAATAATTGATAATAGATAAAATGGATATGCTACCATAGTCCCTGTAGTTATTACGAAATCTGGCTTTTCCTTTATCCAAATTTTCATCGCCAATATAGAATTATATAACATTTTAAATAACATCATTTTATCTTTTAAATCTGTTTGCTTCATTAAATATTGCGCATCTGCTTCAAAATTAGTTCTTTCAGTAACAAGAAACCCATCATATTTATCTACTAATATCTTTAATTTCTGTAGCTGCTCCCAGTGTCCACCTGATGATGATACTAAACAAAGCTTAGGTGTTTTTTTATCTCTTTTATTAATATCTTTCATAATTTTATCCCTCTAAATTATTTAAAATAAACAATAAATTGGTTACATTTTAACAACACAACTAAAATATTAGAAAATTAACTGCACTATTATTATTTATCTAATTATTTCAATTTCCATTCAATAAACTTCTTTACTCCTTCTTTAAAAGTAGTTTGTGGATTATATCCTATAGTTTCTTTAGAATGAGTTATATCAGCACAAGTTCTATTAACATCACCTGGTTGCATTGGTAATCTATTTAACTTAGCTTTCTTTCCTAAAACCTCTTCTATAGTTTCAACCATTTCCATTAAAGAAATAGTTTTATCTCCTCCAATATTAAATATTTCAAATATCTTCTTATCAGTATTTACATAGTTAATACTTCTAACTATTCCAGTAACTATATCCTCAACAAAAGTATAATCTCTTGAAGTAGTTCCATCACCATAGAAAGGTATCTCCTTGTCCTCTAATATCAATGACGTAAATTTATTAATTGCTAAATCTGGACGTTGTCTTGGCCCATATACCGTAAAGAATCTTAAACAAGCTATGTTCATATCGAATAAATGATGATACGTATGACATAGAAGTTCTCCTGATTTCTTTGTTGCTGCATATGGTGATATAGGATTATCCACTCTATCAATTTCAGCAAATGGTACTTTTTCATTGTTGCCATACACTGATGAACTCGAAGCAAATACAAATTCCTTAACTCCAGTTTCCCTACATCTTTCTAAAAGATTAACAGTTCCTGTTATATTAACATCATAATATAATGATGGATTTTCTATTGAAGGTCTAACACCAGCCATTGCTGCTAAATGCATAATTGAATCTATTTTATTAGAAAAAACTTCTTTTAAAAATTCATTATCTCTAATATCGCCTTCAAAAACTTTATAATTTTCTAAAGATATATTATTTTCAACACAATTTTTTTTAACTTCTTCTACATTATTTCTTTTTATTGCTGGGTCATAATAATTATTAAAGTTATCTATAACTAATACTTTATTTCCTTCTTTTAATAATCTCTCAGATAAGTGAGATCCTATAAAACCAGCTCCACCAGTAACTAATATTGTTCTCATATAATCACTCCATTACTAATCTCTATTAAATAAATCCCTAGTATAAACTTTTTTTTCTACATCAAATAGCTCTTTATCTAATCTATTTGACACTATAATATCAGATATTTTCTTAAACTCCTCTAAATCCCTAATAACTCTAGAGTTAAAGAAACTATCTTCCTTAATCACAGGCTCATAAACTACAACTTCAATTCCCTTAGCCTTAATTCTCTTCATTATTCCTTGAATAGAAGAAGCTCTAAAATTATCAGAATCAGTTTTCATAGTTAATCTATAAACACCTACAGTCTTAGGATTTTTCTTAATTATTTGTTCAGCAATAAAATCTTTTCTAGTTCTATTCGCATCAACTATTGCTCCAATAATTTCATTAGGAACATCTTCATAATTAGCTCTTAATTGTTTAGTATCCTTAGGTAAACAGTATCCACCATATCCAAATGAAGGATTGTTATAATGACTTCCTATTCTTGGATCTAATCCAACACCTTCAATAATTTGCTTAGTATTTAGTCCATGCATTTCAGCATAAGTATCTAATTCATTAAAATAAGCAACTCTTAAAGCTAAATATGTATTAGAAAAAAGCTTAACTGCTTCTGCTTCAGTGCTATCTGTAAATAATACTGGGATATCTTCTTTAATAGCTCCTTCTTTTAAAAGATTAGCAAACTTTTCTGCCCTTTCACTTTGTTCACCAACAATTATTCTTGAAGGATGAAGATTATCATATAAAGCCTTTCCTTCCCTTAAAAATTCTGGTGAGAAAATTATGTTGTCAGTTTCAAACATTTCTTTTACTCTTTTTGTATATCCAACTGGAACTGTAGACTTAATTACCATAGTTGCTTCTGGATTAATAGATAGTACATTTGCAATTACAGCTTCAACACTTCTTGTATTAAAGTAGTTCATTTCCGGATCATAATTTGTTGGTGTTGAAATAATTACAAACTGTGCATCTTTATATGCTTTATAAGCATCTGTAGTTGCTACTAAATTTAATTCTTTATTTGATAAGTAATCTTCTATTTCTTTATCAACAATAGGTGACACCCTATCATTAATCATATCTACCTTTTCTTGAATAATATCTACTGCAACTACTTCATTATTTTGAGCTAATAAAATTGCATTAGATAACCCCACATATCCTGTACCCGCTACTGCTATTTTCATTTTTAAATTCCCCCTTACTAAAAAATTATATACATTAAATTTATCATTCTTCATCCATTTTATAGACTAAAAAAATATAAAATAAAATTTTATATTTTTTTATTTCATATTTTTTTAACCTTTAAGAATTGAAGTTTCCCACTAATGTGCATTTTTATCACCAAATAATACAAATACCGTCTTAAATATCAACTTAATATCAATCCAAAGATTTCTTTCCTCAACATACTTAACATCTAGCTTCATCCAATCCTCAAAATCAATATTATTTCTTCCACTAACTTGCCAATAACAAGTTAATCCAGGACGTACACTTAATCTTTTAAACATCCAATTGTCAAATTGTTCAACTTCCTTAGGTAAACTTGGTCTTGGCCCTACTAAACTCATATCTCCTTTTAGAATATTCCAAAGCTGTGGAAGCTCATCAATAGAAGTTTTTCTAATAAACTTTCCAACCTTAGTAATTCTAGGATCATCTTTAATTTTAAACATAGGACCTGACATTTCATTTTGTTCTTCTAAATTTTCTTTAAGTTCCTCTGCATTTACAACCATGGACCTAAACTTATACATTTCAAATAATTCACCATTTTTCCCAACTCTCTTTTGTGAAAAAAATACTGGTCCCTTAGAAGTAAATTTAACTGCACAAGTAACAATAGCTATTATTGGACTTAATAAAATTAATCCTAATCCAGCACCTATAATATCAATTATCCTTTTACAAATTTCATAAACTCTAAGATTTTGTTTATTTTCAAACTTTAATTCCATCCCTTCCACCTTTATTCCCCATTTCTATATACAAATTTAACCCATTCACATACAGTTATTAAAAAATATTATTCTTCTCCATAATAGTAATAATATTTATTTTTACTACTATCAACTGCATGAAGAACTGTTCCAATAATATTTGCATTTACCTTTTTTAAAGTATTCACTGTGTCATGAATATCCTCTTTTTTAGTAACTCCAGCTCTAACAACAATAATTGTTCCATCAACTTTTGTTGATAATATTTGTGCATCAGCAACTGCTTGTACTGGTGGAGTATCTAAAATTATATAATCAAAATGCTCCTTCATTTCTTCTAAAAATGCACTCATTGCTTTTGACCCTAACATTTCAGCTGGATTTGGAGGTACCTTTCCTGCAGTTATAATACTTAAATTTTTATTATACATATGAGCTACATCCATAACCTTTTTTCTTTGAAGTAATATATCTGCAATTCCATATGTATTAGTAACTCTAAAATTTTTATGCATTGAGGGCTTTCTCATATCACAATCAACTAATAAAACTCTTGATTCACCTTCTGCTAAAGTTAATGCTAAGTTTCCAGAAGTAGTTGATTTTCCCTCACCTGGATTAGAACTTGTTATTACTATAGTTTTATATTCTTTATCAAAAGAAGAATATTGAATATTAGTTTTTAAACTTCTATAAGCTTCCGCTGCTATAGATTTTGGATTTTTTTGAACTATAAACATTATTTTCCCCCTATAATATATCAACATCTGGAATTTCTCCAAGTACTGGTATATCTAATTCCTTTTCAAGCTGTTCTTTATTTTTATATGTATTATCTAAGTATTCTAATAAGAAAACTAAGCCAAGACTCACCATTAAGCCTAATAAAAATGCTATTGCAATATTCATTTTTTTATTTGGACTTACTGGATTTTCTGGAAATTCAACTTCTTCAATTACTCTTACATTACCATTAGGAACAAGTTCCTTAGATGTAATAATAAATTGTTCTGTTATATTTTTTAATACATCAACTGCTTCTTGTTGATTTTTACTTTTATATTTAATTTGAAGAATTTGAGTATCTGTAACTGGAGTTACAGTTAATGCTCCAACAACCTTACTTGGTTCTAATTCATAATTTAAAGAATTTATTGCTCTTCCAACTAAATCTTTTGTTTTTATAGCTTGAGCATAAGTTTGTAATAATTTTTGATACATTTGAATATCATTTGTATTATATACTGTATCTTCACTTTCTTCTTTACCAATAAACAACTTAGTACTTGTTTCATATACTGGCTTAATTACAAAAAAGCTTAAAATACCTGATATTAAAGTAGCACTTAAAGTAATTGCTACAATCATTATCCAACGCTTTTTTATTGCTTCAAAAATTTCCGACAAACTAATTACTTGTTCTTCCATTTCATTCATTAAATATACACTCCTTTTTAATGATAAGTAATTTAATAACTATTTAATTATTTTTATCACATATTTATTAATCAATTTTAGGAATAACTCCTATAACAGTTAAGCCTATTTCCTCTTCTAAGGATTTTTGATTTTTATATGTGTTATTTAAATACATTACTCCTATTATTCCACCTATTCCTACTATTAATCCTAATATTAACCCAAATCCAATAATTGTTAATTTTTTATTCATTAACTGATTTAAATTAACATGAACTTGCTCTAAAATTGTTATATTAACATTTGGATATAATTCTTTAGAATAACTAATTAAATTTTCTGTTATAGAATACAATAAATCATAACTTTGCTGTGGATTTAAACTTTTATACTTTATTTCAATAATTTGAGTATTTGCAATTGGATTAATAGTTAAATTTTTCATTAATAAGTCATAATTTATATTTTCATATTTATCTTGTAAATAATTCATTTTAGAGCCTTTTATTGATTCATTAATAAGTTTTTTACTTTTTATAACTTCAGAATAAGTAGTAATTAATCTTTGATATAAATTAATTTCTTCATTATTATAAGTTTCTGTTATATTTTTAAATTTTTGTTTACCAATAAATATTTTTACATTAGCTTCATATTCTTTATTTATAAAAAATATATTATAAATACTTGAAATTAATAAAAAAGACAAAACAATTAAGACAATATCCTTCCATTTATCTTTTATTCCGCCTAAAACTTCTGAAATATTATTCATTTATATTTATATCCACCCCATAATTCTTTCTTTTTTTCTCTCCTTCGCATTGAAATTATATCATAAAAATTATAAAAAAAAAATCTTATTAATTTGCCAAAATTCTTTTTAATAATTTCATTACTTAGTATCTTTTAGTATTATATTTGTTTAATTTAACTTTATTGTTATTATATGACTTTTTTCTCTTTATATATATTCTTTTTTTTAATATTAATTATTCTTTTTTTTAAATTTAATTTATAATTGTCGTAATTTGAAAAAAAATTTTTTTAAAATTTATATTCTATATCTTATAACTTATATTAAGTAAACCATTTCTTGTAATATATTTTATAAATTATATATTAAAAATAAATTATAATTTTAAATTATTTTGTAGATATTTATTGTATAAATATTATGTAATTTTTACCATAGATGCAGTATAATGAATGTATGTTCAGGAACATAAGTTCTTTAAACTGATATAATGGGGTGATAACTTTGAATTATTGTAAAAACAAAACTTATTTTAAACAAGAAAGTTTACTAGAAATCTTACAAAATGCTAAAATGAATGACTCTAAATCTATGCTTTACTTAATAAACAAATACAAACCTCTTATCTTAAAATATTCAACTTCTTATATACTAAAAAATTATGAAAAAAATGATTTAATACAAATTGGAAGTATTGCAGTTATTAAAGCAACTCAAAAATATGACATTAGTCATGGTGAAAACTATATTGATTGTTATATAATAAATTCAATAAAAAACTCTTACAAAAATCTTGCCCGTACACAAATTAAATACTCAAGCGAATCAAGCCTTAATATTACTTTAGATGAACATGATGATATAGAATCATTATTAAAGGATGATTATAATTTAGAAAATGACATAATTAAAAATATGCAACATTTAGAATTAAAAAACATTTTAAACTCTCTTACTGATGATGAATTTAATCTTATAAAAGTTTCGTACTTAACTCCCAATTTAACACTTTATAAATATTGTACAGAAAACAATTTAAACTATCATAAAAAAAGAAGACAATTACTCTCCCTGCTATCAAAAATTAAAACTAAGCTTCTTTAATTAAATAATTTTACTTATAATTTTTACAAATAAAAATATCTATATTAATAAATTCTTTTCTTATTAATATAGATATTTTTTATTTAATCCTTAAACTGGTGCTGTCGCACTAAAACTTTTATACACAATATATTGTTTTAAAAAATAAAAATCAACATAATATATTGTAGTATTTATTCTTAATACGATATCCCCTTATAATTAATTATTTTATAAAATAAAACTCTCTCTCTTACTTTAAGCTATTAAGTTTTATATAAATCTTTATATTGTTGACTATCATGAAAGGCTATCTTTTTTTGAAATATATTGTAATTTTGCAATTTTAAAGTTAAAATATTCCTAAAAACTTCTTTTCCTTAATTGGAATTCCTCTAAACTCTATTTCTTCATTTTTGAGCATAGCTTTTCCATTATTAATAAATGATTTTCTTTGATTATATTCTAAAACTTCAATTACATTTTTTATATCAGTATTTCTTCCCTTATCTCTATGTGCATCTGATCCAATGAAGCTATATATATTATTATTTAAATATTTAATTGCAGTTTTTTTAACATCTCTTCCAAAATCACCATTAATACTGCCTGCATTTACTTGAAATAACATACCTTCTTTTATAAGTAAATTTATTTGTGAAGGATTTTTAATAAATTGCTTATATCTTTCTGGATGAGCTATTATTGGTACAATCCCTCTTATTTGTAATTCATATAATGTATTTATTGCCTCTTCAATATTAAATTCTAGCATTGGAAATTCTATTAACATATATCTTGTATTATTAATTGTTCCTATCATTCCTTGATTATAATATTCTAAAATGTTTCTGCTATAGTAAACTTCTTGCCCTGAATATATATTAATGTTTATAGAATTTTCTTTTGTTAATTTTTTTAAATTTTCTACTTCATCAATTACTTCTTTATATGTAACTTCAAATCTTCCTCTCATAAAGTGAGGTGTTGCTACAATATCTGTTGTACCTGATTCTTCTGCCATTTCTAGCATTTTAATAGTCATTTCTGTATTTTTTGACCCATCATCAATTCCACTTATTATATGTGAATGTATATCTATCATCTCATGCTTCTCCTATTGTATTTAATCTTATATTTTATTTGAAAATTTAATTATATTATATCAAAAACAAATTATAATTATATATTATTGTTTACTACAGTATATTATAATTTTTATAAAAATTTCTATTTTAAATTAATATTCATTTTCTAAAATATTGTAAATACTATATTTAAAAATTGTGCTAAATTATTTATATACTAAAATAACTCAACATAAAAAAAGAACAAACTGTATTTATTAATCTAAAAATGATTCATACAAATAAACTTTAAAAATTTTCTATTTATATGAACAATTTTTTAATTACAGTTTGTTCTAAATATTTTTTATATTATATAAATACTATAAGTACAAAAACATCAAATTATAAAATTATCAACATAATTCTTAATTTGCTATTTTTAACTTATAACTAATCTTATTCATCACTCTTTCCAACACCAGAAAGCACTAATCCACTATTATGATCTAAAGCCCAATTGATACCCCAGTCATTTTGGAATATAATAAGATCTCTATCTTTAAAGTCCTTAACTCTCTTCGCATCAGAAGTTAAGTTTAATCTATCAACATCTCCATCATAGCTTTCTATCCATCTTACATATCTAAATGGAAGTCTATCCATCTTGATTTCAACGTTGTATTCATTTTTAAGTCTGTATTCTAAAACTTCAAATTGAAGTACCCCTACAACACCAACTATTATTTCTTCCATACCAACATGGTTTTCCTTAAATACTTGGATTGCCCCTTCTTGAGCTATTTGAGTAACACCTTTAACAAATTGTTTTCTCTTCATAGTGTCAACTGGTCTAACTCTTGCAAAATGTTCTGGAGCAAATGTTGGAATTCCTTCAAACTTAAATTTCTTACTTGGTGAACATAAAGTATCTCCAATTGAGAATATACCTGGATCAAACACCCCAATAATATCTCCTGCATATGCTTCTTCAACAATTTCTCTATTTTCAGCCATGAATTGTTGAGGTTGAGCAAGTTTAAGCTTCTTTCCACCTTGCATATGGAATACTTCTTCACCTTTTGTAAATTTACCTGAACAAATTCTCATGAATGCAATTCTATCCCTATGAGCTTTATTCATGTTTGCTTGAATCTTAAATACAAATGCAGAGAATTTATCATCAAATGGATCAATTTCTCCAATATTTGAATTTCTAGCAAGTGGTGAAGTAGTCATTTGTAAGAAATGTTCTAAGAATGGTTCAACACCAAAGTTTGTTAACGCTGATCCAAAGAATACTGGAGTTAATTCCCCTAATCTAACCTTTTCCATATCAAGTTCATCACCAGCAATATCAAGAAGTTCAATATCTTCCATTAATTTATCGTGAAGTGCTTCACCCAATATTTCTCTGAATTTTTCATCATCAACAGAACCTTCAATAGCTTCAACTTCTGTAGAACCGTGGTTCCCACCATTAAATGCTATAATTCTTTGATTTTGCCTATCATAAACACCTTTAAAGTCTTTACCAGAACCTATTGGCCAATTCATTGGATAAGTTTTAATTCCAAGTTCTGCTTCAATATCTTCTAATAATCCAAATGGATCTTGAGCTTCTCTATCCATCTTGTTGATGAATGTAAAGATTGGCATTTCTCTTAATGAACAAACATGGAATAACTTTCTTGTTTGATCTTCTACCCCCTTAGCAGCATCAACTACCATTACAGCAGAGTCAGCAGCCATAAGTGTTCTATATGTATCTTCTGAGAAGTCTTGGTGTCCTGGAGTATCTAGGATGTTTATGCAGTGTCCTGCATAATTAAATTGCATAACAGATGAAGTAACAGAAATACCTCTTTGCTTTTCTATTTCCATCCAGTCAGAAACAGCATGTGTTGATGCTTTTCTTGCTTTTACTGAACCTGCAAGTCTTATTGCTCCTCCATATAATAGGAACTTTTCTGTTAATGTTGTTTTACCAGCATCAATGTGAGCCATAATACCAATGTTTCTGGTTCTCTCTAATGGATATTCTCTTCCAGCCAAGGTATTTCCTCCTTAATTTACTAACGATATGCTATCGCCGCGAAAGCAAAAGCTCACGCAGCGATCAAAAATTCCATATTTAAAAGCAACAGCTTCGCGGAAACATTTTGGATTCTATTAGAATCTGTAGTGCGCGAAAGCCTTGTTTGCCTCTGCCATTTTGTGCATATCTTCTTTTTTCTTAACAGATGCACCAGTATTGTTTGCTGCATCCATAATCTCGTTCGCAAGTCTTTCTTCCATCGTCTTCTCTCCTCTGTTACGAGAGTAAGTGGTCAGCCAGCGAAGTGCTAACGCCTGACGACGATCCGGTCTTACTTCGATCGGTACCTGATATGTTGCACCACCGATACGTCTTGCCTTTACTTCAAGAACAGGCATAACGTTATTCATTGCTGCTTCAAATACCTCAAGAGCTGGTTTCTCTGTTTTCTCCTCAACTCTTGTGAAAGCTCCGTATACAATTTTCTGAGCAACACCTTTCTTACCATCTAACATGATGTTGTTGATAAGTTTGGTAACCACTTTGTTGTTGTATAACGGATCTGCTAATACGTCTCTTTTCTGAGTATGTCCTTTACGTGGCACGGTTCTTC